>Ga0224501_10000437_pt1 | contig 33245 bp, 24 predicted proteins | sample SF_Oct11_sed_USG_4_FD_169105 | JGI IMG/M metagenome (GOLD analysis project Ga0224501, IMG submission 169105) | Sediment microbial communities from San Francisco Bay, California, United States - SF_Oct11_sed_USGS_8_1 | ecosystem: Environmental > Aquatic > Marine > Sediment | place: USA... | reverse complement strand
GGATATTATTAATGATCCTGACCCCCGCCACAACCTGGGCGGAGGACACCGCCTTTAAGGACGACGAGACCTTTCCCCAGCCCTACATATATTCAGATAAGGAACTGGGCAGTGGAGAACCCAGGTTCACACTCAATGACAGTGGCGTATTGCCGAAAGGGCTGTCTCTCGCGGTACAACACCGGACCCGTTACGAAACCCTGAACAGCCAATTCCGGTCCGGTGGCACCGGGAGTGACCAGATTTTATCCCTGCGAACTCTGGCTCAGGCCACATGGCGCCTCCCTTCAAATTTTCGGGTTCGACTGGAACTTCAGGACTCGCGTGCCGAACTGGCCGACACAGGAACCCCGATCAACGCTGCCATCGTCAATACCGCCGAACTTCTGGAAGCCAACCTGCAATGGCGCGCATCAGATCTTTTCCAGGAGAACAGCCGTAGCCTCCTGCGGGGAGGACGCCTCACGATGGACATTGGCAGTCGGCGCCTGGTGGCTCGCAACCGGTTTCGCAACGCGATCAATGCTTTCACCGGCGTGGACTGGATGTGGAAAGGCAACAACGGTAACACGCTTCGCACCCTGCTGACACTTCCGGTAAATCGGTTACCCAATTCTCCGGCGGCTCTCCTGGACAACGAAGCATCATTGGATGAGGAAACTCTGAATCAAATTTTCTGGGGCGTGTCCGTGACCACACCCAATCTTTTGTGGGGAAACAAGGCTGAGGTTTATCTATTCGGACTCCACGAAAAAGACGATCCGGACTTTGCGACCCGAAACCGTGAACTTTATACCCCGGGACTCCGGTTATACCGTTCAGCCACAAAGGGCCGCTTCGATTACGAGTGGGAATCGATCTTCCAGTTTGGTCAATCGCGCGCCTCCATTTCCCCCAGTGACACCCGCGACCTGAATCATTTCGCTCATTTTCATCATGCGGAGTTGGGTTTTACCTTTCCTGTCGCCTGGTCACCCCGACTGATTCTGGCTTTCGACTACTCCAGCGGAGATAGCGACCCGAATGATGGAACCAACGGCCGGTTCGATCCTCTGTTTGGTGCAAACGTTTTTGATTACGGCCCAACCAGCATCCACCGGGCGTTTGTCCGATCCAATGTCACAGGCCCCGGCGTGCAACTCAAAATTCGGCCCCACCCCAAGGTGAACGCCTATATACACTACCGCGCCTTCTGGCTGGCTTCGGACACCGATGTTTGGGCCGGGAATTCCGGATTGAGAGATTCAACCGGGAGCTCCGGTTCCTTTCTGGGGCACCATTTATTTTTGCGGGGCAAATGGCAGGTTCTTGCCAATATGAACATTGAGAGCGGTGTAGCCTACCGGATCGACGGTGACTTTCAGAAGGCAGTTCCAAATTCACCGCACGAAGGCAATACCGTGTATTCATATATTCAAACAACTCTTGCGTTTTAAGTGAAGACCTCCCGGTTTACTACAAATCTACAGCCACAATAAAGCTATTTTAACAATTGATTTTTAAAGAGCCCAGTGTAACGAAAAAAATATAATCAATGAGATTCATCTATTGCTTCTTCAAAATCATTCATGGATACTATTTTATCAGGGTATGCATTTATCCCTAACCCTCTTATTTATGCAAACTATGTTCACCTGTTTGGAGTCCAGCCTGCAAGAGTACACCAATCATTCCCGGTCACTTTAGTTAAAATTAACATTGATGGACTTCTTGAAAAAATTCCAATACGATCCTTCTAATCTACGGGGCGACCTGTTTGGCGGCATTACTGCGGGAATTGTCGCTCTTCCCCTGGCGCTGGCCTTCGGTGTGCAATCCGGAATGGGTGCTATTGCCGGCCTTTATGGCGCTATTGCCCTAGGCATGTTCGCGGCCATGTTTGGGGGTACGCCCACCCAGATCAGCGGTCCCACAGGCCCCATGACCGTCGTTTCCAGCTTGGTGGTACTCACCGCCATCGAAAGTACGGGTAGTTTGGAAAATGGCTTTGGAGTGATCATCACCATTTTCTGCCTGGCGGGCGCCTTTTTAATTTTGTTCGGTTTTCTCAAACTGGGCACCTACATTAAATATATCCCTTATCCGGTTGTATCGGGATTCATGTCCGGCATTGGGATAATCATCATTATCCTGCAAATTTTTCCCTTCATGGGACAAGCGTCCCCAAAATCGATCCTTGATGTTTTCAGACAATTGCCCGAAGGCCTGCAGCATATTAATTTTGAGGCGGTACTGGTCGCTGGCGCAACCATTGCCATTATTTATATTTTCCCAAAATTCACCAAGTCCGTCCCCAGTTCGCTGGTCGCTTTACTGGCTATCAGCCTTTTCGCCAACTGGATGGAGCTTGGCGTTCCTCTTATCGGTCATATTCCCAAGGGTATTCCTGAGTTGCAAATCAGCAAGATTTCCTTTTCCGGCATGGAATTGAATTTGATTATCGAACTGGCCCTGACGCTGGCCCTGTTGGGCGCCATCGATTCCCTGCTTACATCAGTCATTGCGGATAACGTTACAAAAACCAAACATGACAGTAATAAGGAATTGATCGGCCAGGGAATCGGCAACATGGTCGCTGGAGCCATCGGTGGTCTGCCGGGAGCTGGAGCGACGATGCGTACTCTGGTGAATGTCAACGCCGGCGGCAAAACCCGGGTGTCGGGGATGGTCCACGGCATCCTGCTATTGTTCATTCTTCTGGGAGCAGGAGTGTATGCCGCCCAAATTCCACTTGCTGTACTTTCTGGCATCCTGATTACCGTAGGTATCGGAATTATAGATTACAAAGGGTTTCGCCATATCCAACACGTTCCACGGGCAGATGCGGTGGTGATGCTCCTCGTTTTAGCCCTTACCGTATTTGTCGATTTGATTCAAGCCGTGGCTGCAGGAATGATCTTATCGTCCATCCTGTTCATGAAACAGATGAGCGATCAGGGAGGAAGACGAGTCACTATTTCTCCCCTGCGAGATTATTTAAAAGAGGTACCCTGGGATGACGAAAATATTCCTGCCAACATTACTGATAAGATTTTTGTTAAGCACCTGGAGGGCCCACTGTTTTTCGGCTTCGCCCCAGCATTTCTGGAAATGGCCAAAACCTTGCCCGACATCCTTGTAGTTATATTCCGCATGAAGCGGGTTCCTCATATAGATCAGACCGGCCTATATGCATTGGAAGAGGTCGTCATGGATCTGGAAAAAAGAGGAATCGCCGTTGTGATGACTGGCCTAAAGGATCAGCACATGCGTATGTTAAGACGTATCAATATTATTCCGGGCTTGATCCCTGAGAGATACCTGTTTGAAACCTTCGAAGATTGCATCGACTGGTTGAATCAGGAATTGAGCGATTCTGACTTTTCTGACATGCATCGATTTTTCGAAGATCTGGGCAAAGGAGAAAGCAAAAGACTCACACCGAGATATCGTTTATAATCAGATATTAAACCATGCTCACTCAAACGCTGTTCAAAGCTTTGACATGCTAACAATTAATCGCAAGTTGCTTAGATTTAAAACAACTTATCGTATTTTTATATTCAGGGGAAACCCGTTCCATTGATACTTATTTAATATTGTTTTCCCCAAAGCCGTTTAAGTATAATTTAAAGGTTGTTGCATAAATTTGATTACCAGCAATTTTTTGTCATTAAGCCTTACCAATACTGATTTCCTTGAAAGCATATAGCTGAGGGAACTATAGCGATGAGTATGCCATCCAACGCACCGGAAATCCCCAAAGGTGATCTTGCCGGGTTTAAGGCCCATTTCAAACACGATATCCTCTCGGGATTTTTAGTTTTTCTTATTGCTTTGCCGCTGTGCCTGGGGATTTCCCTGGCTTCAGGGTATCCCGCTGTGGCCGGCATCTTTACTGCCATTGTTGGCGGATTAGTTGCCACCTTCCTCAGCAATTCAGAACTTACAATTAAAGGACCTGCCGCAGGCCTGATTGTTATTGCATTGGGTTGCGTTCAGGAATTTGGCTACACCGGAGGGGAGGACCCAGTGAAGGACTTTCAGGCCTATCGTTTGGCACTGGGCGTCGGAGTTGTGGCGGGGGTGTATCAAATCATAATGGGTTTTTTTCGCGCAGGAATCCTTGTCAAGCTTTGCCCGACTGCGGCGATTCACGGGTTACTGGCTTCCATTGGAATTATCATCATCGCAAAACAATTCCCAATATTGATGGGATTGAATCCACAGGGCTCTCCACTGGAATTACTCGCCGGAATTCCTTCCTTTGTAATAAACATGAATCCAAAAGTTGGGTTAATTGGAATATTGGGCGTCATCATCGTTTTGGGTTACAGTTATATTAAAAATCCAAAATTGAAAATCATCCCCGCACCAATGCTGATGCTGTTGATAGTTGTTCCATTTGGAATATTCTTGGGAATTGGCCTGGAGGGATCTTATGCCTTCAATAACCAAACTTATGAACTAGGTCGAAATTTCTTAGTCAATGTCCCAGCAAGTTTACTGAATGCCATGGTTTTCCCGGATTTTTCAGGAATTACCACCGAGACTGGAATTAAATATACGGTTTTATTTGCGATCATTGGAAGCCTGGAAGGCATTTTAAGCGCCAAGGCTATTGATGGAATTGATCCGTGGGGTCGAAAGACAAATCTGGATCGAGACCTGTTAGCCACCGGTTCTGCCAATACCCTGTCGGCTTTCATTGGCGGATTGCCAATGATTTCTGAAATTGTTCGCAGTAAGGCCAACATTGATAATGGGGCTAAAACACGGTTTGCCAATTTCTGGCATGGGATGTTTTTACTTGTCTGCGTTGCCTTGATCCCGGGAATCATAAATCAAATTCCCCTGGCTGCATTGGCAGCATTATTGGTTATCACAGGATATCGCCTGGCCTCCCCTCATGAGTTTATGTCTGTATATCGTGAGGGAAAAGACCAGTTCATTATTTTTGTGTCGACTATTTTCGGTGTACTGGCTACGGATCTTTTAAAGGGATTGGCAATTGGGATTGGGGTCAAGATTATCATCCAATTAATTCGTGGGGGCTCTCTCTTTAGATTAAATGCCAAGATCCTTCTTGAAAGAGATCTTTCAATCGCAATTTATTTACGAGGGTCCATAGTTTTCAGCTCGTGGATTCCTCTGCGAAAGCAACTTCAACGTTACTTGGATAAAGGGAAGCGGGTCACCCTGGACATTACTGAAACAAAACTCGTGGACCGCAGGGTCATGTCCAAGATCGAAGAATGGAAAAAGAAATACAAGGAAAACGGTCTGGAGTTATCAGTAAGAGCTAAAAAGAGTTCCACCGATGAGTGACTCCATCTTTGGAAATCCTTTTGAAGAATTTAGAGGTAAAGCCCCCTGAGGGGGCTATTCGAAGGTTTTTTGAAAGGGAACCGCTGAAGATAGAGAGAGCGGCTCCTGCAGAAATCTGTTATTTTTTTTTGTACCAAGTCACTTTTTGCTTTCCGATTTTTCTTTCTGCAACCGGTCCAGGAGCTGGTTGAAACTATGGCTCAGGGTACCCAGTTCATTTCCAGAAGTCACTGGCAGGCGTTTTTCATTATAATTCCCATGCGCAAGCTCATCGGCCAACTTACAAATTTCCAGGAGGGGCTCGCTGACTGAACGGGAGATGTTTGCAGCCAATACGCCGCTGATCAGTGCGGCTGAAAAAAACAATGCCACCAAAAGGACTATCAAAAAGTGAGTTTTGCTGGAAATCTCCTCCACATCACTTTCCAGTAATTGCTCCTGAACTGCAGTCATTTCATTCAGTATTTCTTTAATCCGAAACGCTGCTGGAGCGGCTTCAATTTTTAATAAATGATTGGCCTGGTTCCACTCTTCTCCTGACCGTATTCGGATAATTTCTTCCAGCAAAGGACCAAATTGATTAAGCCCATTTTCAATGGTTTTAAAATGATTTAATTGTTCTTTGCTTAAGTTGTTTTCAATTTCCTTCAACGTTTTAAGATACTCAGCATTTCTTTTCCAGTTTTCCAGGGATTCTGTTTTGAATTCCTCCTTGCCTGACAATAAAAACTCATCGGCTCTTTCCAAAGCCAGACTGGTTGTGGTTTCTATATTGGCAAGAATTTCCACCTGCCGTTTATTATTGGGATTTATTTTGCCGTTCACGCTCAGCTTGATCATTTTGGAGACTGCGGTCACAATGGATTTTTCCAAGGGTTCCGCCTGGTTGAATAAAATCTTCCGCGCAGGAAAGTTTTCCGGGGTTTGTGCTATGTCTTCAATTTTCTGTTGAACCGCTTTAAAGTGATTAATTTCTTCTTCAATGGATTTTAGGCGAGTTTTGTTTTCCGGATATGTCCAGTTAGGAGCAAGCTCATGCATTAACTTCAGGGATGGATCAACTTGCTGTTCCCAGGCAATGGATCGTTCCGCCTTGAATTTTTCTTCACCTAAAAGAATCCATCCACGCAGAGAAGCCAGCGAATGGTTGATACCATTTAACATCATGAGACTGGCGTGAGCCGTGGGAGTTCGAAGGTCGACAACCCGCTTCGTGACTACTTCCATGGTTCTCACCTGCTGAATGGTGAGCAATACGACTCCCATTAAAATTAAGGTGATGACACCAAAACCCAAACCTACTTTTCTCCCAATTGATATATCTCTAAAGTTAAACATTCACTTTTCCCTGTTTTATATTTCTCAAATTTATTATCTCAGTCCTGCAAAATAACCGCCCCAAAACCCCCAAAGTCCCCCTCCCCTCAAACCTTATCAGCAAACGTAGAAAGAAGGAAATTCTAATATAGGTTATAATAACATAGCAAAGCTTAAAGTCTGTATGGAAGGAAAAGTTTTAGCTTTCCCCGATCTTTTTTCTACCCATTTTAAGTTGGCCTTTTTCTCATTTTCAATCTATTGGGAATTAAAAGAACGTCAGGCCGGTTGAGGATATCCGACTTTGGCCCGTCTTTGGCGTAGAGACCTCGAAACCGCAAGATCGTATCTTACAAGACCTTTCCCGACGCCGGGTCGGCTCGAATCCCCCTGTGGATACATACCATTTATTCCCCCAGAGCAGCTTTTTGAATATAGAACTATCAATCATTTAATCCACCTTAATAATTCTAAAAGAGGTAAGCTGGGAATAGGGAGTTATCACTTGACCTGCCGGAAATTCTTGATATATAAGAAATAGGTATCATAGGTTTCCGTGGGCTTTTTGTGCGCTTGGGACAAGGATAATTTGCCCTATATGGCCACCTTAAACCTATTCCCTTTCCGCAAAAAAAATAGGGGTCAGATTCGACAAATTGCAGTGAACACCAGTGAGCCAATTGCTCCATTTTATCCCATGCGGACCATGGTAGAGCGGAATCCCTTTCATGGATCGGAATATCTGTCGTTTGATCAGGCTGTTCGAAAAGGCTAGTGCTTCCTTGAAGGTTGCGGGTCATTGGAAATAGAAAAACTATAGAATAGGACTGAATCATGCTCATTCTCCGAGATTGTATGTCGTCTCCCGTAGTCAGTGTTCCCGAAGGCGCCACCGTGAAGGAGGCGGCCCAAATCATGGCTGACAGGGAAATCAGCTCAATACTCATTCAGGGCAATGAGGATTTTCTCGGTGTTTTTACGACTACAGACTTGGTGAAGCGAGTTGTTGCGGCCGGGCTCGACCCGAATACCACGTCTGCCCTCTCAGTGGCAACATTTCCGATTTTAACGATTGACCAATATCTGACTCCGGAAGAAGCCAATGAAAAAATGCTTCGCCATAAAGTCAAACGGGTAGCGGTAACGGAGGGGAAAAAGATCGTAGGGATCATTTCAATGAAAGATATCGTCCGGCTCTAAACCCTACCTGTAAACCGTCAAACGATTCTGAACAAATATTGAATTTAAGAAAGAGAATCTTTGCTTATATCAAATGATCCCATTATTGTGAGTTACCCAAGACTTGGGTTACCCTAGACCTAAACCAAAGAATTATCAATAGAACTACCGGAATATATAAAGAATAAAACAGACGTTTTTTTGTGGGTCAAGGCTAGATCTGCTTTCTTTTTGTTTCAAAAATAATGAACCGGTTGTTTCAAAAAAATGAACCGGCATTCTAGTTTGCGGTGGGCCTTATATATTCTAAGACAGGAATAAGTCGCTCTATATGAGTACTACTTTTGTTAAGTCCCTAGCCCCGGCAGATCGTGAGCAGGTTCGGCAAATGGCGATGAGCGCGAGCGAACCTATCGCGCCATTTTGGCCTATGCGGACCATGGTGGCGCAAAACCCCATCCACGGCTTGGAATATTTGCCGTTTGATCAGGCTGTTCGAAAAGGCAAGGAGCTCCTTGGCGGGAACGGATATCTTGCAAACGAGGAGTACCGTCAGTTTTATCGTAGCGGTCGTATTACCAAAGAAAGTTTTGAGCAGGCTTTCTCCAGGGTTGGGCCCGACTCCGACAGTCCTGCTTCTATTAAATTTAAAAGTCGAGAGATCACCCCAAAAGATGCTTGGAAGTTACATGTATTTTTTGGCTTTGAGGGATTGCCGCCCCCCCTCCTGGAATGGGAGTTAAACGGAGGTGGCGCAACAAAACAGTTTCGGCAAGACCTTCCCGCGGAATCCCGCAAAAAAATTCTAGCGCAAACTCTCAAGGAATACGATCAGTATTCCGACTGCCCGGAAGAGACCTATCTTTCTAATTTATGGGAGAACGTTTTAGCCACCTTCGGGCTATCTGATTCACAAGATTCGCCTCAAATTCCCGAAAATCAGAATTCGGATGCACCTGCCCCCATTTCGCTACCCCCCCAACGAACCGTCAGCGATTGGATTGATTGTTTGACCGAAGGCGGGGTTGTCGACCAAATCAACAATCAACTCATCAAATGGATAACAGCGTTCCTTGATGAGGGATTAGCCGGCTGGGAAATGCCTGGCCGGGAGGAAGGCTTTTATCTGGCATGGCGGAACCTGGCACAGAAAGATTTCTCGGGACAGCTTCTCGGAATTTCAGATTTCTCCCAAAAGGTTCAGGACCTCCCCGTAGCGCCAGAGGACGCGATCTGGGCCAGCTTAAACCAACTCAAAATTCCCCAGGAACGCTGGAAAGATTATCTTTCCAGGCAGCTATCATCCTTGCCAGGCTGGACCCGTTACATCCGGTGGCTTGGAGAGCACCCCTCATACCATTCACAGCAAAAACATCCCATTGACACCTTACAATATCTGGCCGTGCGCTTATTCTATGAAGCGGAACTGGCCAACATTAAATGCTGCCAGGAATGGGGAATTGATGGGACGGTTTCTGCCCTGACCGCATATTGGAACGCTCGGCCTGAAGAATACCGCCAAAGAATTGGTGATGGAAAGCAATCTGGAGATATCGTCAGACAGATGAAATGCAAGCATGCCTGGCGATTATTCCATTTGGCGCAGTTTCTTGAGTTATCTCCAAAAGAAGTTCAGGACCTTTCGCTTACTGATGCGCAGATGCTGTTGCGATGGCTGGATCAATTTCCTGCGGATCAGCATGGAAAGGTATGGATCGAGGCGTACGAATATTCCTTTCGAGACAAGTTACTGAAAAATATTTCTGCGCATCGCGGAGCGGTACCAGACTGGGAGACTCGTCCCCATGCACAACTGGTCTTTTGTATCGACGTACGTTCGGAATCCTTTCGTCGCCATCTTGAAGCCCAGGGCCCCTATGAAACATTTGGGTTTGCCGGTTTTTTTGGCATTCCTATCAGTTATCAGGCTTTTGATAGCAATCAACGCGACTCCTTATGTCCGGTGTTATTGACCCCCAACCATGCCGTGACGGAAATTCCCCGGCCGGGAGAGGGATCGGCCTTGGGAAAATATTCTTCTGGTACCCGCTGGGGGCAACTGGGGCACCATCTTTTTCACGACCTGAAGCATCATCCTGTTGGGTCGATGATGGTGATAGATGTGTTGGGGTTCTTTTTCAGCCTGGTTCTGGCAGGTAAAACCTTGTTTCATAAAACGTTTCATACCATAACCTCGATAATCCAGAATAGGTTGACGGGCAGGGTTCCAACCCGGATATCATTGTCCACGACATCTGACCCTCAAAACCCCAGGGTTGGAGAAGTGAATGCAGAAGAGGTCCCTGACGGGCTATCCGGGGGGTTTTCTCTATCAGAGCGGGCGACATTTATAGAAAATGGTTTGCGTGCTATGGGGCTAACCAAAAATTTTGCCCGGTTGGTGTGCCTCTGCGGCCATGGGAGTGAGACGGACAACAATCCCTATTATGGAGCGTTGGATTGCGGGGCTTGCGGGGGAAGACCGGGTGATGCCAACGCAAGGGTATTTGCCGCGATGGCAAATGAACCTGAAGTGCGCCGCATTATTGCGGAAAAAGGTTTGCCGATTCCCGAAGACACATGGTTCCTTCCGGGAAAGCATAATACGACGACAGATCGGGTCGAGTTCTATGATCTCGAGGAATTGCCGGATTCGCATAAAGAAGATTTTCAGGTATTGACCAGGGATCTCCAAAAAGCAGGCGCAAATCAGGCTCTGGAACGTTGCAACCGCATTCCCAGCGCGCCGACTGAAATTTCTCCAGAGCAGGCTTATGCTCATGTAGACGAACGCAGTTGCGATTGGGCGAATCCTCGACCGGAGTGGGGATTAGCGGGCAACGGCGCTTTTCTTATCGGAAGACGAAAACTGACCAAGGGGCTGGATTTAGGCGGACGGGTTTTCTTGCATTCTTACGATCCTGTCGCTGATCCTCAAGGCGCCATTCTTGAAAAAATCATGACCGCTCCCTTAATTGTCGGCGAATGGATTAATACCGGTTATTATTTTTCTGCGGCTGATCCCTGGAGGTACGGAAGCGGGAGCAAGGTGTTACACAATGTCGTTGGTGGTGTTGGGATGATGCTGGGAAGCCAAAGTGATCTGCAAATGGGATTTCCCTTGCAAACAGTCAATAACGGGGACGTTCACTATCACGAACCGATGCGACTCCTGGCCGTCATCGAACACACGCCGGCGGTAATCTCATCCGTCATCCAAAAACACTCGATTCTTCAACAGTTGTTTCATAACCAATGGCTTAATCTTGTGGCCCTGGACCCCCATAGTTTTGAGTTTCATCGGTACAATCCGGATGCGACTTGGGAACCGGTTCATAGTCTCTAATTGGACAAATATTAATGGTTCATTTTAGGTTTCGGGCTGATTCTTTATTTATAGGAACAATCGAATACCGCTGATATTATATAGTTAAAACCAGATCTGACAAATTTATGGCAACTCGTTCAAGACCGATATCATCCGAATTCCTGTTTTTAAAAGCCTTGGCACTGTTTGTGTTCTGGGTTTTGTTGTCAGGCAGCTTTGATTGGGTTCATTTGGGTTTGGGGCTTATTTGTTCCTTCGGCGTGGCTTGGGTCAACTCTGGCCATTCACCTTTTGTTCCTAAATTTCGCCTTTGGCTCAGTATCTTCCTTTACCTTCCATGGCTCTTTTATAAAATCTTTGAAAGCGGCATTCATTTGTCAAAGCTTATCCTGCACCCTTCCCTACCCATTGAACCCCGGCTGATATCAGTGGAAACGAAACTGCGTCATCAAGCAGCCGTTGTTCTTTTTGGTAACTCCATTACGCTGACTCCTGGAACCATTACCGTCGAGGTCGAGCAAAATAGACTCATTATTCATGCGATGGATAAAGACCTGGGTGACGATATTGAAAGCAAACAAATGGAATCGAAAATTGCAGACATTTTTAAGAACGAAGAGCCGGACATATGAAGACTTTTCTTTTCTGCGTCCTTGTGATGCTAGTCATTCTCATTGGCGCGTATCTGTACCGTGTCTTGCGGGGACCCACAATTTTTGATCGTGTGTTGGGTCTCAATGGCATTTCCACCAAGGCAATTATTTTACTTATTGTCATTGGAGTTTATTTTGAACGAGTTGATATGTTTATTGATATCTCGACTGGATATGCCCTGCTCAATTTAGTCGGAGCGCTTGCCGTGGCCAAATATTTAGAACAAAAGGGGCTTCCGTAGCATGGATATACTTTCCATAATTTTTATGTTGGCGGGATTATTTTTTCTGATTGTTGCCGCAATTGGAGTGATTCGATTGCCCGATGTATTCAGTCGTTCGCATGCCGTATCATTAACGGACTCCTTAGGGGCTCTCTTGATGTTAATTGGAATCGCTTTGCATGAAGGCCTGGGTAAAAACACACTTAAAATCCTGGTGGTATTAACCCTGCTGTATATCCTGAATCCAGGCATTGCGCATGCCACGATTCGCGCGGCTTTTCGGTCTGGCTTGAAGCCCTGGAAAAAGGAATCCCAATGATTTTTTCATTTGAAATTCCTTTACTTCTTCTTCTGCTTGCAACTGCCGCCGGGGCCATCATGGTTAAGGATTTGATGAGCTCTATCCTGCTCTTGGGTACTTACGGTTTTACCCTGGCGTTGATATGGGCATGGCTCGGAGCTGTGGATGTTGCTTTCGTGGAAGCTGTCGTAGGAGCAGGGTTAGCTACAGTTCTGTTTCTTTTAACCTTATTCCGCACCGCACCCAAAGACACTCGGCTTAGGCGTCCTCCTCCTTCTCTGACAACGTTAATTGTTTTTCCTCTCTTGGGAGTTCTATTGCTTTATGCCGCTGAGGACCTTCCTGAGTTCGGGGACCCGAATTCTCCAGCGAGTGCTCATATTTCGCCAATCTACCTCAAACAGAGCTATCAGGACAGCCATACTCCGAATGTTGTCACTTCGGTACTGATGGATTATCGATCGTTGGATACGATGATCGAAACGGTTGTGATTTTTTCTGCGGGCATTGCTTGCGCTTTACTGCTTAGGAGAGAAACATAATGATACGCTCACACGATAGTATTATCGTCCAAACCCTGGGGCGCTTTCTCATCCCGGTGGTCCAAATGTTCGGTTTATATGTGTTGTTTTTCGGTCAATACGGACCCGGAGGAGGCTTTGTGGGTGGGGTAATTTTAGGCACGGGGATGATCTTATCTGTTTTGATTTTTGGTCATAACGCTTCCAGGAGTCGGATTGCCCAGCGGGTTTTACATGGTGATGGAGTCGGTATGCTGATCTACGCGGGTGTAGGTGGCTTGTGTATGATTGGAGGTGGAGAGTTTCTCAATTATGCGAACTTGGAAATTCCTGGCCTGGAACCGGCTTCCCGAAGATCTTTGGGAATCGTGCTTACCCAAATCGGCGTCGCTGTCGATGTTGCGGTCACAGCCGTTTCTATTGTATTCAGCTTGTCTGCAGAAGAAATTATCGAGGATTCAATAAATGGTTGATGCATTTTCCGCAGTTTTTCAGCGACCCAATTTTTTGACCTTCGTCATCATTTTCCTGTGGGGTTTTTATATCATGGTTACGCGATACAATCTCGTAAAGAAACTCATCGGGATGTATCTGGTGCAAACCAGCGTAATTTTTTTCCTGGTATCTATCAGCGCTAAAAAAGGTGCGACGCTTCCAATTCTCTTATCAACCACCGAACCGGTGCAAGCGGCCAATTACGCGAATCCTTTGCCACATGTCCTGACACTGACTGCCATTGTGGTAGGTGTGGCGACCCTGGGCGTGGGATTAGCCCTGTGCGCGGCAATATATCGCACATATGGAAGCCTTGATGAAGAAGAAATTCTTAAAAAACTAGAATGAGCCACCAACTTCCCGTAATCCTATTTCTTCTCCCATTGCTTGCCGCTATTTCCATGCCAGTGGTTTGCCTGAAACACCGTCATTGGAGCCAGCCAATCTCTACGGCTACTCTCGCGGCGATGGTGCTGGTCTCTATTTTGAATCTCTACAACATCGTTCATCATGGAGAGATACGGTATGTGTTTAGCGGGTGGGCTGCGCCCCTCGGCATTGAATGGGTAGCTGATGGTTTGGCAAGTATCGTCTTACTTCTACTGAGTATTTTGGGTTTGCTTGGCGTAGTGTTCAATAAGCCTATTTATCCCAAGGCTCTGGGTGGACGAATCGTTCATTTTCATACCTTGATTTTATTATTTATATCCGCCTTGACCGGAATCACTTTCGCTGGAGATTTATTCAATCTGTTCGTGTTCCTAGAAGTTGCGGCTATCTCGAGTTACGCCCTGGTGGGAGTTGCAGGAGGGAGAGCGCTGTTTGCCGCCTTTCGGTATCTTATATTGGGAACCATTGGCGCTGCCCTTTATCTGTTAGGGGTCAGTTATCTCTATGCAGTGACCGGCACACTGAATATGGCAGACATAGCAAGCAAACTCCCTATGCTACTAAGCTCTAAAGCTCTTGTGGGTGGACTGCTTTTTATGTTTATCGGCCTGGGGATCAAGATGGCCCTGGTCCCGTTTCATACCTGGATGCCCGAGGCCTACACTTATGCTCCTGAGTCCGTTTCCCCTATCCTGGCTCCACTCATAACAAAAGTAGTCCTTTTGGCGTGGGTCAGAATAATCTATTGGGTCTTTGATGCGTCAATTGTTATTTATGATATTCCAATTTTGAAAATAGTGGCCGTTCTTGGAGTATTAGCGGCGGTCATTGGCTCAAGCCTGGCCCTTGCCCAGCGAGATATTAAAATGATGTTCGCTTATGGAGGAATTGCGCACATCGGCATTATTATCATTGGAATCGGCCAAGGTAACCAAACTGGGTTTGTCGGCGGAATATTTTATTTATTGAACGATGCCGTCATGCAAGCCGGCCTGTTTTATATAGCAGGTGTGGCGTTTTATCTTTATGGAGTCCGAACGATTGACGACCTATGGCATATTGGGAAACAAGCTCCCTGGCTTACCGGATCTTTAATTATTATGGCCCTGGGGATGATTGGCCTGCCCCCGACGGGTGGATTTTTTGGCAAATGGTACATCATTCTTGGAGCGTTGGAAGCGGGCAATTACATCTCAGTAGCCGCGGTGGTGCTTTCCACGCTCTTGACGCTTGCCTATTTCGTTAAACTGTTTGAGGGTATTTTCCGCCAAACATCAGCTCGATCAAATATTCAATTTGGCGAAGTTCCCCTTGCCTTTAAACTGACTATGGGAATCACATCCGCCGCGATAATAATTCTTGGTTTATTCAGCGCGCCTATTGTTCAATTGCTGCTGGACAATGCTCTGCCACCAGGCCTTTGAGGGAATCTATGACTCTTTTCGTCCTCATTCCTTTACTTCCACTACTGGCGTCTCTCATCCTTTTGTTTGGAGGACGCCGTTGGGGCGAGAACAGCCACCGAATTGGAATTCCCGCCATCGGCCTTTCCTTCGGATTATCGGTTGCCGCTTTCATTGAAGTATTGAGAAATGGACCATTTACTATTTCTCTGTATCGACTCTTTCAAGCCGGTACCTTGAGCATTGATTTAACTCTGTTCGTTGATCAACTGACCGTCTTGCTATTGCTCCTGGTCACAGGAGTCAGTGGAATTGTACATGTGTACTCCTCCCGTTACATGATTGGTGAATCCAGATATAATAGGTTTTTCGCCGTCATAGCACTGTTTACCTTTTCCATGATTCTGCTGGTCATGAGTGGCAACCTTTTGATGCTGTTGATCAGCTGGGAGGTCATGGGAATCTGTTCCTATCTGTTAATTTCCCACGCCGCAGAACGACCTTCTGCAGGCCGGGCCGCCACCAAAGCTTTTCTCGTTAACGCAATCGCGGATGTCGGATTAAGTTTTGGTATTATCCTGACCTTTTACACCTTTGGCACTCTCGATATCCAGACTATTCTTGCTCAAGCCGAAGGCATGCAAAACCATACCCTCAATATCCTGGGATGGATGGGCCTGGAACTTCATATTTACCCTTTAACGGTCATTCCCTTCTTCCTCTTCATGGGTGCAATGGGAAAATCCGCTCAAATACCGTTCCATGTCTGGCTACCCTTTGCAATGGAAGCGCCGACTCCGGTCTCGGCGCTTATTCATGCGGCGACTATGGTCAACGCCGGCCCCTTTTTATTAGTTCGGTTGAGTCCGTTGATTATTCTTTCTCCATCCGCCATGACGTTCATTGCCATCATTGGCGCCACCACTGCAGTATTTGCGGGAATTGTTTCCCTGACTCAATCGGACATCAAAAAGATTCTGGCCTATTCTACAATCAGTCAAATTGGGTTTATGGTTATGGCCTGTGGTTTGGGCGCGTTCGTGGTTGCGGTTTTCCACCTTCTCGCTCATGGGTTCTACAAAGCGTTCTATTTTCTATCCACCGGCAATACCTTGCGAGCTGTAGAGCAGAACCTCGGGCATGGCCACGGGGAACACCCTGTACCCGAAGGCAAAGGGATCTTATTCGGCGGAGCCATGCTGTTGGCGTTAATTCCGCCGTTAGTGCTGTTTTCAGGTTCGTATGAACATTTGTGGGAAGTTACGGGGTTTGCTTCTGCTTCGATCGGATTCAAAGTCATTGGCTTGATCACGGTATTTGTGGCGTCTCAATATCTTTTTAAAGGCGTCACCTCGCTGTTTAATCACGGCCCCAAGACATACTGGCCCGCTTCAGGACAGCATACTCTGGAGATGCAATCTGTCCGACCAAAGCTTTTAAATGGCTCCATTTTAGCGGTTTTTTTTCTGGTTACGTTTTGTGCGGGCGGGCTAATGATTCTGTTTTGGAATTGGTTTGCCGGCTTTCTTGCTCCGGCTTTGAACCTGCCTGGAGTCACCGTGAGTGAAAAAGCAATCGAGCATGGTTTTCCATTTTGGCTTGTGATTTCTCTTGGCGTGGCGGTGGCTGGATGGGTCTATGCATACTCAAAACAGATTCGATCTCAGCATGAAGCATCCACAGCAAAACCGAGAAGTAGCCAGCTATATATCCTATTTTGGAACAAAGGATATTTTGATGAAATATATGATGCCTATGTGGTAACCCCAACCATCCGGTTCGCTCACTGGTTGTGGCGAAATGTAGATATAAAGGTTATAAATCATTTCATTCTTTCCATTGCGACATATTCAGTTTATTTTGCCGGGTGGCTGTGGCGATTTATGGATATAAGGATTATAGATCGTTTCATTCATTCTATCGGGACTTATTCAGTTTATTTTGCCGGGCGGCTGTGGCGAATAGTTGATATTCGCTGGTTGGATCAAAATGTGGGAAAAGTAACAGAGCAAGTTGCGGCTGGGCAATTACTGCAAGAGATGGAAGCCCGTACCATCAAGCATCAAATATTAGTAATGATATTCTGGTTGGTGGCGATGACCAGCCTATTATATTTTCTGGTTTAATGAGTTCCCGAACGGCATTTCTCAGGAGGATTCTTACATGGCTATACTGATGGATCATCTGATTACCTGGATGGTTGCCGTTCCTTTTTTAGGGATCGTCATCCTTGCATTTGTACGGGATGAGGAATGGATTCGACGGATGGCCTTTGGCATCACAATGCTGGAGTTTGTCCTCTCGCTGGTACTCTGGAAAAATTTTGATTCCACCCAGCAAGGCATGCAATTCGTGGAGCGCGTGGAGTGGATGGCCACGTTTAACATTCAGTATGCGGTTGGCGTTGATGGCATCAGTATTCTTCTTGTGATGCTCACAGCCCTTCTTTGTCCACTCTGCATTCTTTGCTCGTGGACGGGAATTAAAACCCGCATACGAGCCTACCTCTCTCTGATCTTGTTGGTTGAAGGCGCCATGATTGTGGTCTTTACCGCCCTGGATCTTTTCCTCTTTTTCATGTTATGGGAGCTTACAATGATTCCCATGTATTTCATGATTATTCTATGGGGAGGACCGAACCGTATTGCCGCCGGGCTCAAATTCGTTTTGTACAGCCTGACAGGAAGTTTACTGCTACTGGTGGGAATATTGGGTATTTATCTTAATGGGGGGCACACCTATGATCTGTTGGTGTTAACCGAACAAAATTATTCTTCCAACCAGCAATTTTGGTTCTTCCTGGCGTTCTTCCTGGCTTTTGCCATAAAAATGCCAATGGTTCCTTTTCATTCGTGGCTCCCTGACGCGCACTCAGAAGCTCCTACGGCTGGCAGTGTGATTCTCGCCGGGGTTTTGTTGAAAATGGGTGGATATGGATTTTTGCGTTTTTGTTTGCCGATGTTTCCAGAGGCTTCGGCTAATTTCGCACCCTATATTTTGTGGTTATCGGTTTTAGCCATTATTTATGGGGGATATCTGGCTCTGGCGCAGTCAGATCTCAAAAAGCTCGTGGCCTACTCTTCGGTTTCCCACATGGGTTTTGTTACTCTCGGAATTTTTGTATTCAATAGCCAGGGTATTCAGGGAGCCGTTTTGCAAATGTTTAATCACGGCATTACGACAGCAGCCTTATTTATTGCTGTTGGACTATTGTACGAGCGCACTCACAGTCGAGAAATTACCGCCTACGGTGGCTTGCATAAACCCATGCCCAGATTTGTTGGATTATTCTTTTTGTTTTCGGTCGCAGCATTTGGGCTGCCAGGCACCTGTAATTTCATTGGAGAATTTTTGGTCCTGGTGGGAACTTCCTACATTAATTTTGCCATGGTTCTAATCTCTATGGTCGGTATCGTTTTAGCCGCCGCATATATGCTGTGGATGCTCCAAAGGGTGGCTTTGGGAGAGGCAAGAACGGAGGCCGCCAAAGTGCTCCCAGATCTATCAAAGCGAGAATTGGCTACACTGATCCCCCTGGCTGTCATCGTATTATGCATCGGGTTGTATCCCGGACCTCTGATGGAAATGATGGATGCGAGTGTGATTCATGTTATCGAACAAGCAACAGAGCTGAAAGGCGCTGGGATTTCTCCGCTCCAGCCTAAGCCCTAAATAGACTTTTATTCCTATCTGACCCCCGGAAAGAAGTTAACGAAAAAACTACTCCGCTACAAAACCGAAGAGCTAACGATAATGGAGGGGAAAAGCATGGCAGGTATTATTTCCATGAAGGGTTTCCTCCTGTTTTAACGAGTCTCCTGCCACATCCCTTTCCCAAATTATCGGGGCAATCGAACATGAAACGTCGCTCCCTGCCCGACCTCGCTTTCCACATGAATCGTTCCCGAGTGTGCATCCACAATCTTTTTGACGATAGACAAACCCAATCCAGTACTTTTCTCGCCACCGGTGGGCTGGTTATTAATTTTTGGGAAAGCGGTAAACAATCGTGGGAGGTCTTTTGGGGAAATGCCCGGTCCCTGGTCCCTGATATAGAACTCCAGACTCTTCTTATTGCTCAACAATCCCACTTGGACAGACGTCCCAGGTTGGGAGAATTTAATGGCATTACTGAGGAGATTATCGATAACCTGGCCTATCCGGTTCGAATCATATGTAAAATCAGGGACTTCATCCAGCAATGCCTCAACTTTGATATTTTTCTGATCCAAAGCGATCTGGCTCATTTGAATCTTCTTTTGGATTAAAGGGTTCAGGTTTCCGGAAACCAGTTTAAGGCTTAACTGACCGCTTTCAAACACCGAAATATCCAGAAGATCGTTTACCAGGCTCAAAAGATCCTGACTGGTTTGATGGATGATCTCCATAAACTCCGTCTTCTCATCATCGGTAAAAGAATCCTTGCCCATCAGGAAAAGATCTGTAAATCCGCGGATGGAGGCCAGGGGGTTGCGCAGATCGTGCATGGCGGTTCCCAGAAACGTATTTTTAATGCGGTCCAATTCCTCCAACTTCTCATTCTGTAACTCCAACTCCCTGATTCGCTTTTCCTGCAGTTTTTTCAAGCGGCTTAACTGCAAATGGGTTTTTACCCGCGCGAGAACTTCCTCTCTGCGAATAGGCTTGGTCAGGTAATCAACCCCACCCGCGCGAAACCCTTCCACAATATCTTCCACCTCGCTTTTTGCCGATATGAATATGACGGGAATATCTCGGGTCTCCTCATTCTCTTTGATAGCTTGGCAGGCCTCATAACCGTTCATTTCAGGCATCATGATATCCAGCAGGATCAGATCGGGATTCAGCCGCGGAATAATTTCAAGGACCATCTTCCCATCCGTCACAACAGAGAGGGAATACCCTTCGGGCTCCAGAGTTTTCTGCAACACGTCAATATTGGCCGGGGTATCATCGGCAATCAGGATTTTAACTTTCTCATTTCCAAAAAGAGATTTTGACATAGGAGATTTTTTTGAGAACAATCCTTCAAAGGAAATTGATTTTGCTTTTTGATTTTCTACTTACTGGGGGTAATCTTATCCAGAATTTTTGAGATTTCTATCATATCAAATGACTTCCCAAGGTTTCTCAAATATTGAGCCAACTGTTTTTCATCCCCACCCAGCGATGCCAATTCATCTAATGCCTGAGCAAGATCGGTAATGCTATACAAGTCAGCTGCATTTTTAAGACGGGAGAACAGTCCAAGTTCCAGTTTAATTTCGGACAAATCCAAACCTTCCAGCCCCATATCCTTTTTGGGTTCCCTGGGGTTCTGGGAATAAACAAATTCCAATTGGAGAAATTCATCAAGAGCATCGTATATTTGATTGATTTGAAATGGCTTGGAGATAAAACCATCCCCTCCCGCATTAAAGGCCTCCTGTGCCTGATGCTCAAACACCGAAGCGGTGACAACAATTATTTTCATTTGCTGGCTATTGAATTTCTCCCGGATACTCCTGATTGCCTCCACACCTCCCATATTGGGCATGCGTAAATCCATGAAAACAATCTGTGGGACGTATCGCTCTACCAGCTCAATTCCTTCATATCCGTTGTTACCACAAAATACCTCAGCGCCGATTCTCTCCAATATCTGTGTGAGTACTTCCCTGTTTTCTTTAATATCGTCCACCACCACCGCACATAAATTGTATCCAGGCGCCAAACCAATGATTTCTCGAGAGCCCACTGGTTCTTCAATTATCCGTTCATCCGATGGGGGAAGCTTCAAAGTAAAAGAAAAGCAGGATCCCTTTCCAGGAGTCGACTTGACCGAAAGAGTCCCGCCCATTATTTTTACCAGATTCAGGGAAATTGCCAATCCCAGTCCGGTTCCTCCTTCTTCCACGGTAAAGGACCCGCGATCAAACACTTCAAAAATTTTCTCTATACTACTTTCTGGAATACCAATACCGGAATCTATCACCTCAAAGGTGTAATTTCCCTCCGGCAAGACAATGATCTTCAAGATAACTCCCCCTTCGCGGGTAAACTTGACTGCATTGCCCAGCAAATTAAGTAAAATCTGCCGCAGTTTGGTTTCGTCGGCATACACATGAGTCTGCTCGTCAGGTATTCCCTCTATGCTCCACGAAAGATTTTTTTGGTGACAACGTCCCTGGACCAATGGAGACAAGCGATCAATAAACTGCTTCAAGTCAAAATCTACAGGGTTCAACTCCATCCTCCCCGCTTCGATTTTGGAAAAATCCAGGATATCGTTTATCAATGCCAGAAGATGATCTCCCCCTGTCAGAATCTTTTTTATGTTATCTCTCTGGTCATCATTTAAATTAGGGTCTAGCGCCAGGAGTTGGGCATATCCGAGAATGGCATTCATGGGAGTGCGAATTTCATGACTCATATTTGCCAGGAAAACTCCTTTTGCCCGGTTGGCGGTCTTTTCTGCCAGCCGGGATTCTTCAATTTCCCGCTCTGCCTTTATTCTGCGGGAAATATCCCGAAAGGTCACCACAGCACCGGTAATGGTTCCGTTTTCCATTATGGGTGTTGAGAAATACTCTACGGGAAGTGGGGCCTCATCTTTACGCCAGAATACTTCATTGCTGGCATAATGCACCTTTCCGTCTTTAAGAGCAAAGTATATTGGACATTCTCTCTGTGGATAGGGGGTACCGTCTGGCCTGGTATGGTGAATCAACTGGTGCTGGGATTTTCCTACCAATTCCTCAACCGTATATCCCAGCATCCTGGCTCCGGCGGGATTGCAGAATGTGGTAATTCCTTTTAAATCCAAACCGTAAATACCATCACCAGCGGCATTCAGTATTGATTGGTACCTTTTAGACAGCTCTTCTTTCGCCTGACGCTCATTTTCCAGAGTCTGTTCCGCAGTTTTTTTTGTTGTGATATCCCGCGCAATCATCGATGCTCCAATAACACATCCAGCATCATCAAGAATTGGAGAAATCGTCAACGATACATAAACAGTACTGCCGTCTTTACACATATGCTGAGTCTCATAAGGTTCGATGGATTGCCCCTTATGAAGTTTTCGTAAAATATCTGTGGTCTCTTTTTCATTTGCGTGCGAAATCATCGTGGTGATGGACTGACCTATCATTTCAGCTACGGTATAACCATACATCTTTTCTGCGGACAAATTCCAACTGGTGATAACTCCCTCTAAATCCATACTAATAACAGCGTCCCGGGTTCCCTCGATAATCGAAGCAAGGTATTCCTGTTTATTCAAAGCTTCTTGAATCTCCGATAAATCCCGAATCAAACCGACATATAACCGCCGGCCTCCTTCAATTATTTCACTGACTCCCAGATGAATCGGAAAGATGCCCCCATCTTTCCTCAAACCCTTCACCTTCCTGCCAATGCCAATAATTTGAGCCTTTCCGGTATTTTTATAGTTTTTCAAATAATCATCATGTTGCGAAGCATAGGGTTCCGGCATGAGCCCGTTAATGTTTTGACCGATCACCTCTCCCGACCCATAACCAAAAATCCGTTCCGCCGCCAAATTAAACGCCAGGATGGTACCCTTTTCGTCAATAGTTATCACTCCATCAAGCATTGAATCCAGCAAAGACTGAAGCTTAATTTGGTCTACAGTTAAGTCTTTTCCCATGGATTGGGATGATGGATCATTATCAGGGGAACCCTCTGAGTTTGTACTCCTTTCAGTCCCGCTAGCTTTGGGATTTCGAAAGAAGAACCACCAGATAAAAAGGGAAATAATCCAAAAAGGAAGGAATGTAAAAATCAAAACGGCTTCCAGAGTAGACCAGGTATCTGGAAGTCCATTAGTGGACGACTGCTCCAAAACCAAAGGCAGGGAATTTGTCAACTGGACTAGTTGATACCAAAAGGGGCTAATTGATTTTTCCAAATAATATGAAACGGACATTTTTAACCAAACCAGAACACGTAAAATCACCCCTTCTACAGGCAACGATCAAGAAATAGACTGAAAATCTAACATTAAAAATTATCCGTCGTCAAGGCGTGTTAGGAATAATTTAAAATACCATAGGCGCAGCTATTTTTTCTGTTTTCTTGTCCTGCGCCTTTCCCAGGTACGTATCCGCCTCATGAATCATTTGCAAAATGGCGCTGTCGATTTCTTTTTCGGTCGGCTTGAATTCATTGACTCCAAAACTCATCAATAAAGGAATTTGCCTGCCATTCAGGGTAATTGGATTATGTGGTAACAACTCCGCAAATTTTCGAGCCAGGATTATGGCCCCCTTCAGTTCGGTCCCGGGTAACAGGATTAAAAATCGTTCTCCCCCCTCCCATAAACCGGCGCAGTCCAGCTTACGAGAGTTTTTCCTGAAAAACGCTCCTATTTTCTGAGTTAACTGATCCCATTCCTTTTCTTTAACCTCCCCTTTTAATTGATCTCCCAGTTCAACGCTGGCCAGGATGATTGAAAAGGGGACTTTTTGTCGTTGGTATCGGAAAGCTTCCCACCGGATAAAATCATGAATAAATTTAGCATCAGCCAATCCATTCCGAGTATGGGCGTTGGCAACGCTTTCCAGTTCCCGAACTAATTGAGAGTTTCGCCTTTCCAGCTTTCTCATTTCCAACTGGTTTTTAACCCGCGCTAAAACTTCCGTCTGTTTGAACGGTTTATGAATAAAGTCGGCAGCACCGGCGGAAAATGATTCTTCGATTTCCTCGCCATCACTTTTGGCGGAAACGAAAATAACTGGAATATTCCTGGTACTGGGATTTTGTTTAAGGTTTCTGCAGGCATCCAAACTATTCAAGTCTGGCATCATGATATCCAGCAATATCAAATCAGGCTTAGCTCGAAAGGCAAGATCCATCAAAACCTTCCCGTTTGGAGCAACATATATATTATACCCCTCTCTTTCCAGTATGCGTCTAAGTACATCGAGATTCGCGGGAATATCATCCGCGATAAGAATTCTTAATCCCCGGTCTTCAACTCTAGTCATTTCTCCTCCCACCTATAGAACCCAAAGCACGCTTATTATTAATACGTGGTTGACTGTTCACTCAATTAATTTAAAAATATTCTGAAAGACGAATCCGCACCGACTGATAGAAGCTACTGATCCAATTAAACCTGATCCTTCTCTTAATTTTCTATCAATGGACCCATTCAATCCCAGAGCCCAATATCCAAAACTTTACCCTAATATATTGACGAGCCCATTGCCCCTTGAATCGTTTTCTGCCTGGCTCTTTTTTTTCTAAGAATCCCTGTAACGCTCCTTAACCTGAATTATATCTGGAAGAATCTCGACAAATTTTCTGACCAACACCGGGTCAAAGTGACTGCCGGAATTATCTTCCAATTCCTGGACAGCCTGCTCAACCGGCCATTCTTTTTTATACGGCCTTTCTGAAGTCAACGCATCAAACACGTCGCAAATGGCTACAATTCGCCCCTCAAGCGGAATATTATCACCAATCAATCCGCAAGGATATCCCGAACCATCCCATTTTTCATGATGTGTTCGGGCAATAGTTTCGGCCATCTGCATCAAATCCGAATTGGATCCGGATAAAATTTGCCCCCCTATTTCCGCATGGGTTTTCATGGTCTCCCACTCCCCGGCTTCCAGTTTTCCCGGCTTGAGTAAAATACTGTCCGGGATCCCAATTTTTCCAATATCGTGCATGGGGCTGGCATGCAATAATAATTCGCATTGATCTTCAGATAACCCAAGGGCTTTCCCTAAAATTGATGAATATCGGCTCATTCGAATTACGTGCATACCCGTTTCGTTGTCCCGGTATTCTGCCGCACGGCCTAACCGTTGGACCACTTCCAACCGGGTATCGGCTAATTGCTGGGTTCTCTCACGAATCTTTTGATCCAGCACCTTATTCTGGTTATTCACCTGATTGTGCAGAAGCCTGACATTTAACATATTTTTGATGCGTGCCAGGATTTCCAGAATATCGAACGGTTTTCCGACGAAATCCAACGCGCCGGAAACCAGGGAGCGGATTTTGGTTTGTTCATTATTATCTGCAGTTATGACGACGACGGAGGGATAGGTTTCACTTTCTATCTCTTTAAGCTGCTCCATTACCTCCACACCGTCCAAATACGGCATGTTAAGGTCCAGCAGGACCAGGTCGGGCTTAAAGTTCCTGTAAATATCTGCTACTTTGCGCGAGTCTGTAGTCCATTGTACCGAGCGGAATCCGTTTTGGTAAAGCAATTGCTCCAACAGCCTTACATTTGCTTCCTCATCATCGACTATTAGAATTTTGCCGTCCAGGACCTCTGTAAACTTATTTCCAAGATATCTATGATCATTCACCGAACAACTCTCCATTGAATAACTCCTGACAGTCCCAATTGGATTTTCCTCGATTAAAAGCTTCCAGGCACTTCCCTGAAAATAGCCGTAAAAATATTTTTTCCATTCACCTTAAATTTGGTGATATCAACCTCCACAAGGAACTCATCTCCATTTCCACGAACGGCACGCATTTGCAACCAGCCGTCTCTTTCCCCTCCCTTCCCGTCTCTTGCAAACAGTTTCATTTGGTTTTGATATTTGTTCCCTGAATAGAAAGGAAACAGGAAGTCCAGTGTTTTCTGTAAAGCCACAGCCACCGTGCAACCAAACATTTCTTCTGCATTCCGGTCGAATTGAATTATGCGTTGTTGCTCATCGAAAGAAACAATCGCTTCCAAGGATATTTGCATATAATTATATTTTAAAAGGTTTTGAATCACGCCTCTGTGTCACCTATTCTTGGTCAGACCAGGTTTCCTAATCTTATTTAGCAATATATATGCCAATGGCACCCAAGCCCTAACCCCTTGATTTAATATTACTTAAATATAGAGGAATAGTTAAACTCCGGTCATTATTCCAACAAACGGGCTCCGAGATTAACGGGATTACGGGATTCGTACCATTTTCCTTATTAACTTGGCAGTTTAATAGGAATAGCTGGGGACAAAAATGACCAAACGTAATTAATGGAAGGACTGCCAATAGCAGGGGTTATTTTGAAGTTAATCCTGTAGAAACGTTGCCTCCAAGATAATCTTGGAGAACAGGGGAAAAAGGTCTTCTATTTTGAGAAAACGGAATCGCTTTCCGCAATAAACACAACGCGGATTTAACACACTTGTTTTCGATACAGAGCATCGTATACGCAAATGAGTAAATTCTACACGCACTATGTCAAAGATTTTTTAGACTCGTGGATCGAATGCTGCATGATCTCCGCTCCATGTAACCATCAAACGAAGAAATTAAACTCTGATCAAGGGAAAATTCTTTAATCCTTTGATTCGCGTTATGCCCCTTAATACAGGCTAAAGACTTTTTCCCTATTGTCTTCCACCGCAAAAGAGCTGGCAACCTAAGCAAAGGCTTCAATTTTCTCACTACTAATTCAGCTTTGGGAGCTCTGATAATCCAACTCTAAATTAGAAGGAAATTGTAAATCCAATTTTTGTTTTACCCATGCTGGAACGGGTTTCATTCCTGTACTATTGAGACTGATTTCACTTTCCATTTTTTCGAAAGTTTTCCAATGATTATCACTCAGCTCGCTGGTTGAAACCGTTTCTTTCAATGTTCCGTCTGCTTTGTATACTCTGACTTGATAAAACATTTCTGCCTCCTTGGTTGTTAGTTTTCAGATTGGCCTAACTTGATCTCAATTGTGCTTATAGCCTCTATAAAAGCAAATACTGTGCCAATCACCCAACCCCGCCCAACTCATTGTTTTTTAAAAGATTAAGAATTCGAGGGTGCAGCCGGCTCTCTCCCGGGAATACGAATTACCAGAATGCGGACACACCGCTTTACGGGATCCGGACAGGGACTTTATTATGGGATATCCAAAAACGGGTAAGGGGGATTAGACAAGGGGTTTAGAGGGCAATTATGGAGACGGCAATCCTGCTGCTCAGGGAGGAAGGCTCTAACAGACCAGGAAGGATCAGGTATAATTTTTTCGGTTCAATCCGAAGGTTTTTATTTTGTCGTAGAGGGTCTGCTTGGGAATACTTAAGGAATCCTGGATTTTTTTCAAATCGCCTTTTTGCGCTTTCAGCTCACTTTCGATCAGGCTTTTTTCAAATTGAGCGATTTTTTCCTTAAATGATTGTCCGTTGGATGGAAAGGACTGTCCAGAGGAGACCGGGGAAGCCACATCAGGTTTTTCAGAAACATCCGGGACATCCAGATTCAACCCCAAAACAAATTTTTCAGCTTCATTGCGAAGTTCCCGAATATTTCCCTCCCATTCCCGAGCCAGAAGATTCTGCATCAGCGTTTCCGGTGGATTGGGAGGTTCCAAACGGTAGCGCCCGCAGGCTTCCAAGACAAAATGCTGGAACAGCAGGGGAATGTCTTCGCGCCGGTCCCGTAGGGGGGGTATTTCAATCTGGACCACATTCAGTCGATAATACAAATCTTTTCTAAAGGTATTTTCCTCGTAAGCCTGCTTCAGGTCCACTTTGGTAGCGGCAATCACTCTCACATCTACAGGAACCGAGGTATTGGAACCCACCCGTTGCACCACCCGATCCTGTAACACATGCAGTAATTTGACCTGAAGATGCAAAGGCATGCTCTCAATTTCGTCGAGAAAAATCGTACCTCCATCGGCATGCTCAAATTTTCCTATACGCCTTTTATTGGCCCCGGTGAAGGCACCCGCCTCATGACCGAACAATTCACTTTCGATGATGGTTTCCGGCATGGCGCCACAGTTGATTGCCACAAAATGCTTGCGGCCACGCTTGCTCATTTCGTGCAGACTGCGGGCAATCAGATCTTTCCCTGTTCCCGTTTCGCCGAGCAGTAGAACATCGACATCGCAATCGGCAATACTTTTCACGGTAGTTCTAAGCCGCTCCACAGCTGGAGATTTACCCACAATCTTGCTTCCTGCTTCTTTTTGTGAGCTGAGCGTGGTCCGCAGTGCTCGCACCTCCAGAATCAGACGGCGTTTTTCCATAGCGCGTTTAACAACATCGATAAATTTGGAAGTTTCGAACGGTTTTTCCAGAAAATCATAGGCACCTTGCTGAATGGCCTTAACTGCCATGGGGATATCTCCCTGCCCGGTGATTAGAACCACTGGCAAATCGGGATCCATTTCTTTAACTTTTTTCAACAGGGTTAATCCATCCATCTCCGGCATAATGATATCGCTGACGACTATCCCAGGCCATTGAGGGTTCAGCAGGTTCAGGGCCTCAGAACCCGATTCAAGGGTATCTGCATCGAACCCTTTCCCCCGGAGTTCATTTCTATAGGCCTTACCAACTATTTCCTCATCATCAATAATCAGCACTTTATTAATTTCTGACATATCTCATCCTAAAGATTTTCAATCCACCTGAACATTATTAATCTCATTCCGTAATTATTCTAAGAGTTCTCCCTCCCACTCAGAGGAAGAGGAAGAGGAAGAGTAAGAGTAAAAAGTGTCCCTTCACCAGGCTGGCTGGTGCAGCTAATATCGCCCCCATGCCTTTTAATAATCCCGTAACTCACAAACAATCCGAGACCGGTTCCCTTAACCGCAGATTTAGTGGTAAAAAACGGTTCAAAAATATTTTTAACGTGCTGGGCGGAAATTCCGCAACCCGTGTCCCTGATTTGCACTTCAACCTGCGAATCGATATGATTCGTTGAAATTTCTATCCTGCCTCTTTCTCCGGTAATACTCTCCTCGGCATTTTGCAGTAGATTCAGAATCACCTGCTTCAACTGGTCCTCCACAACCTGGACATTGGGTAAATCCGGGGCGTACCTCTTAACCAGTTCAATTTTCTTTTCAATAAAATCCTTTTTCTTGAGGACAATCATATCATCCAAAATGCTGTGAAGATCGAGCGAGATCAATTGATCGGTGGAAGGACGATAAAATTGTTTCAGCTTGGTGGCCAAATCCATAACGCGCGAACTCTCTCGAATCGCAAGTTGTACCAACTCCTCCAGTTCACTATCCAGAGAAACGCTGGAAGATACCTGTTCCAGAATATTCCGGATCCCCAGAATAGGGTTGTTGAACTCATGAGAAATTGACGCGGCCAGCTTTCCCACTGCAGAGAGCTTCTCCGAATGCAAAAGATAGGCATGGGAGGCTTCCAACTCGGCGGTTCTTTCCCGTACTTTTTGCTCTAAACTACGATTCTGATCTTTGATCAGATTGTGCAGACGCCTCGTCTCCAAAAGATTGCGAATTCGAAAACTGACTTCTCCCAAGTCAAAAGGTTTATTGAGAAAATCATGGGCTCCACAATCCAGGGCCTTTAAGCGTGTTTCCATATCCATTTGTGCCGTAAGCACCAATACAGGAAGAAAAGAGTCTACCTGAATTTCTCTTAACTGAAACAGTATTTCAAAACCATCAACCTCTGGCATGTTTATATCGAGTAGAACCAGGTCGGGCTCGAACTCCTGAAATACCTCTAAAAATTTCGGTGAATGATCCAGAGCGCGGATGTTGCAATAGCCCTCCTTTTTAAGGAGTTTCTCCAATAAAAGAATATTGGGCGGCTCATCGTCAACAATAAGGATTTTAGAGTCGAAGTATTCTGTCACGGTTCCGCGTCTCCTTTCTTACAGTCCATTGGGATGATGTCAGAGAAGGATAAATAAAGCTAAAGGAAGTTCTCGGTTTTTAAATAAAGCTCCATTGTACCTGAATTTTCCACTCCGCAAAAATATTCCCCTTTGGCCAACCCGGGAGGCGGTCTGAAATACAATTCCTGAGAGAAGGTAATGGAGTCTGCATCAAGGTCTAGAATGGGCAAAGATATTCGCACTGGGCTAGGGGGCTTGTTTCTTGGATATTTTACCTGGAAGAATCGATGTGCTGGTGAATGGCTTTAAATATTTCCCCAAACCCGGTTGGCTTCATAATAATATCGCTCGCCCCCAGCAAAAGGGCCTCCTTGGCCACCTTGGAAGATGGGTATCCGGTAATGATAATAACAGGAGTCTTGGGAGACAGCCTTTTAACTTCCTTGAGAACTCCCAAACCGTCCATTTCATCCATCCTCAAATCGCTGATGACCAGGTCAAAGGTTTCCTGCTTAAACTGCGAAACACCCTCAATACCATTTTTAGCCTTTTTGACATCGAAGCCCGCTTCTATCAGGTCATCCCCTATGGTTTCGAGAACGATTTCTTCGTCATCTACAATCAGAATTTTTTCCTGTCTCATTTCACCCTTTTCATAGCTGGAAGTTTAACAATAAAATTGGCGCCATGGTTGAGCTGGCTTCTGGCAGTGATATGTCCCTTATGATGCATCACAATTTTATGGCAAATGGCAAGCCCCATCCCAGTTCCACTGTATTCACTGAGACCATGCAAACGTTCAAAGGGCCGAAAAATGCGATCCAGGTGCCTTTCATCAAATCCCTTGCCATTATCCTCCACATTAATTTCCTCAAAATTATCAGCGGTCCCGACATATTTAACTTTGACCACCGGTGTCTTTTCATCACTATGGTACTTGAGACTATTGGAAATCAAATTTTGAAACAATTGATGCATCTGAAATCTCTCCCCTTTGATACTGGGCAGGGATTCCACCTCTACCCTCCCCCGGGTTCTTTCAATCTGCACCTCAAGATCCGACAACACCTCGGAAACCACTTCATTTAAATCTACTATTTGAAAAGGGGTGGAATGAGTCGTGATCCTTGAGAAATGCAGAAGACCATCAATCAACCCTTTCATACGAAGTGCTGATTTTTGCATACGCTCAATGTAGTCTTTACCAGTATCGTTAAGCGCAGAGCCAAATTTCTCAGCCAGCCGGTCTCCGAAAACAATGATTTTTCTCAGGGGCTCCTGAAGATCGTGGGAGGCAATATAAGCAAAGTTGGTCAATTCCTCCATCGTCCTCTCCAACTCGGCTGTTCGCACCTGCACCTGATCCTCCAGGGTCTGGTTGTGCATTCGAACCCTTTGATGCAGTAAACGCATCTCTAACAGATTCTTGATTCGCAGATTTGCCTCGGTCAAATCAAAGGGTTTACTCAGAAAATCCTTGGCCCCTGAACGCAGTGCACGCCAGCGGGTTTTTTCATCCCTCATTGCAGTTAAAACCAGAATGGGAACCAGTGATTCCGGATCAACTTCTTTCAATTGCTCCATAACCTGAAACCCATCCATCCTCGGCATATTCAAGTCGAGCAAAATCAAATCCGGCTCAATTTCAGAAAACAGTGGCAGTACCTGCGTGGCCTCGGATGTGCTATGCAGATTGCTGTATCCCTCCTGGGTCATCATTTGTTCCAGAAGCAGGACATTCCCGGGCTCGTCGTCCACAATCAAAACTTTGGAATTCCGGTAATCTTTAGGTTCCAACATAATATCCTATCATCCTGAAGGGGACTTCATGGAAACCTCGTCTGCTTTCTCAAGCATTCGGTCCACCAAATCCATAAAATGGGTAATATTGATTGGCTTGGTAACGTAGGCATCAAACCCCGCCTCCATCCCATGACTCACATCTTCCTGTAAAGCATTGGCGCTCACGGCAACCACCGGGGTAGATCGGATTTCCTTATAAGCCTGCAGAGCTCTCAGGGTGGCAAATCCATCCATTCCGGAAAGGTTGATATCCATTAAAATCATCTTCGGACGGTGAGCCAGAGCCATCTCAATCCCTGATTTTCCATCTTTGGAATAAATCAATTGAATATTCGATCGTGATTTCAGAATCTGCCTGACCAATATAAGATTGTCAGGATTATCTTCTATATACAGGATAACGTATTTTTTTTCAGATATCAGAGGTCCTGACAAGGCTTTAGATTCAGGGACGGGAATCTCCCTTAATGCTGCTTTTTCGTTCCCCGCCTGCAGTTCCAAAGTAAAACAACTGCCTTTGCCGGGAACACTTCGGACAAAAATATCTCCCCGCATTTGCTCGATCAAACGCCGGGTGATTGTAAGCCCGATTCCGGTTCCCTCAATTTCTGAAGTTCCTTCATTCAGCCGGGTAAACGGCTCAAACAGATCGCTGATTTTATCCTTGGAGAACCCGACTCCTGAATCTTCTATACTAATACGTATATTCCCTTGAGGTGATCTTCTATAATAAATTGAAATCATTCCGTTTTCGATATTGTATTTAACAGCATTCGAAATCAGGTTTAAAAACACCTGCTTCAAGCGTACCCGATCCCCATAAACCATAAGCTTGGGGATAGATATCATATTGATTATTTTAATGCTGCGCTCCTGAGACATGGGAAGAATTAATGTAATTACTTCTTGAATCACAGGCACAACATCCACGTTTTCCAGGGATACGGTCATTTTCCCAGATTCAATACGTGCCAGATCCAGAATTTCATTAATCAACTCCAACAAATGGGAGCCGGCTTTGCGGACCTGGCTGACCCAGGGTTTTTGACGATCGGATAGAGCATCCAGGGTATCCATTTCCAAAATTTGGGTGAAGCCCAGAATGGAGTTCAGCGGAGTTCTCAATTCATGACTCATACGGGATAGGAAATCAGATTTGGCACGGTTGGCGCGCTCGGCCTCTTCCTTGGCCTGGACCAGCGCTTCTTCAACCCTCTTTCTTCTCAAAATGTCACGAAAGGTTATAACCGCGCCAACAATTTTTTCATCTTCAAAAATAGGAGCACATATATACTCTGCCAATAACGCGGATCCGTCTTTTTTCCAAAACACCTCCTCATCCTTGGATTGAGTTTTACCGTCTTTAAATACATCATACAAAGGATAATTTCGGCCTATCAAAGAATCATCTTCAGGAATAAGAGTCAATACTTCGTGCAAATATTTCCCCACTAACTCTTTTTCCTCAAACCGTGTCATCTTCAGGGCGGAGGGATTATAAAAAATAATTTCGCCTTCCAGATTGATTCCAAAAATCCCATCACCTACTGACTTTAGAATCAATTCATTTTGACGGGTCACCCGCTCAAGCGACCATTGAGCCTGTTTTTTATCTGTTATATCCTGAACCACGCCGGTGTATGCTCTTCGACCCCCAATAAAAAGCTCATTAACAGCCAGTTCGATAGGAAATACCGACCCGTCTTTCCTCAACCCCCAGACTTCCCTTTTCATTCCTATAACTTTCGCCTCTCCAGTATCATGATATG
>Ga0224501_10000436_pt1 | contig 33256 bp, 24 predicted proteins | sample SF_Oct11_sed_USG_4_FD_169105 | JGI IMG/M metagenome (GOLD analysis project Ga0224501, IMG submission 169105) | Sediment microbial communities from San Francisco Bay, California, United States - SF_Oct11_sed_USGS_8_1 | ecosystem: Environmental > Aquatic > Marine > Sediment | place: USA... | reverse complement strand
TCACAGGGGACGGCTCCCGCCCCACCGTCACTCGTCCAGAGCGGGTGGGGCTCCGACCCGTCACCGCGGGGTCGAGGGGGGCGGGTAGAGTCGGAGGAACTGCTCGAGGATGCGGTAGGTGAGGCCCCAGATGACTTCTCCCTCCACGCGGTAGCAGGGGAAGGAGCGTACGCCGCCGGGGAGGGGGATTCCCACCGAGCCATGGGTTTCGGGTGCGCGGAGCTCCTCCAGGGAGACCCAGTACACCTGCGCGATCTCCTTGCTGGCCACACGGGCCACTGCGTCTCCGGTCACTCCGAACACGAAGGGATCGATGGTGAGCTTGGGGAGGCGCGGGCTCTGGGTCGCCACCTGGTCGAGGCGGCCGAGGTGAGCGCTCCCCGACGAGAGATCGACGCTGGTCTCCTCGCGGGTCTCCCGGATGGCGGTGGCCACCAGGTCGAGGTCACCCGGGTCGCGCCGCCCGCCCGGGAGCGCCATGTGTCCGGACCAGGGATCCCGGTCCGATCGTGCCCGTTTGATCACCAGGAGATCCAGGTACTCCCGCCCTCGCAACACCAGCGACACCGCCGCCTCCATGGTGTCGTGGTCCCGGGGAGGCGGATCGTCGGCGTCGGACGCGTACGAGGCGAGGGCCTCGCTGAGCACCCAGAAGCGCGGATCGGTTTCGAGGGGAGAGGACATCCCTTCAAGCTAGAGGGATCTCCGGATTCGTCCAACCCCGGTCGGGCGGCCTTCCGGCCGGAGCTACACTCCTTTGGCGTCGGCTCCCCAGATGAGCTTGTGCTGCTGCACCTGGAAGCGTACGGGGAGGCCATCCTTCAGGATCCACGAGGCGAGTTCTTCGAGGGGGATCTCCCCCCACACGGGTGACACCAATAGGGCGTGGAGCGAGCCGTCCTCCAGGCGGCGGTCGAGGGCGTTGTCGCAGATGGCGTCACGCATCCACTCGTAGTCCTCGCGGTTCTTCACCACGAATTTGACCTCGTCGCGCTCGGTCAGGTGATCCAGGTTCGACCAGAGATTGCGCTCGACTTCGCCCGATCCAGGACACTTCAGGTCCATGATCTTGTGGACGCGCGGGTCCAGGGGAGCCACGTCCACGGCCCCCGAGGTCTCCACCAGCACGGTGTACCCGGAATCGACGAGACGACGGGCCAGGCGGAACGCGCCCGGATGCACCAATGGCTCTCCTCCGGTGATCTCCACCAGGCGGGTGGGGTGGGTTCCGACCTGCGCGACGATCTCGTCCAGCGTCATCCTGGACCCGCCGTGGAACGCGTACTCGGTGTCACACCAGACGCAACGGAGCGGGCAGCCGGTGAGGCGCACGAAGGTGCAGGGGAGTCCCGCCCAGGTGGATTCTCCCTGGATGGAGTGGAAGATCTCCGTGACGCGGAGGAAGTCCTCCGATGGATCGGGCCCGTTCATCCCCGGGAGTCGGCCTTGTTCCGACGGCTGAAGAGCCGACCCACGGGGGACTCCCTCACCACACTCCCGGCGAGGAACAGGACGTTGGCGGGACGTTCCGCGAGGCGTCGCATGAGATACGGGTACCAGTGGCTTCCGAAGGGGACGTAGACGCGCACGTTGTATCCGTCGGTCACGAGCTGCTGTTGGAGATCGCGGCGTACTCCGTGGAGCATCTGGAACTCGAATCGGTCCTTGGGAATCCCTTCCTTCGTCTGGAAGGACACCGTGGCGTCGATCATGCGGTCGTCGTGGGTGGCGATTCCGGGGTAGTTTCCTTCGGGGAGGAGCATCCGCATGAGCTCCACGAAGTTGGCGTCGACGTCCGCCTTTGCCTGGAACGCCACCTCGGCGGGCTCCGCGTAAGCCCCCTTGCAGAGGCGGACTCGCGCGCCGATCTCGTTCATGCGGGCCACGTCGCCGGCGGTGCGCTTCAGATATGATTGGAGCACCACGCCGATGTCCCTCCATCCCTCCGCCCACAACGCTTCGAAGGCGTCGAGCGTGCGCTGGGTGTAGGGAGACGACTCCATGTCGAAGCGGATGAAGAGGCCTCCCTTGCGGGCCGTCTCGAGCACCCGGCCCAGGTTCTTCGCCAGGAACTCCTCCGAGATGTCCTGGCCGAGCTGGGTGAACTTGAGAGACACGTTGGCCTGGAGCTTTTCCGCCGCGATGCGTTCCAGGATCTCGGTGTAGACATCACCGGCCTCGAGGGCGGACGCCTCGCTCTTCACCGATTCGCCCAGGAAGTTTCCGGTGGCCGTGAGCCCCATGGAGTTGGCCTCCCGGATGGCGTCCACCAGAGAGTCCACCGACTCCCCCGGAACGAAACGCCGGCTCATCCCCCGCAACGGGGTGCGCGTGACCACGGCCTTGGCGGCGCGCGAACCGCTCAGGTAGATCAGTCCTTCTCTCAACATGATTCAGCGACCTCGTGGTTCGTCGTCGTCGGTGATGGCGGTTTCGAGGAGGGCTTTCAGCTCCGGGAGGGCCAGCGCCCCCAGGTGGCTGCGCGCGTCCTCTTCGCTACGCGCCTCCACCAGCGTCGGCGTCTCCCGATGACCCACGATCCCCATCCCGTCCGCCGCCCACCGGGGGAACACCAGGAACCCCGACCAGGGGGCCCGGAGGTTCCCGGTGCGCTCGACCTCCGCGGAAACGGTATAGGCATGGCCATCGCTCCCCTCGAACGCGGGGGGGCGCTGGTGTAGCGCAATATACCCATCCAACGTACCGTCGCCTTCCCGGCGGTCGGGTTCCGCGATCATGGTGGCTCCGTGGCCTCGGGATGTCCGTGCTCCACGGAACCCGTGACGTGGGGTCGGGTTCCGTAGTACGCTGGCGGGTCCGGTATCCAGAAGGGGGGTGGGACGTGGCAACCATGCGCGCGGCGGTATTTTCCGAGTTCGGTGGGCCGGAGGTGGTGTCCGTCCGGAAGGTTCCCGTTCCGCAACCGGGGCCGGGGGAGGTACGGCTTCGGGTGGAGGCGTCGGCCATGAACCATCTGGACCTGTGGGTGCGCCGGGGACTCCCCATCAAGACGCCCATGCCCCACATCGGCGGATCGGACATCGTGGGCGTGGTGGACGCCCTGGGACCGGGAGCGGAGGACGTGCCCCTCGGGCTCAGGGTCGTGGTGGACCCGTCGCTGGATTACATGGACTACTACGGTCGCGGTCGCGGAGGATCGTTCCCGCGGCCGGATCTCCGTCTCCTGGGCGAGCACACGCAGGGCGGTTTCGCGGAATTCGCCGTCGTTCCGGCGGCGAATCTGCTGGAGATCCCGGCGGGCTATCCGTCGGCGAAGGCGGCGGCGGCCGGGTTGGTGTTCGTTACCGCGTGGAGGGCCCTGATGGTGCGGGGTGGGCTCCGCGCCGGAGAACGGGTTCTCGTCACGGGCGCTTCGGGAGGAGTCTCCACCGCGGCCATCCAGATGGCGCTCCTGGCGGGTGCCCAGGTCCATGCCGTCACCAGCGGGGCGGAAAACGTGGCCCGGGTGAGGGAGCTGGGGGCGCACTTCGTGTACGACCGCCTCGCCGGCGACTTCTCCCGGGCGCTCTGGGCCGACACCGGGAAGGAGGGAGTGGACCTGGTCCTGGATTCCGTGGGCGAGGCCGTCTGGGAGTCGTGCCTGCGGTCGCTCGGGGTGGGCGGGAGGCTCGTCACCGTCGGAGCCACCACCGGGGCCCTCGGGAAGACGGAGATCCGCCTGGTCTTCTGGAAGCAGCTCACCCTCATGGGGAGCACCATGGGGACGCCCGAGGAGTTCCGGACGGTGTTGAAGCTCGCCTTCGACGGACGTCTCGATCCGGTGATCCACGAAGAGATTCCGCTGAACGAGATCCGGCGCGCCCACGAGCTCCTGGAGAGCGGGAAGGTGTTCGGCAAGCTGGTGGTGGTTCCCTGATGGAACTGAAGACCGCCCAGGATCGTGTCCACGAGTGGATCTCGCAGTTCGAGGAAGGCTACTGGCCTCCGCTGACCAACCTGGCCCGCCTCATCGAGGAGGTGGGCGAGCTGGCCCGGGAGATGAACCACCGCTTCGGGCACAAGACGAAGAAACCCGACGAGCCCGAGCAGGATCTGGCGCTGGAGTTGGCCGACGTGCTGTTCGTGCTCCTGGTCATCGCGAATCAGCAGGGGATCGACCTGGGCGAGTCGCTGGAGCGCGTGCTGGAGAAGTACCGGGTGCGGGATGGGGAGCGGTGGACGCGGATCGAGAAGTCGGCGGAAGAGGTGTAGACGGGGAGGCCGCGGCTACCTTCCCGAAACCCAGATCGCGTAGGGCCAACTCGTTTCGGAGGGGATCCTCGTCAGGCTCACGAGATGGGTGCCGTCGGCATCGGCAATGAAGAGTTCCGTGTCGCCGTAGCGGTCACTGGCGAAGAGGATCCTCGATCCGTCGGGGGACCAGTCCATGAACATGTCCCTTCCCGGGTCGTTGCTGACGTTCACGATCCCGCTGCCGTCGGGACTCACCACGAAGACGTCCGTGTTCCCGGATCTGGTGCTCTGGAACGCGATGCGCGATCCGTCCGGTGACCACGGCGTGCGAGATCCCAGAGGAATGTGGTCGTACTCGGGATCGAGAGTCACGTTCATCACTTCCGAGCGGTCTGCGGTGATGACGTAGACCTCCCAGTTTCCGTCCCGGTCGCTGGTCGCCACGATCCGGGTTCCGTCCGGAGACCAGCGAGGGTAGAGGAATACGTTGTCCGCCATGAACGGTTCATCCTGGGAGCCGTCGGCGCTCATCAGATAGGTTCCCTCCCTCCCTTCCCGGTTGGTGTGGACGACGATTCGCCCGTCGGGGGTCCAACCCACGACCCGGTCGTGGCTGGTTGCGAGGTCCACGCTGGGGTTGCGGCTCACGTTCACGACCCCCGTGCCGTCGGGGTTCATGACGTAGGCGTCCCATCCGAAGTCGGGATTCCGAGAGCTGGTGAACCCGATCCTGTGTCCGTCGGGAGACCAGTAGGGACTCACGTTGCACCGTTCGTCGGGGGCCAGTCCGGTAACCTGGGTCACCTCCCTCACCTCAACGTCACTCACGCGGACGTTGAAACACCCGACACCGCCCTCGTTGGCATAGAACGCGAGTCGGCTGCGATCGGGAGAGAGGCTCAGGAAGTAGTAGTCGTTGGAGTGCGCCGTGAGTCTCCGGCGCGCGGTTCCGTCGGCGTTGATGTCGAAGATGTCTGAGAGGGTCCGCCCGAACTCGTTCACCGACCCCTGAAGCGTGCTGATGAAGAGGATCTCGTTCCGCGGCCCGTCCACGGGATCCGGACCCGGAGAGACGGAGTCGTCGCAGGCCAGGAACACGACCGGGATCAGAACCCACCTGAGGGCGCCCGCGAGAGTCGGACTCCTTCGGTGATCCGGGAACGACCGGTGTGGCGTGCTCACCGCTGTATCCTCGTGACGATATGGCACGGGAAGGTGGGAGGCCCTTCGTTATGCGTAGAATATACGCCGGACCCGACCCGGAAGCAACGAACCGACGGGACCCCCGCCCTCCGTCAACGCTCGAACCCCCGCAGGACCTCCACGAAGCGCTCGACCTCCTCTTCCGTGTTGTAGAAGTGTGGGCTTATCCGCACGAACCCGGGACGATGGTCCACGATGATCCCCGCTCGGGCGAGGTGTGCCACCGCACCGGCCGGATCCGGGTGCGCCACCATGACGATGGCGGAGCGGCGGGTCGGGTCGGGGTGGACGTTGAGCATCAGCCCCGCGTTCCCGGCTCGCTCCACCAGGAGGTCGGTGAGGTGGGCGTTGCGGGCTCGGATGGCGGCCATCCCCACCTCGTCGATGAGCTCCTGTCCGCCGAGGGCGGTGTGGACCGTGGGGAGGGCGGGGGTGCCCATCTCGAAGCGGCGGGCGTCGGGACGGTAGTCGAAGTCCTCCAGGTCGAAGGCGAACTGGTTCTTCGCGGCGAACCAGCTCGTGATCCTGGGAGAGAGTTCGGGGATCAACTCCTCCCGCACATAGAGGTAGGCCAGACCCGGTCCGCCGCACAGCCATTTGAGCGGCCCCGCGGTATAGAAATCCACGCCCGTGGACTTCAGGTCCACGGGGATCTGGCCGGCTCCCTGGTACCCGTCGATGAGGGCGTACGCTCCCGCCCGGTGGGCGATGTCGGCCAGCGCGGCCAGGTCCTGCACGAATCCGGTCGTGAAGAAGACGTGGCTGGTGGCGACGAAGAGGGTGCGCTCGTCCACCGCGTCGGCGAACTGCTGGGGGTCCACGGAGATCCCGTCGTGGCTCTCCAGCACCACCAGCTCCACTTCCGGCTTCACGGCCCACTGGTAGGCGAGGGTGGGGAAGTCCAGCTCGGTGCAGACGACGCGATTCCGTCCGGGAGACGCCGGGACGCTCTCGGCGATCACGGAGAGGGCCACCGAAGTGGAAGGGAGGAGGGCCGTCTCCGCCGCGGACGCGCCCCAGAAGTCCGCCACCCGCCCGCGCAGTTCCTCGATCCGGCCCAGCCAGTGTTCGTACCACGCCGAGGCGCCCATCTCGTGCCAGAGCTCCAGGAAGCCGGCCATCCGTGCCTCGGCGCGGGTGGAGAGTGCACCCAGCGAGCACGAGTTGAGGTACGTCTTCCGCTGGAGGATGGGGAAGGCGTCACGGATGTCGTCGAGATGGGGGATGGGGGCCATGTCCATGCCGGATCGGGTCGGATTGCCGGGGATCGGCGGCGCGCCGTCCCGCTGCGAAGGTACGCCCCGAGGGCGCGGCGTCCATGGGAGGGGGCTATCTTCGAGGGTCGCCTCCTCCGTATTCCGATGCACACGCCGCGATGCCAGCACTTCTCCTGATCCTCCCCTGGGTGGCGCTCCTCCTCTTCTTCGTGGTGGCCGTGCGGCCGCCGCGCGCGCTCTCGACGGTGGCATCGCCGCGGCACACGCCGTTGGTGTCCGTGATCGTCCCGGCCCGCAACGAGGCGATGAACATAGAAACCTGCCTGGAGTCGCTGGCGGCCTCCGCCTATCCGCGAATGGAGATCGTCGTGGTGGACGATCGCAGCGACGACGATACGGGCGCCCGGGCCCGTGGGGTGGCCGGGCGGACGGGGGTCGACGTGCGGGTCATCGATGGGGCGCCTCTCCCCCCGGGGTGGCTGGGAAAGCCGTGGGCCTGCCGGCAGGGTGCCGGAGCGGCGCGTGGCGACGTCCTCCTCTTCACGGACGCCGACACCCGGCACGGACCGGATCTCCTGGGGCGAGCGGTGGCGGCGTTGGAGGAGGACGCCGCCGACCTGGTGACGGTTCTGGGCCGGCAGATCACGGAGAGCTTCTGGGAGCGGGTGGTACAGCCCCAGATGTTCGTGATGCTCTTCCTGCGTTTCTTCGACCTGGAGAGGGCGGCGCGGAGCGGCCGGTGGCGCGACGTGGTGGCGAATGGACAGTTCATGCTCTTCCGGAGATCCTCGTACGAGGCGCTGGGTGGCCACGAGGCCGTGCGGGCGGAGGTGGCCGAGGATCTGGCGCTGGCGCAGCACACCGTGAAGAGGGGGATGCGCCTGGCTCCGCGCACGGACGAGGAGCAACTGGCGACCCGGATGTACCGTTCCCTGGGAGGGTTGGTGGAGGGGTGGTCCAAGAACGCCTTCGTCGGCGGCCGCCAGAGCCTGCCGCCCCTTCTCAGGCCGTTCCTGGGGCCGGTGGCCGTCCTGGTTCCGGTGATCTGGTGGATCGTTCCGCCGGTGGCGTTGGCCCTGGTCGCGAGTGGCGCCGTCGCCCCGGGGTGGGAGAGGGGGGTGGCGGTATGGAGCGGCGGCGCGGTCTCGTGCAGTCTGGTCCTGTGGCTCGTGGCCAACCGGCGCTTCCGGGTGCCTCTCCGCTACGCACCTCTGTATCCCCTGGGCGCCCTGGTGGCGACGTACGTCTTTCTGCGGTCCTGGACGCGCGGCCGAAAGGTGGAATGGAAGGGGCGCGTCTACACGGTGGATCTCGATGCCTGAGGACGCCGCCGGGACGCTGGCGGCGGCGCTGAAGGAGCACGCCGCGACGCTCGGGTTCTCCCGGTGTGGAATCACCACCCCGGAGCCCAGCGAGCAGGCCGCGTTCTTCCGCCGCTGGGTCGCCCGTGGGTACCACGGGGGGATGGGCTACCTGGCCAGGGAGGACGCGGTGGCCCGGCGGGAGGATCCGACCCTCACGATGGAGAGCGTCCGGTCGGTGGTGGTGGTGACCCATCCGTACCACCAGGAGGATCCCCCCGGGGTCCCCGACGATCGGTCTCGAGCGGTGATCGCCCGCTATGCCCGGGGGCGAGACTACCACAAGGTGGTGAAGAAGAAGCTCCTCGCCCTGGGGAGGTGGCTGGAGGGGGAGACGAGGGGGGGCGCGGGCTCGACGGCGGGTTCCGGCGCCGGCCACGACGGTGCCCCCGTGCGGGCGGCGCTTCCGGCTGGAAGCGCTCCGCCGCCCGTGCGGGCTCGCGCCTACGTGGACACCGGCCCGATCCTGGAGCGTGATCTGGCGCGTCGCGCGGGGCTCGGGTGGCAGGGGAAGAACACCATGCTCATCCATCCCCGGGCGGGGTCGTGGTTCTTCCTCGGGGTGCTGCTCGTGGACGTCGCGCTTCCCTCCGACGATCCCTTCGCGGCGGATCGGTGCGGGTCGTGCCGGGCGTGTCTGGATGCCTGTCCCACGGGAGCGCTTCTGGGACGGGATGCGGACGGCGCCCCGGTCATGGACGCGCGACGGTGCATCTCGTACCTCACCATCGAGCACCGCGGACCGATCCCGGAGGAGCTGCGCCCCCTCATGGGGAACCGTGTGTTCGGTTGCGACATCTGCCAGGAGGTGTGCCCCTGGAACCGGCGATTCGCAGAACCGGCGGTTGAGCGGGATTATGCGGCGCGTGCCGCGTGGGAAGCCGAGTGGGACCGCGACCCGGACGCTCCCGACGACGATGGAGAGGCCGCGTGCGTCGAGGCCGGTCCCATCAGGGCTACCATCCCCACCACCGACGGCCCCGCCCTGGTCGACCTCATGCGGATGAGCGAGGAGGAGTGGGACGCGTACACGCGGGGGTCGGCCATGCGGCGGGCGGGGTACGCGGGGCTGCGGCGCAACGTGGCCATCGCGCTGGGGAACTTGCTGGCGGCCTCGGCGACCTCCGATCCCGAGGCCGTGGACGCCCTGATGGCCGCGCTGTCGGACGACGACCAGGTGGTGGCCGAGGCGGCTGCGTGGGCGTTGGGGAGGGTGGCGGGCGCTTAGGCGCCGGTGGCGCGCGGTCGCCGTGGGTCGACGAACCTCTTGCGGGACATCCCATCCTCGCCGTCCGGGTCCGGTGTCACGATCATGACCGGGAAGTGTTCCGCGAGCCCCTCGATGATGTCTCGCGCGTGGCCCCGGACCGATGCGCCGGGCTCGACCTCCCACGCCGTGAAGACGTCACCGAAGGGGCTTTCCGGCTGGTAGTCGAAGATCACTCCGCACGCGTCGGGGCGGAGGTCGGGGTCGACGGTCCCGTCCACTTCGAGTACGCCTCGCAGCCACTGGCATGCAAAGCTCCTGCAGGATCCCGGGCGGCGAGCGTAGATCCCACAGGCCGACGCGCGCAGATGCGGGCAGGCTTGCCAGGCGCCCTTCCGCAACTCGTGGACGCCCATCGCCCGGCAGCAGGCGGAGCAGGACCCGCACACGCGGGACGGACGCTTCACGGCGGCCACTATTCCGGGCGGGACGGGAGGAGGGCGGGTATCGGACGGGAGAGAGGGATACGCATCCGGTTGTCAGTCGTCCGAGAGGTTCCTCCTCACGTCCGCCAACCCGCCTCCGTCCATCACCCGCGTGTAGCCTTCCTGCTTCAAGACCCGTACCGCCATCGCGGATCGCGAACCGCTGGCGCAGTACACGAGGATGTCCGCGTCGCGCGCGATGCCGCGGCTATCCAGGGTGGCGCCATTGATCTTCGACAGGGGGATGCAGACCGCGCCGGGCATGTGGCCGAAGAAGAACTCCAGCCGTGAACGCACGTCGATGAGCACGGTGACCTTCTTGTTGCGGAACTTCATGGAGTTTCCGGACTCGCTGTGGATGGCCCCGTCGGCCGTGGAACGAGTTCGAAGTCTATGCACGCGGCCGTTGCCGACCAATCCCCGCTGCTCATGTCATATCCGTTCGGCCCGGGCGTCCGGAGAATCGAGTCTTTGATCCGGAAGCCCCGCCCCCGTTACGTTGCCCCCGCTTCCCGGGGCGGATGCGGCACACTCCACCGGGAGGCACGCGAACCGGCCGGCATGAGGTGGTGCCGGCCCCACGACGCACCCTCCTCAGGAGTGGCAGTCATGCAGCGCACGCAATCCGGGTTCCCATTGGGAGCCCCCATCCTCGCGACCCTCCTCGGCGTCTTCCTGTCCACCATGGGCCTCGCGACACCGGCTCGGGCCCAGTTGGAACGAGTCGCCCTCAAGCCGTCGCCCTCGGAGACGCGGAGCTACGGGGAGTTGGCGGAAGGCCCCTACGAGCGGCTGGTCCTCCGGAACGTCATGGTCATTCCGGGGCACGGTGGCCCGGCCGTGGGTCCATACGACATCCTGGTGACGGGGAACGTCATCGCCGAGATGCGACGCCACGACAGGAACGACCCGGAGCGTATGCAGGGGGACCGGATCATCCAGGGGGACAACCTCTACGTGATGCCGGGGATGCTGAACCTGCACCTGCACCTCCGCGAGGAGGCCCTCCCGCTGGACTACGTCTTCTACATGCAGCTCGCCACGGGGGTCACCTCCATCGGTCCCGCCGAGGAAGGCCGCGTCCAGGACATCCTGGAGGCGGAGCGGAACAACGACATCCTGGCTCCGCGCCAGTTCCCCATCTACGGCTGGGGCTCCAAGACCGACTACTCGGAGGAGGAGTTGATGAACCCGGAGATGGCGCCGCAGATCGCGCGGGAGATGATCGCCAACGGAGTGCGGCAGGTGTACCTGAACAGCCTCTGCTGGAACCCCACCATGTTCGGGGCCGCCGCCCAGGCCATCGAGGCCGCCGGGGGCGTCACCGGGGTGCACATCCAGCCGGGAAGCACGTCCCAGGTGAACGCCCTGGACGCCGCCCGCCTGGGGGTGAGCATGATCGTCCACCATTACGGATACGCAGAGAGCGCGCTGAACCGGCAGGTTCAGAACTACCCGGTGGATTACAACTTCTGGGATGAGAACCATCGGTTTCGCGAGGCCGCCCAGGTATGGATCGAGGCGGGAGAGAACCCCGAGACCCGCCAGCGCCTCCTCAACGACGTGGTGGACTCCCTGGTCTACTACGGCGTCACCATGCAGCCGAACCGGGCCACCTACGAGGCCAACCGCGACATCATCCGGGCGCAGGGGCTTCCGTGGCACGAGAAGTACACCCACCAGGCGCTCTGGGATTGGCACCTCCCCAACCCCGACAACCACGCCTCCTTCCAGTACAACTGGACCTCACTGGACGAGTATCGGTGGCACTACATGTACGACCTCTGGGGCGACCTGATCTACGAGTTCAACAAGCGGGGCGGGCGCGTCGCCTACGGAACCGACGACAACTACCAGTGGTCCACCGGAGGCTTCGGCAACATCCGTGAGCTCCAGCTGGTCCTGGAGTCGGGGATGCATCCGCTGGAAGTGCTGCGGAGCGCCACCTACAACTCCGCAGAATTCCTCATGGAGCCCAAGCTGGGGATGGTCCAGAAAGGCTACATCGCGGACCTCCTGGTGGTGGACGGAAGCCCCGCCGAGAACTTCAGGTACCTGTATCCCTTCGGCGCCATCAACATGGATCCCGAGACCCGGGAGATGTACCGCACCCGGGGGATCATCCACACGATCAAGGATGGGGTCGTGATGGAGAACGACAAGCTCATGGAAGAAGTGGCCCGGATCGTGGCCGAGTCCAAGGAAGGCGTGGAGCCGGACATCGTCACGAAGCCGTTCGTGGTGGCGCCTCCCGTGCGGCCCATCGGCGACGGCAGGTAGCGGATACGCGTCGGCGGTGCCCCGGCGGGCACCGCCGACCCCGCGACGGCGTGGGGGTCCGACCGGGGTCCGGCGTCAGGGCGCGCGTTGGGGCGACGACATGGAACCGTGAGCCGGCCCCCGGGGTCGAGGTGGCTCGCCCTTCATCGTTCGCCGGTCCCCTCCAGGGGAGGGGGGACTTCGAGGATCTGCAGGCTTCCATCCACCACCCTTCCAGTCGGGTGCGGCACCACCGGCTTATCGGGCCGGAACCAGATCACCACCTTCTCGTCGAGGGACGTCTCGAAGCGGAAGTCCACGGTGCTGCACACCTCCTCCGATCCTTCGACGATGGTCGCCTCGAATGGGAGAGCCGAGCGGCGAATCACGGCTCCCGGATCACAGTCCACCCAGCGGAAGAGCGACTCCCCTCTGGACGTCACGCCCGTGCTACGGTGGGCACGGAGCGTCACCGGTGTCGGGCGGGTCAAGACGAGTCTCTCCGGGATGTCCCGGCCCACGGGTACGTGGGTCAGGATGGAGAGCTTCAAACCGGGATCGTCGAACTCCACCCTCAGGAGCTGCTCCATGAACTGTGCCGATACCCAGTCGAAGGGAAAGTCGAGCCACACCACGTCCGCGCCTGGGGGGATGTCGTCCCGGATGGGAGCGAAGAGTCTCTCCACCACGGCGGCGGTCCGATAGGGCAACGAAGCGACGATACGATGCTTGTTCCGGAGATTCATCGCCTGGTGGCCTCCCCACACCACCACCAGGACGGCCAGCACCCGGAAGAGGGCGGGCCTGGCTCGCGTCGACGACAGCAGGAGCGCGACGGCGCCGGCCAGCGCGGCCGACGGAAGGTACAGATAGCGCTCGGACACGTAGGCGATGGCGGTAGGCAACCAGCTCCCCACCGCCATCACGAGCAGGATGTGGAACCTGGGATCCTTCCGCAGAGTCACTCCGATGGTCCCCATTGCCGCCGCCGCCACCCCCAGGCCGAAAGGACTCGTCCACGAGGAGAGCTGATCCGCTTGAAGGAATGGAAGAGTGATCGCCCCGGCGAACAGGTTCTCCGCGTAGCTGCGCGCCCCCGTCCAGAGATGCAGGGGGAATCCGGGATCACTCGGATCCATCAGGTACGGGAATACCCAGTCCATCCCGGAGCCGAGTGTCCACCCCCGGAGGACCAGGTACGCCACCAGCGTGCCCGCGTAGGCCCCGTACACGGGGACCCGCCCGCGGAGCTCGCGCCATCCTCCTTCCGTCCACCGGTCCCACATCACCGCCACCAGAGGTAGTGCGACCGCCGTCTCCTTCGTGAGGAGCGCCAGGGCGAAGGCGGCTACCGGCAGCAGGAGCGCCGGTCCCGCGCGCTCGGGAAGCCGGGCGTGCATCACCAACGCGGCCAGAAAGAAGAGGGCGGCCAGGCTGTCGGTGCGACCCGCGACGTACCAGAGCGTCTCCGCATGGCAGGCCATCACCGCGAACAGCATCGTGCCGATGTAGGCCGCGTACCCCCTTCCGACGAGAAACGTCAGGATCAACGCCAACATGAGCGTACAGAGAAGGTGGATGACCGTATTGGTCACCAGGAGACCAAGCTGGACATCGGGATACAGAGTCCCGTCCAGCCAGTAGCTGAATACGACGGTGGGGCGGAAGAACCGCACGGACTGTCCGGTGTCCGTCCACCAGAGATGATCCCAACTGTTCTCCACCACCGCGGAGCCGGTGACCAGCTCCACGGGTCCGCGGTCCCCCTCCTGGATGATCTGCAGGTAGCGGTAGTCGTCGGGCTCGAGGAGGGGTGTCCGAAACACCGGAAACGTGCACACGAGTACCGCCACGGCGACGGAGGCTCCCGTGGCCCACCACCAGCGGTCGGGTCTCATGGGAGCACGAGTGGAAGTTTCAACGTCGGTGGTCGGCTCACGCCGAACTTCCCCCCGCCGACGTGCGATGCATCCACTTCACCGCACCCCGGAGCGGGGCTCTCACCGCGGGGTATCGGCGGTTTCGCCATGTCTCGCGTCCGGGCTCCAGTCCACACCCTCCCCCGCCGAGCCGGCGGATCTTCCGGCCTCGGACACCGCGCGGCTCCGCCACCACGTCACGAAGGGTTCGAGTGGCACACCCGGGTTGGCCTGGCCCGGGTCCACCACGCCCAGATCGATCCATCCCAGGACGATCTCCGGCACGCCGTTCCCCGTCACGTCGCCCGCGTCGAGGGTCATGTGGTGGACGCCATCCCGCTGCAGGACCCGGCGCACCAATCGGGTGGGTCCCACGCGCTGGAGCCAGACCACCGCCTCCCGGGGCTCCGGCACCATCGGCACGACGCTCGGGGGAAGCCACGCGGACAGGACGAGATCGAGGAGGCCGTCGGAGTCGAGGTCCACCGGCACCGCTCGGTGCACGCCGTACATGCTGGTGAGGTGACGGTACTCGAGTTTCCCGGCGCCAAGGTTCTCGAGCATCCCCACCCCGTGATACGGCTTGGCGAAGGTGAGGTCGAGGTTGTCTCCGTTGGCCACGATCACGTCGGGGAGTCCGTTGCCGGTGAAGTCGACCACCTCCATCCCCGTGAAGCCCCAGTCGGGATTCGGCGCCTGGAAGGCGACCTCGGCGCGGTATCCGTCGTCCTCGGCCCAGTACACCATGACCTGCTGGTACTCCTGGGCGATGAGGGCAACGATGTCCTTGCGCCCATCGCCGTCCAGGTCGACCGCCCGTGCGTCGGTGAACCCCGGGCGCTCGTCCAGGACGTGCTGTGTGAAGGTGGGGACGCCGTCCACGTCACCCGTGTTCTCCAGGATCAGGAGGCGTCCGCCCTCCATCCATCCGAAGACCGCCACGACGACGTCGGTGCGTCCGTCCGAGTCCACGTCCGTGGCGTGTACGTCGCCGACCCTGCCGAGGTCGTCGGCGATCCGGACCGCCTCGAAGACTCCGGAAGGGGTGGCCCGGAACCACACCACCGAGCCCACGGGGTCGTTGGTCGGCACGAGATCGCCGAGTTCGGCCACGATCACGTCCTCCCTTCCGTCGCCGTCCAGGTCGGCGACCGACAGACGCCCGGGATTGCGGACCGCGCCCACCTCCACCGCGCCCGACTCCGGGGCATGGGGCCTCAGGGCGTACACCCGGTTCGTGGACACGTCGGACACGACGATGTCCGAACCCGACCCTCCGAGGAGGGGGGCGATCTCCACGTGGGTCACGCCCGGCTTTTGCTCGGAAGCAGGGCGTGCGGCCGCCGGTCTCCATGCGTGGACGTCCCACTCGAGCGACCCCGGGCCCGCATCCGTGCGGCCCGGCGCCGGGGGCAGCTCCTCCTGCGCGTGATGGAGATACCAGGCCAACGCCTGCTCCGGCCTGAGGGGAAGCTCCACGCCGCGATTGGCCGCGATCTGATACATACCGCGCACGGCCGTGATCCAGTACTCGGCCGGGAGAATGTCGGGCTCCGGAAAGACGTGGCACGAGCTGCAGGCAGAGCGCACCGTAGCCGCGGTCTCCGGGCTGCGCACGTAGCGCAGGAGGGCATCGGCGCTCTCGTCGTCTCCCCCCGCTCGGGCCCGGCCGGCGAGCCAGACGCCCCCCAGCGCCAATACGACGAGGAGTCCGACCCCCCACGGGCGGCGCGTCACCCGGCTCAGGGGAGCCGCCGATTGCGATTTGGACATCATCCCCACCGTGAAAGCGGACGGTCAGGCGAGCGCGTCACGGTAGGTAGGAGTCGGAGAAGTCGCAAGCCGGGATTCCACCAGCAGGTATGGGTCCCGGATCGCGCCCCGACGAATCACCTGGGAACGCGCCGGCGCGGCCCTCCCCTCAGCGACCCAGCCAGTACGTCGCCTTCACCTGGAACACGTTCGTCGCCGGGTCCGCCAGGATCGCCGACCGTGCACCGTCGAAGTCCCATGTCCCCACCGGGTCCTGGCCCGACCGGTGCTGCGTCCACACGAAGAAGACGGTGGAGCCGGGACGGTATTCCCAGCGCAGCACGGCCGTACCCCGCAGTGAGCGCAGGGTGAAGTCGGGGTTGTCCAGGGTGAAGGGTGCGCCCGCGCCCGCGCCGTCGGCGTCGATGGTGTAGGCGTTGGCGACCTCGTCGTAGGTCGCGGTGCCCACGTCGTCGCCGTAGTCGAGCTTCCGGATGCTCCTTGGTTCGGCGAACTCCCGGAACGACGTATAGTCCCCGCCGGCGATGAAGGGCTGAGCGTAGAGCTGCAGGGTCAGGTTCGGCGTGAAGGTCCAGTTGATGCGCGTGTCCAGGGACACGGTTCTGGTATTCACGAAGCCGAAGACGTAGCGCGTCCCGTAGAAGGCCGTCGCGGTGGGATCGGCCACGGCGGTGATGTACTGGGCATCGCTCTCGTCCCGGGAGTAGGTGGGGGAGATCTGGATGAACACGTTGCTGGTCGGCTTGAGCGCGACGCCCGGACGGACGGTGAGGGAGTGCGTGGGAGAGTCGATCCCCCGGGAGGCCGCCACGGAGATGTCGAAGACGGCGCGACGCCGTGCGTCCGTGGATACCTGGAGGTGGCCGAAGTCTTGTCCGGCGCGCTTCACGACCGGCCCCCCGCGGGTGAGGCGGTCGTCGAAGGACGTGAAGTTGCGGATGAGGAAGGTGCGCACGTTCCAGTAGTTCGGGAGTTCCATCCCATAGTAGGCCTGGAGCTGGCTGAACGTGCGGTCCCCGTCGTAGTTGTACTGCGTGGCACCCCCGAGGCTCGTGAAGATGTGCCGATACCAACTCGTGGGGACGGTCCAGTTGCCCCCGACGTTGCCGTTCATCCACACGTAGTCGGCGCGGCTCAGGAAGGCGAGGTCGTTGACCTCGAACCCCGGACTCCGGACGTTGGCCATGGCCTCCCACAGCAGCGTCCCTCCGTCCTTGCCCACCCGCGTATACATACCGTACCCCTGCATGGACGTCGCCGTGAGATCGTATGCGGTGCCGAAGAGTCCGTCCCCCGTGACCTGGCGGTCCGGCCGCTGGTGGTAGTGGGTGCTGGAGCGCTGGGTGGCGGCCATGGCCGCGGGTGAGCCGGCGACGTTGGAGAAGAGCAGACCGCCCATCCAGGAGTAGTCCCTGCGGTTCCAGTAGTGGCGCCAGTCCAGGCCCCAGGCCTCTGCGTGACTGCGCAGTCGGTCGCTGACGACCCCGTCGCTCATCCGTCGGGTCGTGGAGGTGAAGATGCCCCCCACCCAGGTGGAGCCCTGGTTGAAGTCCTTCTTCACCCTTCCCACGAAGAAATTCGTCAGGGGCTCGACCACCTGGGAGAGCTCCGGCGCCCCACCGGTGGGAAGGTAGTGGGCCGTCTCCTGATTGGTGATGGCGTCGAGGATGCCGACCGTGAAGCCGCCTCCGGTACGCCCGGTGATCTTGGCGGCGCCCAGGATCCTCGTGTTGTCCGGAGTGTCGGCGTAGATGGAGCGGCCCTGGACGAAACCGCCGAGCTGCGGCGCCCGGCCTATGCGCCGCGAATAGAAGGCCGAGAGGCTGGAACTGTTGCTGCAGAACATGCACCGCATTCCGCCGAAGCTGAACGCGCTCCTCCCCTCGACGAAGAAGGGGCGCTTCTCGTCGTAATACGTCTCGTACGCGCTGAGGTTCAGAACCGCCGGGTCCACCTCCACCTGTCCGAAGTCGGGGTTCAGGGTGGCGTTCAGGGTCAGATTCGAGGTGAGGAGGTACTTGATGTCTCCTCCCACGTTCATGTGCCCCTCGTGGTCGTCGTGGTACGGATCCCCGCTGGCGGCGCGCTCGAACGTGCCGCCCGCCACGGCATAGGGTAGAACCTCCAACTGGCGGGGCCGGTGGGTGATCTCCAGTCCGTCCAGCGTCCCGTAGAACGCCGGTCCTCCGGAGGCGTTCCGCCGCCAGAAGGACCACATGTCCTGCTCGTTCAGGCCGTCCACGTAGCGCCAGATCTGCAGTCCCCAGACCTGTGCGCTGTCCCGGCTGAAGCGCAACTGGCTGTAGGGGATGCGCATCTCGGCGCTCCACCCGGCCGAGTCCACCCGCGCCGCCGCTTCCCACACGGGATCCCAGGAGGGATCGCCGTTGAACTGGTCCCCCTTCGCCCCCGCCGGATTGACCTCGAAGCGCGCGTTGTCGATGTGGTTGTGATAGGGGTCGAGGTCGACGACGAGCTTGTCCGTGGTGAGCGAGTTGAAGGAGCCGTTGTCCCCGCTGGCGTCCAGGAGTTGGTCACGCCGGGCCAGGGGCGCGGCCACCCCCCCGGGCTGGCTCAGGCGGGCGCCGATGTACAGGGCCGCGTCATCGAAGAGGAAGCGGACCTCCATGGGGAGAGTGGCGGGCCGGCCCTCGTCGGGCTGGTACTGGCGGAAGTCGGTGATGGGGGTCGCCCGCCGCCATCCTGGTTCGTCGAGGCGGCCATCGATGGAGATCGCACCCTCCAGCCGCGTCGCGCCGGCGGAGGGGGGTGGGGAGTCCGGCGAGGAAACGGCGGTGACCTGAGCGAAGAGGGTCCCCGGCAGAGTGACCAGGGCCGCGAAGATGCCCGCTAGGGGGGGACGCATATCCATCATGATGCCTTGGATCCATTGGGGAACGACTCGTCATCCTTATGCTGTACTGACGGGTCGTTGGCCCGAATGGTTGCGTCGTGCCGGCGAAACGGGGCGCGGAGGGCGTCCCCCCCGGCGCTACGGCTCCGAGATCACCGGAAGGAGTCCCCGCCCCGTGAGCATCCGGTTGAGGTGCGCGATGTCGCCGTCCGCCAGCTCGGCCCAGCGCGCCAGGACTTCGGACAGCTCCACGCGGTATCGGTCCCGCACCTCTCCCGCCTGTTCGGTGGGTGGATGGTCGGTGCCCGAGGCGTACCCCGCCAGGCTGGTGAGCTTGGCGAAGAGCCGCCGGGGCCACCGGATGGTGTCCTGTCCCGCGGTGCCTCCGGAGAGGCGGAGGTCGAAGAGGCGCATCTCCAACTCCACCAGGGCTTCATGGAGCGCCTCTCCCGCGGCGACCACGTCGTCGTAGGCCGAGTCACCGCGCAGGCGCACCCTCAGGTCGAGGAGTCCCTTGCGGGTCCATTCCACCCGGTCGATGAGCGCCGCCGTGGAGTCGGTCATCTCCCGCAACTCGAGCTGCATGTCGAGTTGGGCTCTCATGTCCGCTGCGGTGCCTCGGGAGGCGGGATCCTGGAGCACGGTGAGCGTCGTGGTCCGCTCCTCCCCGTCCACCGCCAGGCGCACCCGGTACTCCCCGGGCACGGCGAGGGGTCGCACCGTGCCGCCGTCCACGGGCGGGCGCCATTCTTCGTCGCCCAGGCCCACGTGGGAGTGCTCCAGCGCGGGCGTGCGGAGGCGGGGGCGCTTCGACGGCGTATGGGTGAGGTCCCAGACCACCCGGTTGAGCCCGGCGTGGGCGCTCACGGGGAGGGTGCGTACCACCGTACCGGCCTCGTCCTCGATGGTGAGGGTGGCGTCGTCCGCCGGGGCCTCCGCGAGGTAGAAGTCCAGTGTCGCTCCGTACTCGGGGTTCTCCCCGGCGGCGGGGTCGGCGGGCTGGCTCGCGGCGCCCTCCCGACGGAGGAAACGATAGGCGGCGCGAGGCCGGAAGAGGTGCACCGTGGACGCGAGGACCCCGGGGTCGAGCTGCTGCACGGGAGAGAGGTCGTCGAGGATCCAGAAACCCCGCCCGTAGGTGCTCACCACCAGGTCGTTGAAGTGGGGCTGTACCGTGAGCCAGTGGACGGGGGCGTGGGGGAGGTCCCCCTGGAGAGGGTGCCAGCTCGAGCCGTCGTCCCACGAGGCGTACAATCCGTTCTCCGTTCCGACGTAGAGGAGCCCCTCTCGGGTCGGGTCCTCGCGCACCACGTGGGCGTAGCTGAACACGCTGCGCGGAAGGCCGCGGGCGAGGGACCGCCAGCTCCGCCCGTAGTCGTCGGACTTGTAGACCCAGGGATCGGTGTTTCCGAGCTGGTGGAGGTCCACCGTGAGGTAGACCGTGCCGGCCCGGAAGCGGGAAGGTTCGATGTTGCTCACCGTTCCGTGGGGCGGGAGCCCGGGGATGTTCCCGGTCACGTCGGACCAGGTGGCGCCTCCGTCCCGCGTCAGATGGACCATCCCGTCGTTGGATCCCGCCCAGATCACGCCCGGCTCCACCGGGGACTCGGCGATGGCGAAGAGGACGGAATAGTACGTGGGGCTGGCGTCTTCCGTGGTGAGCCCTCCGCTGGCCCTCTGGCGGGACTCGTCGTCGGTGGTGAGGTCCGGGCTGATCACCTCCCAGCTCTGGCCGCCGTTGCGGGTACGATGCACGTGCTGGCTTCCCACGTACACCGTGTTGTTGTCGTGGGGGGAGATGTGGATGGGGAAGGTCCATTGGAAGCGGTACCGGAGCTCCGCGGCCCCCCACCCTTCGGGGTTGTCCGGCCACACGCTCACGGTGCGTGTATGCCCCGTGGACAGCTCGTGCCGGTCCAGGATCCCCTCGTAGCAGCCCGACCAGACCACGTCGTTGGTCACGGTGTCGGCCACGGCGAACCCCGACTCGCACCCTCCCACGGACCTCCACGCGCCCAGCGGGATCTCCCCGTAGGTGAGCGTGTTGGAGGGTCCCCCGAAGGACGACCCGTCCTGGCGGTTCCCGTAGAGGTTGTACGGGACCCGGTTGTCGGTGGAGACGTGGTACATCTGCGCCACCGGGAGCTGGGGCTCGTACCACGACTCGCCGCGATTGGTGGAGATGCTGATCCCGCCGTCGTGTCCCACGATCATGCGGTCGGGGAGGAGCGGGTCGATCCACATGTCGTGGTTGTCTCCCCCGGCTCCGCCGCCCTCCACGGTCCGCCCACCGTCCAGGGAGCGGCTGTGCCGCGTGGACATGAAGTGGACCTCGTCCCGGTCGTCGGGGGCCACCGCCAGGCGGCTGTAGTAGAGCGGACGCTGGGCCAGGGTGTGGTCGGCGCTCACCATGTCCCACGAGGCGCCGCCGTCATCGGAGCGCCACAGCACTCCTTCGTGCTCGGTGAGGGGCTCGTAGTCCCCGTTGGAGTTGGTCTCGATGAGGGCGTAGACGCGGTCGGGATCGTCGGGTGTCATCCCCAGGCCGATCTTCCCCAGGGTGCCGCCCGGGAGGCCGCGTCCCTCCAGGCGGGTCCAGGTGTCCCCGCCGTCGGTGGACTTCCAGAGTCCGCTCCCCGGTCCGCCGCTCTCCCGGCCCCAGGTCCAGATGCGCATCTGCCACGTCGCCGCGAACAGGACGCGTGGATTGCCGGGGCTCATGACGATGTCCACGGCGCCGGTGTTCCGGTCCACGAAGAGCACCCGTTCCCACGTTTCGCCGCCGTCGCGGGTTCGGTAGACGCCCCTCTCCTCCTGGGGGCCGTACAGGTGCCCCAGCGCCGCCACGAAGACCACGTCGGGGTCGCGCGGGTCGATGACGATCCGGCCGACGCGCCCCGTGGCGTCCAGCCCCATGTGGCGCCAGGTGTCGCCTCCGTCGGTGGAGCGGTACACACCGTTGCCGATGGAGACGTTGGAGCGGATGAAGGCCTCTCCCGTCCCCGCCCAGAGGACGTTGGGGTCCGAGGGCGCCAGGGCGAGGGCGCCGATGGACATGGCCACCTGGTCGTCGAAGATGGGCTCCCACGAATGTCCACCGTCCTCGCTCCGGAAGACGCCGCCCGAGGCCGCGCCGATGTAGTACACGTTGGCGTTGCCCGGCTCTCCGATGACCGCGCTCACGCGGTTGCCCACCGGACCGACGTGGCGGAAGTCGGCGTCGGCGAAGAGATCCGCGGGGATCTCGGAGACGCTCTGTGCGGATACGGGCGCGGCGAGGAGTTGCGCGGCGAGGACGGGGAGGAAGCGGGTGCGCATCGGGGCTCCGGGGTGAGGCGACGAGGAGATCGGGATGGTGCCCGACCCTCACGACCGGTGGGACGGTCCACCCGCCGGAGGGGGTACGGAGAACGGTAGGGTGTTCGGCACGGGGCCGCCACCCGGGGCCTTCCTGTTCACGCGGCGCGGGGAACAGGGGCTCCACGCCGGGGGGCCGGGCGGCGGCACGGACAGCGCCGTTCCCCCACATCGCCCCAGGGGGATCTCCCGACTGCCCCGGAGGGCCGCCACGGCACATTTCGGGAGTGGCGGGAGCGGCCCGCCCCACCCCGAGGTTTCCATGCGCGAGTTCATCGACGGCGCCGAGGCCATAGCCCGGGCCGCGATTCATGCCGGTTGTGATTTTTTCGCCGGATATCCCATCACTCCGGCTACCCCCATCCTCCTGCACATGGCCAGAGAACTGCCCAAGGTGGGGGGTGTGGCCATCCAGGGCGAGGACGAGATCGCCTCCATGGGGTTCTGCATCGGCGCGGCCCTCACCGGGTCACGGGTGCTGACCGCCACCAGCGGCCCCGGAGTGAGCCTGTACAGCGAGAACGTGGGGTTGGCCATCATGGGTGAGGTTCCCATGGTCATCGTGGACGCCCAGCGCATGGGGCCCGCGACGGGGGGCGCGACCACGGTGGCGCAGGGAGACATCCAGTTCCTCCGCTGGGGGACCTCCGGCGGCTTCCCGGTCATCGTCCTGGCACCCACCAACGTGGCCGAATGCTACTCCCTGACCCTGAGGGCCTTCGACCTGGCGGAGCGCTTCCGCGTGCCGGTCTTCCTGGCCACGGACAAGGAGACGGTGCTCTCGCGGGCCACGGTCGACGTGGCCGCATGGGAGGCCGTTCCCGTGCGCCCGCGGGTGACCGCGCCGGCGGACGAACCCTTCGTCCCGTACCCCCAGGACGCGCCAGGGGGCGTTCCCGCCATGTCACCCATCGGCGGCGCGCACCTCCTCCGCTTCACGACCTCCTCCCACGATGAACGGGGCTACCTCACCAAGAGCCCGGCCCAGGTGGACGGCCTGAACCGGAGGCTGACCGCCAAGATCGAGGATCACATGGACGAGATCGGGTTGGTGGAACTCGACCTGGAGGACGGAGCCGATACCCTGGTCCTGAGCTACGGCATCACGGCCCGGTCGGTGAAGGAAGCGGTGCGCCGTGCCCGGGGCGACGGTGTCGCCGTGTCGTCGCTCACCGTGCACTCCCTCTGGCCCGTGCCCGAGGGCGCCATCCGCGCGGTGTTGGACGGCGTGAGTCGGGTCGTGGTTCCGGAACTCAACCTGGGGCAGTACATCCGGGAGATCGAGCGCCTCTGCGACGCCGGCGTCGAGGTCGCGGGCGTCCACCGCGTGGACGGCGAGCTCATCACTCCCGAGCAGATCCTGCAGGCGGTGGGAAGGGAGGTGGCGGCATGAGCACCGCGCTCCCGACGTACCTCGACCAGGCCACCCTCCCCTTCCCGTTCTGCCCGGGGTGCGGCCACGGCACCATCCTGGAGCGCCTGGACGCCGCGCTGGTGAAGCTGGAGGTAGACCCCAGGAAGGTGGTCATCGTCTCCGACATCGGCTGCTCCGGGCTGTCGGACCGGTTCTTCGCCACCAACGCGGTCCACGGACTCCACGGGCGCTCGGTCACCTACGCCACCGGGATCAAGCTGGCGGATCCGGAGCTCCACGTGGTGGTCCTCATGGGAGACGGCGGGTGCGGCATCGGCGGCCACCACCTCATCAACGCGGCGCGGCGCAACATCGGCGTCACGGTCATCGTCTTCAACAACCTCAACTACGGGATGACGGGGGGAGAGCACTCGGTGAGCACGCCTCCCGGCGGGGTCACGGCGACCACGCCGCTGGGGCAGATCGAGCGCCCCATGGACATCTGCGGCACGGTGGCGGTGAACGGAGCGAGCTTCGTGGCGCGGACCTCCACCTTCCATGGTGACGTGACCGACCTCATGGAGCGAGCGCTCCGCAACGACGGCTTCTCCCTGGTGGACGTGTGGGAGCTCTGCACGGCGTACTACGCCCCCGCCAACAAGCTTTCCCGGAAGTCCATGGAGGAACTCCTCGACACCCTCGGGCTCCCCGCGGGCGTGCTGGCCGAAGCTCCCCGCCCCGAGTACGCGAAGGCGTACCGGGTCCAGTACGAAGGCGTGGTGGGTCGGGAGGTCATGCCGCCACGGCCCATGGAGCCCCGCTTCGAGAGCGGGGTGGACCGTCCTCTGTCGTGGGTGATCGCCGGCGCGGCCGGGAAGCGGATCGGTTCGGCGGCGGGGGCCCTGGCGCGAGGTGGGGTCCTGTCGGGGCTCTGGGCCACCCAACGCAACGACTACCCCGTGACGGTGCGCACGGGGTTTTCCCTCTCCGAGGTCATCCTCTCTCCGGAGGAGGTCCTCTTCACCGCCACACCCTCGCCCGACGTGGTCCTCGATCTCTTCCCCGAAGGCCACGCCAAGGTGGCCGCTCGCGTCGGAGCGCTGGGCCCCGGGTCGGTGGTGTACCGGAACGCCGAGCTCCCCGTGGTGGAGACCCGGGCCCGGACGGTGACGCTGGACTTCGCCGGGGCATCCGGGTGGGAGCGCAGGAAGGATTCGTGGGCGCTCATGGCCGTGGCGGCCGCGCTGCGGGACAGTGGATCCTACCCCGTCGACGCCCTGAGGGAAGCGGCCGGCGCGGGTGGAGCGGCGGCCGTGGAAGCCGGACTCCTGCTGGGGTGAGAGCCGTCCCCCACACCCGACCGCGCTGAACGCCGGAGAGGGTGTGGGTCCGGCATCCCGGGAGGCACCGGAACGGAACGGGGCAGCCTCGACGGTGGGGCATCCCCCCGGGACGGACGGACCGTGATCCAAGATGCGTGCACGCGTATGAACGGTTCGTGAATCCTGGATGAAGACTCCTTCATATGGACCACGCGGCGCCGCGACCGCACTATGTTCAGCCGAGGACATCATCGACCGCATCCGAAGGTACGCCGTACATGCGCATCCTGGTGGTAGAGGACGACAAGAAGGTCGCCAGCTTCCTGGACAAGGGACTCCGGGAGGAGGGCTACTCCGTGGACGTGGCCCACGACGGGACGGACGGCCTGATGAAGGCCCACGTCCACGAATACGATCTGCTCCTCCTGGACATCATGCTGCCGGGGAAATCGGGGCTGGAGATCGTTCGCGACCTGCGCTCCAAGGAAAAGACCGTTCCGGTGCTTCTCCTCACCGCCCGGGACGCGAGGGAGGACGTCGTCCTCGGCCTCGACGCCGGAGCGGACGACTATCTGACCAAGCCCTTCGGCTTCGACGAGCTCCTGGCCCGCATCCGCGCGCTCCTCCGCCGGGGGGGGGCCTCCCGACCGGACCGCCTCCTCTACGACGACGTGGAGCTGGATCGGGTGAAGCACGTCGCGCTACGCGCCGGGAGGCGCTTGGATCTGACTCCCAAGGAGTTCCAGCTCCTGGAGTTCTTCATGTTGAACCCGGAACGCGTGGTCCGCCGCACCGAGCTTCTCGAGAAGGTCTGGGACCTCAATTTCGATCCCATGAGCAACGTGGTGGACGTCCACGTGGGTCACGTGCGGCGAAAGCTCCGTGAGACCGGATCCGACCCCCTCCTGCAGACCGTGCGAGGGGTGGGCTACCTGTTCCAGAAGGGCGAGACGGAGTGAGCCGGTCCTTCCGTTTCCAACTCGCCCTCAGGGCGATGATGGCCATGGCGGTGGGGCTGGCCACGGTGGCGTTCGTCACCTTCCTCACGGTGCGGTCCATCCTCGACGGCGAGTTGGACGCGTCCATCCTCAACGTGGCCTCCATCCAGGCCGCGTCCCTCACCGACGCTCCCTCCGGGGCGATGCACTTCCACGAATGGGAGTTGACACCGGACGAGGCGACGTCGCTCCAGGATCTCATCCGATACGCCCAGGTCTGGCAGGCCGACGGGGTGAGTCTCCTCCGCAACCAGTACATGACGTCCGATCTCCCCCTGAACCGGGAGCACCTGGCTCGGGCGGCGGACGGCACGTTGGTGTGGACGCGGACGTCGTGGAACGGGATGCCCATCCGCACTCTGTACTATCCGCTGGAACGCTTCGGGATGGTCCACGAGCGCCACGTCCTGGAAGTCGCGGCTCCGCTGACGGCGCGCAATGAGATGCTCACCCGGGTGGGACTCTTCCTCCTGGCACTCACCGTGGTGATGAGCGCCTCCACCTTCGTGGGCGCGTCTTGGTTGGCGGGCCGGGCCATGCGCCCCGTCAACGAGGTCATCGATCAGGCCGAAGCCATCCGGGCCGGCTCCCTGGACCGGCGCATCCACGCGTACGCCGAGGTCAGGGAATACCGGCGCCTGGTGGACGTCCTGAACACCATGTTGTCCCGCATCCAGGGCGCCTTCGACGCCCAGCGGAGGTTCACCGCCGACGCCAGCCACGAGCTGCGTTCACCCCTCACCGTGATGCGCGGAGAATTGGAGCTGGCCCTGCGCAGGGAGCGCTCTCCGGAGGAGTACCGTCGGGTCCTGGAGAGCACCCTGGAAGAGGTGGTCCGCCTTTCGCGCATCGGTGAGGATCTGTTGGTGCTGGCCCGGTCGGACTCGGGGGCGTTGCGTCCCCGGATCGAGGCCGCGTCTCTGTCCGAGGTCACGACCCGTGTGGCGGATCGGCTCCGGGGGGCCGCGGCCGAGAAGGGGATCGTCATGGAGATCGCGGAAGCGGACGACGCGACGGGCCGGTTCGACCCCGGCCTCGTGGGTCAGGTCGTGTGGAACCTGGTCGACAACGCGCTGAAGTACACGCCCCGCGAGGGCCGCGTGGACGTGCTGGTGCGACGCGACGGAGAGGACCTGGTGCTCTCCATCGAGGACACCGGCCCGGGCTTCCAGGACCCGGATCAGGCGTTCCGACGGTTCTTCCGTGAAGACGCGGCGCGCACCCACCGGACGCCCGAGGAAGGTACCGGGCTGGGACTGGCCATCGTGGAGGCCGTCACCGAGGCGCACGGCGGTTCGGTATCCGTCCGGAATCTCCCGGCCGGCGGCGCGAGCGTGGTGGTGCGCATCCCCGCGGACCCGCCGGAAGGCGCGTGATCCTGAAGGATTCTTCATCTCCATCTCATCGGGCCTTCACCTCCCCTCCACGATGCTTCGTCCAGTAATGGGCGGACTTCGGTGGAGAGGTGTACGTGAAAAGATTCCTGACGGCCTGCGCCGCCGTACTCGTGGCGGCGTCTCCGGCCCAGGCTTCGGCGGTGGGTCAGGCCTCCGCGGACAGCCTCGCCCTGGACGACGTCCTGGCGGCGGCCCGTGAGCGGAACCCGCGTCTCCACGCTCTACGGGCCGTGGCCGAAGGCGCCGCGTACCGGGAGCCGGCGGCCTCGACCCTCCCGGACCCGATGGTGCAACTCGGGATCATGAACTTCGGTCTGCCGAGCTTCAACGCCGACATGCCCACCTCCATGGCACCGTCGGTCCAGGTCATGCAGACCATTCCCTTTCCCGGCAAGCTCTCGATCCGGGGCGACATCGCGTCGTACGAGAGCGAGATGGCCGGGACCGTGGTGGGCGAAGCGGAATGGGAGGTCCGGAGCATGGCGTCGGGGATGTTCTACGATCTGTACGGCCTGGACCGGCGCCTCGAGGTCATGGGCGAGACGCTCTCGCTTCTTCAGGACTTCCAGCAGGTGGCCAAGGCGATGTACGTGTCGGGAATGGGACGGCAGGCCGACGTGCTGCGCGCGGACGTGGAGGTCGCTCGCATGGACGGAGACATCCGCGCCATGCGGGCCATGAGGATCACCATGGCGGCGCGGCTGAACGGGCTGCTGGACCGACCCGCCGACACGCCGGTCCCTCCCCCCATGCTGGGGCACCTGTCGATGACCATCCCCCCCGCCGACACCCTGGCCGCCTGGGCGCGGGAATCACGTCCCCTTCTCGAGCATGGACGGCTGGGCGTCGCTCAGGCCCGGCGGCGGACCGACCTGGCGCGAAGGGACTTCTGGCCGGACCTGACGCTGGGCGTCAACTACGGTCAGCGGAATCCGGGGACGGGGACGGAGCGCATGGGGAGCGTCATGGTGGGCTTCAGCATCCCCGTGTTCGCATCCCGGCGTCAGTCCGCCCTGCGGGACGCGGCCCTGGCCATGGAGCGCATGGCCCAGGCCGAGTTGGGGAGCCGAGAGGCGGGTGTGCGGGCCCGAATCGGCGAGATCATGGCGGAGTTGGACCGATCCCGGAGCCTGGTTCGCCTCTATGCCGACGAAGTGATACCCGAAGCCAAAGCGACCGTGGAGTCCGCGCTCTCCTCCTACCGGGTGGGTGCCGTGGATTTCATGACGCTGGTCGATGCACAGATGACCGTGAACCGATTCGAGGGGGAGTATTTCCAGCTCCTGGGCGAGTACGGAAAGGCCTACACGGCGTTGGAATCCGTGGTGGGCCGCTCGCTTCCCCCCTCGGCCCCGATCCTGGTGGAGACCCGATGAGTACCTGGAAACAGATCGTCCCGTCCGTATCCGTCGTGGTCGCCGCCGCGGCCACCGTGGCCTTCGGCTTCGGTGACGGACAGGGAACCGAGACGCAGCAGGCGGCCGTAGGCGGCGAGCACGACCACGCGGCCATGGCGGCCTCCGGTGGCGAGATGAAGCCGGTCACGCTGGACGCGGAAGCCGCGCGCCGCATCGGCGTGGCGTACACCACGGTGGTGCGGCAGGAGTTGCCCGTGTTCGTGCGCACCGTGGGGAACGTCGCGTACGACGAAACCCGCCTCGCCAACGTGAACTCCAAGATCGAGGGGTGGGTGGAGAAGCTCCACGTGGAGTTCACGGGCGCGCCCGTTCGCGCGGGCCAGCCTCTCATGGACGTATACAGCCCCGCGTTGGTCTCCGCCCAGGAGGAGTTGATCCTGGCCGCGCGTCTCGTGAGGGAGGCGAGCGGAGAGCGGAGCTCGGCCAACGCCGAGGAATTGTTGCAGTCCGCCCGTCGCCGGTTGGCGTATTGGGACATCCCCGACAGCGAAGTACGCCGCATCGAGGAGAGCGGTGAGACCACGAAGGTGCTCACCCTGCGGGCTCCCGCCACCGGCGTGATCATCGAAAAGGGTGTCGTGGAGGGCGACCGGATCGTCCCGGGCATGACCGTCTTCCGCATCGCGGATCTCTCCCGTGTGTGGGTGGAGGCCGATGTGTTCGAGAAGGATCTGGCGTTCGTCGGGGTGGGGCAGGGCGCTCTCGTGAACTTCGAGGCCTACGCCGGCAGGACGTTCACGGGCCGGGTGGCGTACGTCTATCCCACGGTGTCCGTGGAGTCGCGCACCGGCCGCATCCGGGTCGAACTCCCCAACCCCGCGGGGGAGCTCAAGCCCGGGATGTATGCGACGCTCCATCTTCAGGCCCCTCCCACGGCCGCCACGCTCGTGGTACCGCGCAGCGCCGTCATCGAGACCGGCGAGCGCACGCTGGTGTTCGTGGTAGGCCAGGACGGCGCGCTCTACCCCCGCGAGGTGACGGCGGGTCGAGCCTCCCTGCAGTTGGTTGAGATCCTCTCGGGCCTCGAGGAGGGGGACCGCGTGGTGTCGTCGGCCGCGTTCCTCGTGGACGCGGAGTCCAACCTGGGCACGATGAGCGGAGAGGCTCCGCCCATGCCGGGGATGGACATGGGTTCCATGCCCGGCATGGACCACTCGAACCACTGAGGAACGGCCCATGCTGAAGCGCGTCATCGAGTGGTCGGTCCAGAACCGTTTCCTGGTTGTGGTAGCGGGTGTCTTCCTGGCGGTCGGAGGGATCGTCGCCATGTTGCGGATGCCCCTGGAGGCCATCCCCGACCTCTCCGACGTCCAGGTGATCGTCCGGACCGATTTCGAGGGTCAGGCACCGCAGATCGTGGAGGACCAGGTCACCTATCCGGTGGCGTCGGAGATGCTCAAGGTGCCCGGCGCCAAGACCGTGCGCGGGTACTCCTTCTTCGGCACCTCGTTCGTCTACGTCATCTTCGACGACGGTACCGACCTGTACTGGGCGCGAAGCCGGGTGTTGGAGTACCTGTCGGGGATCCAGGGCCGGCTTCCCGACGCGGCACAGCCCACCCTGGGTCCCGACGCCACCGGGTTGGGTTGGGTCTACCAGTACGTCCTCCTGGACACGACCGGAACGCGCTCACTGGCGGAGCTCCGCTCCTATCAGGACTGGAACCTGCGGTACCAGCTCACGGCGGTGCCCGGCGTGAGCGAGGTGGCCACGGTGGGCGGATACGAGCGGGTGTACGAGGTCATGGTGGACCCCATCAAGTTGCGCGGCTTCGGGGTTCCGGTGACGAGGGTCATGGAGGCGCTGCGCGCGTCCAACGAAGACGCCGGCGCCATGGTGCTGGAGATGGCCGAGCGCGAGTACATGATTCGCGGGCTGGGCTATCTGAAGGGGATCGACGAGATCGGGAGCGTCGTGGTGGGCGTCTCGGGCACGGGTGTGCCCGTGCGGGTGTCCGACGTCGCGACGGTCCGGCTGGCGCCGGACGTCCGCAGGGGCGTGGCGGATCTGGACGGGCGGGGAGACGTGGTGGGCGGGATCGTGGTGATGCGGTTCGGCGAGAACGCGCTGGCCACCATCGACCGCGTCAAGGAGAGGATCGCGTCGTTGGAGGCCACGTTGCCCGCGGGGATGGTCATCCAGCCGGTGTACGATCGCTCCGACCTCATCCACCGGGCCATCGATACCCTGAAGGAGAAGCTCATCGAGGAGTCCATCGTGGTGGCCCTGGTGACGATGGTCTTCCTCTTCCACGTGCGGAGCGCCCTGGTGGCCATCCTCACCCTCCCGTTGGGGATCCTCATGGCGTTCATCGCCATGCGGGTGCTGGGGCTGGGCGCCGACATCATGAGCCTGGGGGGCATCGCCATCGCCGTGGGCGCCATGATCGACGCGGCCATCGTCATGATCGAGAACATGCACAAGCATCTCGAGCACGCCATCGAGGAAAAGCATCGCGTGGCCAGGGCCTCCGGCATCCCCGCCCCGGACGAGGACGAACGGTACCTGCACACGGAGGTCCTCACGGCCAAGGAGCGGTGGGACATCGTGGTCCGGAGCTCCCAGGAGGTCGGGCCGGCGCTCTTCTTCTCGTTGCTCATCATCACGGTGTCGTTCCTCCCCGTGTTCAGCCTGGAGGCCCAGGAAGGTCGGATGTTCAAGCCTCTGGCGTGGACGAAGACGCTGGCCATGGCCAGCGCGAGCCTCCTTTCCGTGACCATGGTCCCGGTGGCCATGGGCCTCTTCATCCGGGGGCGGATCCACAAGGAGACGGCCAACCCCGTCAACCGGGTGCTCATCGCCGGGTACATGCCGCTCCTGAACCTGGTCCTCCGGTACCGCGTGCCGGTGCTGGCCGGTGCGCTGGCGGTGCTCATCCTGACCGTGTTGCCGGCCCGCCGGATCGGATCCGAGTTCATGCCGCCCCTCGACGAGGGCACACTGCTGTACATGCCGACCACCCTTCCGGGGATCAGTGTGTCGAAGGCCCGCGAGACGCTGCGCGTGCAGGACTCCATCCTGAAGTCCTTCCCCGAGGTGGAGAGCGTCTTCGGGAAGGCGGGTCGCGCGAACACCGCCACCGATCCCGCGCCCCTGGACATGTTCGAGACCACCATCGTCCTGAAGCCGGAAGAGGAGTGGCGCCCGGGAATGACCCAGGCCGAACTGGTGGCGGAAATGGACGAAGCGGTGCGCATGGCCGGAGTCACCAACTCCTGGACCATGCCCATCAAGGGGCGTATCGACATGCTCGCCACGGGGATCCGTACCCCCGTCGGCGTGAAGATCTTCGGCCCCGACCTCACCGTCCTGGAGCGCCTGGCCACCGAGGTGGAGGTCGCGGTGAAGATGGTCCAGGGAACGCGTTCGGCGTTCGGAGAGCGGGTGGTGTCCGGGTCGTACGTGGACATCGACATCGACCGGGAAGCGGCGGCCCGCTATGGCTTGAACGTGGAGCAGATCCAGATGGTCATCGGCGCGGCCATCGGCGGGATGAGCGTGACCACGGCGGTGGAGGGCCGGGAGCGGTATCCCATCCGGGTCCGCTACCCCCAGGAGTTGAGGGACCAGCCCGAGAAGCTCGCGGAGGTCCTCATCCCCATCATGCGGCCCGCCGGAACGTCACGGGCCGGAATGGGAGGGATGGGAGGGATGGGGTCGGCGCCGGCCGGAGGCGCCCAGATCCCCCTGGGGCAGGTGGCCAGCATCCGTGTCGTCCAGGGTCCCATGGCGATCAAGACCGAGCAGGCCTTCCCCACGGCGTGGGTCTTCATCGATACGGACGAGAGTGACCTGGGGGCGTACGTGGCATCGGCGCGGAAGATGGTGCAGGACATGGTGACGCTTCCCCAGGGATACACGATGACGTGGTCGGGGCAGTACGAGTACATGCTCCGCGCGAAGGAGAAGCTGGCGTTGGTGGTGCCGGCCACGCTGGCAATCATCTTCCTTCTCCTGTACGTGAACTTCGGGAGCCTGGGTGAGACGCTCATCGTTCTCCTCTCCCTCCCCTTCGCCCTGGTCGGGGGGGTGGTGTTCATGGCGTTGCTGGGGTTCAACTGGTCCGTGGCCAGCGGCGTGGGATTCATCGCCCTGGCCGGGGTGGCGGCCGAGACCGGGGTGGTGATGCTCCTCTACCTGGACCATGCCTGGAAGGCCCGCATCGAGATGGGCCAGCGCACCGCGTCCGGCCTCCGTGACGCCATCGTGGAGGGCGCCGCGCTGCGCCTGAGACCGAAGATGATGACGGTCATCGCCATCATCGCGGGGCTGCTCCCCATCTTCTGGGGCCACGGGGCGGGTGCCACCGTGATGAGGCGGATCGCGGCGCCCATGGTGGGCGGGATGGTATCCGCCACCGTGCTCACGCTCCTCGTGATCCCCGCCATCTACTCCTTGTGGCGGGAGGCGGGGCTGCGCGCCGACGCGAGGGTCGAGGTCGCCGACGAGGGAGCGCTCGCCGTGGCGGGAGCCGACTGATCGGCTACGGGGAAGAGAACGAGGTGGCGCGAGGGCCGCTAGCGGCGGCCGTCGGGGCGGGACCCGGGCAGGCACGTCGGTCGGGTCGGTGGCATCGAACGGGTCGTGGAGGACGCCGTCCGCCGGCGCTCCGCGAACCCGGCCCGAGCCGGCGTCTGATATCCGTCCCGGATCACATCCGTGACGTACGCACCAGGATGGCCGTCACCACGAGGACGACGTTGGCCACGAGGAACTCCAGCGACGCAGATCGGCGCATGGCGCCTCGTCCGCTCTCCTCGCCCAGCCGTGGCGTCAGCTTCTTGTAGTTCCATCCCCCCAGGGCGAGGACCACCCCCACCACCGCGAGCTTGAGCACGAGGAGCCTCCCGTAGGGGGTGCCGAATACGGCCTCGATGCCGCCCAGTTGCACCCAGGATGCGAATCCTCCGGTCACGATCAGCGTCGCCACCCCCGCCA
>Ga0224501_10000435_pt1 | contig 33419 bp, 25 predicted proteins | sample SF_Oct11_sed_USG_4_FD_169105 | JGI IMG/M metagenome (GOLD analysis project Ga0224501, IMG submission 169105) | Sediment microbial communities from San Francisco Bay, California, United States - SF_Oct11_sed_USGS_8_1 | ecosystem: Environmental > Aquatic > Marine > Sediment | place: USA... | reverse complement strand
ACCCACGGGGGATCGAAGCCCACCGGGCTGGAAGCGGTGGCGTGGGCGAGGGAGTGTCGCGATCGCGGAGCCGGAGAGATCCTCCTCACCTCCATCGACCAGGACGGCGCGCGCACCGGCTACGCGTTGGAGCTCACCCGGGCCGTGTCGTCCGCGGTGCCCGTCCCGGTCATCGCGTCGGGGGGAGCCGGATCCGCCGAACATCTCCGCGACGCCTTCACGGAAGGAGGCGCGTCCGCCGCCCTGGTGGCGGGGATCCTCCACGACGGACTCACCACCGTGGTCGAGTTGAAGACCGCGCTGACCCATTGGGGCGTGAACGTTCGTCCCGTACCCGCCCCGGGGAAGGAGGCCGCATGACCGACCGCACGCTGCGCGACGTCGCCGATCTCGACGCGCTGGACCTGGCCAAGGGAGGGGGGCTCGTCCCCATGGTGGCCCAGGACGCGGACACGGGTGCCGTGCTCATGGTGGCGTACGCGAACCACCAGGCCCTGGCCGCCACCCTGGACACCGGCGTCGCCCACTTCTGGTCCCGCTCCCGCCAGGCTCCGTGGCGGAAGGGCGAGACGAGTGGAAACACCCTCCACGTCGTCTCCCTCCACGCGGACTGCGACGGTGACACGGTCCTGGCGCGGGTGCGTCCCACCGGACCGGCGTGCCACACCGGCGAGCCCACCTGCTTCGGGGAGGGAGCGGCGCCCGCGGCGATCTCCGCGTCGATATCCGGACCGGGCGACCCGGGGAACGCGAGCCACACCCAAGCCCACACCGACGCACTTGCCGTCCTGGACGCCACGCTGGCCCGCCGCCAGAAGGAGCGGCCCGAGGGGTCCTACACGGTTCGACTCCTGGACGACGAGAACCTCCGCCTGAAGAAGCTGGGCGAAGAGACCGCCGAGCTGGTGACGGCGCTGGCCAAGGGTGACGCGGAACGCATCCCCGAGGAGGCGGCGGACCTGGTCTATCACCTGGTGGCGGCTCTGCGCGGAGCGGGAGTGGAGTGGGGAGCGGTGGCCGAAGCGCTGGAGAAGCGCAGGGGGGGGTGAGCCAGCGGGATCCCAGGAACGGGAGAGCCCTGGACGACTCCGTCAGGATGTCAGCCATGACGCCACGCTGTCCGCAACGGACGAGGCGTCATCTTCACTCAAATCCCAATGCGCCACGACGCCGCCTCCACGTACCACCGCCAAGGTCGGGAACGTGAGATCTTCTGGGATCCGTTCGACGTCTCGTCGCGAGAATGTGTGCATGCGCACGTGAACTCGCTCCCGCGTGAAGTGCGCTCGGACTACTTCGAGATGTCCTTCGCGCACGAATACGTGCACCGTTGGGTCGGCCACCCCCGACCGGATCAACTCCCGGATCTCCTTCACCGGAATCCGGCAACCGAGGCAGTCTTCGGGCGCGATGAGCAGAACCAGCTTCGGCAGACTTCCCTCCGATCCCAGAGAATCGGACAGCATCTGCTCCCATGTCGCTGAGCTCTGTCCGCGCGGGGTACAGCCCGCAACGACGAGGAGGAGGACTCCCATCGGAAGGGCAGAACTCGCTCGGCGTCGAAAAGTCATCGGAGGGTCGTCACAAGCCAACGGTTGGGCGAGCGGACATCCCGACTCGCAAAGAGGAAGATGCTGTCTGCCACGGCAAGCAGCCTCGGACTCGACCGGACTTCGAAGCGGCGTGTTCCGTCTCGCGACAACCCGAGCACGGTCCACACGTCTTCACCGTTCGACTTTTCAAGGGACTGGACGACAAGGAGGTCAGGAGAAACCCAGAACACGTCGTGGACGCGCCGGATCCTGTTCGAGATCTCGAGCCGGCTGGATCTCGCAAGGTCCTCGGAGCCCGGAAACGACCACGGTAAACTGAACGGGATGGGCACCCTCTCGACGACATGGGAGTCGGCGCCCACTCCTTTCACGTACACCGTGTCGCTCAGCGCGAAAACTGCCGCCACAGAGTCCGAGCGAACAGACATCCGGACCCATCCGAAGCTTGCGACCAACCTCCAATCCACCTGCATGTCCCGCATGACGAACCATCGGTCAAGAACACTATCCGCATCCAGATCGAGTTGGACGATCATCGGAGACTCCGGGATCATCGGAAGCCCGGAGGCAAGAAGAAAGCCATCACCCACCACGGCGATGTCGTACAGGACTGAAAACTCTGGCTTCCGCTCGGCTCCCAGATACTGACCCGAACCCGAGAACCGTCCGATCCCTCGAACGGCGTCCAGGACGACGAAGTCGTGGTCTCCAGACGGCACTGCGGCCATCACGGCTGAGAACTCACCCGGCCCTTCCCCTTTCCGGCCGAATGCCAGGCGAAGTGACCCGTCAGGATCGTACTCCCGGACCTGACCTTCACTCGGATCCGATACCAGCCATCCCCCGCTTCTTCCGCGCTTGACGATGGGAGCGACATTGATGACCGAGTCGTCTTCCTCGAAAGAGACCTCACTGTAGATGGAGAATACTTCCTCGAAATCCGCGGATCCGGCGACGGAGTCAGGGGCGGAGTGTTCGTCCTCGCCCACACACGCGCTTACCAGCCACGTCAAGCACACCAAGGCCGCTCTAAGGCACATCAGCGATATTCTCCGGTCGGAGGAGGCGTTCGGAAAAGGGGGCCGGATAGCATCGGGGGCGGGGAACCTCCGTCCCCACCCCCGATGGCTCACTCGTTGCCGGGAAGCCAGCAGCAATACTCCGATCCCTCGGCCCCAGCTGGGCACTCCGTGGCGCAAACCCAAAAGATGCCGAAGTCGACGAACAACTCCCACCGGGTAGCGCCCTCCAGCGCTCCCCCTAGTGCGGGAATGCCTACACTGGATACCGCCGGATACCCTGCCATCGCGAGACACGCCAGGATACCTCCGAAGACTATGCGCCGAAGTTGGGACATGACACCTCCTCACGGATCAGGTTGTGGGCTACCGGAACAGTGCCCATAACCATCACACTACAGCCCCACCACGATCGGTGCCGTAGTGATCGTTGCCTATCAGCACATTTTGTTGCTCGCGTCACCCAACCGCCTTGAGACATGCGGAGCAGCTGCCGTCCGTCAACCATCCCCGCAGTGCACCAACGGTTGGAGAACGCCCTGTGCGAACACACCGTATGTGTGCCTCGTCGCGTCGCGAAGGCCAATGCCGTACTCCCTCCTGAACATCTGGGACAGCGCTGACACGGTGATCCCTGTGGCGTGAGCCGTGTTCGACCAAGACCCTTCAAACCGCACCACGGCATCCAACACTCTGGCACGGCGAGCGATAGCGGACAGGCTCTTCGAACCGAGAACCTTGGCGCCCCTCCACACAGTAGTTCGCTCCGAGCCCACTCCCTTCGCCACACGCGATACCATGAATCTATGGTGTTGAAATCGCGACTCATCCAGGAGGTGCCGCAGGAATGCCCTCACGATCGGCGGCGCGCCGGAAGCCATGGAAATGGAAACTCTCTGCACGTACGACCACAGGTCCGATGCGATCAGGGATCGAATCGCGCGCGTCGTGGTCTCACGCAATTCACGATCATGCAAGTTCGGCGAACAGGCGCAGCGAAGATCCGACGGCACAGCCCCGGCGTCGCGCATCACAAACCTCACCGTCGGCACGCCGATGCCGAGTTTCGTCGTCTCCGAGGTCAACTCGCAGCCCCATGTCGAGGATGGCAGAAGCAACGCCACGGACAGACGGTCCAGCTTCCCAAACAGGGAACTCGCGTCGGGTACCACTAGCACTGACCACTCGGCGGGAAGCAATGATCGAACCGACAACGCTTCGTCTTCATCGCCCACGATAGCAACGAGACCAGGAGACCCGACGGTCTCCTGGAAGATCGGCGGACACCGTAGCCCGCCGAAATCACCGTCGAGAGAGAGAGAGAGAGACCATATTTCCCGTCTGAATCAGGATCACGCCGTCCCCGTCCACAGCAGGTTGCCCGCCCTTCCTCAACCATCGCCCTGCCCTCCTCGCGTGGATATCCGAGGGGTCCGAGGGGTCGGAATGAGGCGGCCGGACCCGTCATCAGGATCCGTCGAGGGCTCAGATCGGAAACGACTCTTCACCGATCAATAGTCGGCGCCATGAAGAAACCATGCTCCGACACCAAGCCCCGTGACGAGGACCAGCAGTCCCACCAATGGCTCACTCGCGCTCGCACGAAGCGCCGCGCCTCCTGCATCTTGGGAGAAGCTACCTTCCTGATAGAAGCCACGAACCAGACCGCCGAGGACACGGGCCGGGAGCATGTCCGCTACGCCCGACCATCCCCCGCGCTGGAGCAACAGTGACAGGATCGGCTCGCCCAGGTATGCATACCCGAATCCCAGTACGAGCCCTCCGGCGGACCTGCGCATGAATATTCCAGCCAAGAAGCCCAGCGTTGCGAATCCAGTCAACTCCATGAGGTACAGGCCCATCGCAACGACGTCCGCCCACGGAATCCTGATCGGTGCGCCCGCCTGAAGAGTGGCCGTCATTGCGAACCCAGCACCCGGAAGGATCTGTGCAAGCAACACGACGACGCCGACCACTGGCACAAGAAGGATCTTCGCGGTCACGATGGATGATCGGGATACTCCGGACGCGACCTGCTGCCTGAGGACGCCGAGATCGAAGTCCTGGCACGCCCAGGTGATGGCGAGTCCAAGGCTCACTCCGCGACCAATGCCGCCCATGCGCGTAATGATGGCGCGCCACGCGCCCGGAAGTGTGAACGCTTCGAGCGCTGGGTTGCCGAGACTACTGAAGTACGAGTCGGAATACGCCAAAGCACTGAGCGCCGCGAATCCGAAGATGAGCGCCGAAGAGATCCGCCCAGATCTGACCTTCCAGACTTCGAACACGAAGGCGTGCGAGACCCCTGCCGTCACACAATACCTCCATTCTGTGCATCCCGAGTGGCCCGGACGAAGATCTCTTCGATGCTCGCGGCCATGCTCGCGATCCCGTCAACGTATATGTCGTGCCGAGCGAGGTGACGAACGACATCCCGAGTGCCAATCCGGCCCGTGACGATCAAGACATCGCCCTCCCGCCGTATTGACGTGACCTCGGGAATTTCGTCCAGGAGACCAGTGGCCCGGACGGGATCTTCGACTTCCACCCTCAACCCTCCCGATCCCCGGCGACGGATTTCTTCGGTGGATCCCGCGAGTACGACGACACCATCCTTCACCACGACGATGTCGGTGCAAATACGGTCGATTTCATCGAGTTGGTGGCTCGACACGATGATCCCGTGCCCCGCATGCGCAAGCTCTGAAAGGAGCTCACGCAGGTCCTGGATTCCAGCCGGATCCAGGCCCATTCCTGGTTCGTCGAGCACCAGCACGGGAGGAGATCCGATCAGAGCGCACGCGACCGCCACCCGCTGCTTCAGGCCTACCGAGAGGCCCGAGAACCGCTTCTTCACGTGGGGCACGAGTCCCATCCGGCGGATCAACCGATCCGCTTCGTCGGCCTCGACCCTCTTCAGCCGAGCCCACGCGTGCAGGGTACTCTCCACGGTCGCTGCCGGCATGAACCCGGGGTACTCCAACGTTCCCGAGTACCGGACGCCCGGTAAACGGGGACAATTGTACTCAATCCATCCGCGGGTGGGACGCACGACCCCGAGAATCATCCCGAGCGTGGTAGTCTTTCCCGCTCCATTGGGCCCCAACAACCCCATGATCTGGCCCTCCTCGATCCTGAAGGAAACGTCCGTTACGCCCAACGTAGCACCGTAGTACTTGGTGAGTTGGTGGACTTCCAGAAGAGGACGGGACATGGAGCAGGACGTGGACGGGGTGGGGCACGAAGCACGATTGGGACAGAGGGCCCGCAGATCCTCTGCATCCAGGATTACGGTTCGGTGATATTGTGCGCAATACCCGCGATAATCCGGCGCAACAATTCCGACACGACCCCCCTCACTCCAGGACGTACCCCCGCGCCATCTCCCGGAAGGCGGCGACCTCCTCCGCGGCCCACCCGCCATCCCTCCCCAGCTCCCGCGCCAGCACCTCGGCCACGGCGGGAGCGGCCTCGACGGCCGCACGCGCGTCCAGGATGAGGGAGCGGCTCCTGCGCGCGAGCACGTCGTCCAGCGTCCTCGCCATCTCGGCCCGGGCGAACCACGCCACCTCGCCCCGGGTCAGGGGGAGCCGGGGGTGGACGGGGTCGCCCCACCCCGGCTCCTCCCCCATCACCTTCTTCACGGCGGGGGCGTCCGACCCGTAGGGAGCCAGAGCCCCGAACCGCTCGGCGTGCTGGTGGTACCCGTGGATGTTCAGCTCCCGGGTCACGCACTCCCGCGGGCCGAGCCCGCCCACGGCCTGGGCAAGGTCCACCGTGTCCTCGGCCATCTTCCGGTAGGTGGTCCACTTGCCGCCGGCGATGGTGACGAGCCCCGCGTCCGACACGCGCAGGGTGTGCTCCCGGCTGATCTCGGACGTGTCGCGGGCGTCTTCCGCCGCGACCAGGGGGCGGAGTCCCGCGAATACGCTGAGCACGTCCTCGCGGCGGGGGTCGCGCTCCATGTACCTGCGCGCGTGCTCGAGGATGAACTCCACTTCCTCCTCCAGGGGGAGAGGCTCCAGCGACGCCTCCTCCACCGGGGTGTCCGTGGTCCCCACCAGGACACGGTCCAACCAGGGGATGGCGAAGAGGACGCGCCCGTCCGCCGTGTGGGGCACCATGATGGCCGCGTCCCCGGCCAGGAAGCTCCGGTCCAGGACGATGTGGATCCCCTGCGAGGGCCGGACGATGGGAGGCGCCGCGGGGTCGTCCATGTGGCGTACCTCGTCGGAGAAGACTCCGGTGGCATTGACCACCACCTTTCCCCGTAGCTCCCCCGCGTCCCCCGACTCGGCGTCGACCCAGCGCACGCCGCTGACGAATCCCTCCGCGTCCTTCACCAACCCGGTGACCGGCGCGTGGTTCACGAGCGCCGCGCCCTGCTCATGCGCCGTCACGGCCAGGGCCAGGAGGAGGCGGGCGTCGTCGAACTGCCCGTCGTGGTAGAGTACGCCCCCGCGGAGCCCGTCGTCCTCGATGTTGGGAATGCGCTCCAGCGTCTCCTCCAGGGAGAGGTTCCGGGAGCGCCCGAAGCCGTACTCCCCGGCGAGCGCATCGTACACGCGCATCCCCACTCCGTAGAAGGGGGCTTCCCACCACTTGTAGTTGGGAACGACGAAGGGGAGGTCGTGCACCAGGTGCGGCGCGTTGTTGCGCAGGATCCCCCGCTCCTTCAGCGCCTCCATGACCAGGGGCACGTTCCCCTGCTGGAGGTAGCGCACTCCCCCGTGGACGAGCTTGGTGGAGCGCGACGAGGTGCCCTTCCCGAAGTCGCTCTGCTCCAGGAGGGCGACTTCGTACCCCCGGGACGCGGCGTCCAGGGCGATCCCCACGCCCGTGGCGCCGCCTCCCACGACGATGACGTCCCAGGAATCAGGGCCTTCCCGCAGCCTGCGGAGGGTGTCGGTGCGATCCATGATCTGAGATAACCAGGGAGCCTCGAGTCCGGAACCCCCTTCCAGCGGAGCGGGTACCGTCCCGCCCCGGTGCGCGGGCCGTGTGCGGCCCCCCGGAGCGGGCGCCGAGTGCGCGACCCGATGGCGCCGGCGCGACGGACCAACGACCAGGATCGGGATGACCACGGGTACCTTCCACGAAGAAGAAGCGCTGGGAAAGGCGTACGACGCCCGCCTCATGCGGCGCCTCCTCCGCTACGTGAAGCCCTACGGGTGGACCGTCCTGCTGGCCATCCTCCTCCTGATCCTGGGATCCGCGACCCAGGTGGTCGGTCCGTGGCTCACCCAGATCGCCATCGACGAAGCCTTGCCCGCCGGAGACGCCCACCGGCTCGGAGTCCTCGCGCTGGCGTACGTGCTCACGGTCTTGCTGGGGTTCGGGTTCGAGTATGGACAGAGCCTCCTCACCACCTGGCTGGGTCAGAGCGTGATGTACGATCTGCGCATGCAGATCTTCGCGAAGCTCCAGCGGTTGGACCTCCGCTTCTACGACCGGAATCCGGTGGGACGTCTCATGACCCGCGTCACCAACGACGTGGAGACCCTCAACGAGCTGTTCAGCTCCGGCGTGGTCACGGTGTTCGGAGACGTCTTCACGCTGGTCTTCATCGTCGCGGCCATGCTCCGCATGGACTGGAAGCTGGCGATGGTGACCTTCAGCGTCCTCCCCCTGGTGTTCCTGGCGGTCTTCCTCTTCCGGGCCCGCATCCGAGACGCCTACCGGGACATCCGCGTCCGCCTCGCCCGGATGAACGCCTTCCTTCACGAGCGCATCACCGGGGTGCGCGTGGTTCAACTCTTCAACCGCGAGGACGCCGACTCCCGCCGCATGGCGGAGTTGAACCAGGACCACCTGGACGCCCACCTCCGCTCCATCACCTACTACGCCCTCTTCTTTCCCGTCATCGAGTTCTTCACGGCGCTGGCCGTGGCGCTCATCATCTGGTACGGAGGTATCCAGGTACTGGGGGGCGGCGTGACCGTGGGCGTGGTGGCCGCGTTCCTCCAGTATGCCCGCCGCTTCTTCCGTCCCATCCAGGACCTTTCGGAGAAGTACAACCTCCTCCAGGGCGCCATGGCCTCTTCGGAGCGCGTCTTCCGGCTCCTCGACGAGGAGATCCAGGTGGTGGACCCGGCCGAGCCCCGCCAACTCCCTCGCAACGTGAGGGGCGAGATCGAGTTTCGCGGCGTCTGGTTCGCCTACGGTCGTACCGCGGAGGGTGCGCCGGACTGGGTGCTCCGCGACGTCAGCTTCCGGGTGTCCGGCGGCGAGAAGGTCGCCGTGGTGGGGCACACCGGCGCGGGGAAGACCACGCTGGTGAACCTCCTCACGCGATTCTACGATCCGCAGAAGGGGGAGATCCTCCTCGACGGCGTGCCGGTACGGGACCTCCGCCTCGACGACCTGCGGAATCGCGTCGGCCTTGTGCTCCAGGACGTCTTCCTCTTCAGCGAGGACATCGAGTACAACATCCGTCTGGGGTCTCCGGAGATCGGCGCGGACCGCGTGCGCGATGCGGCCGAGCGGGTGGGGGCGGCGCCCTTCATCGAACGCCTCCCGCGACGGTACGAGCAACCGCTGGGTGAACGGGGGTCCAGCCTGTCCGTGGGGGAACGCCAACTGGTGAGCTTCGCGAGGGCGCTGGCCTTCGACCCGGAGATCCTGATCCTGGACGAGGCCACCAGCTCGGTGGACTCGGAGTTGGAAGAGCGCATCGAAGCCGCCACCGATGAGCTCATGAAGGGGCGCACGTCCCTGGTGATCGCGCATCGCCTCTCCACCGTGCAGCACGCCGACCGGATCCTGGTCATGCACCACGGGGAGTTGCGGGAGGAAGGAACGCACGCCGAGCTCCTCGCCGAGGGAGGGCTCTACTCACGGCTCCACGAACTCCAGTTCGCCGGTCCGGTGGGCTGAGCGGCCGGGTGGCCGGTCAGCCCTGACTCACCACCCGATGCAGGAAGGCCAGCACCTCTCGCCAGGTCGCCTCGACGTTCGCGCCCACCCGGTCCTCGACCAACATGGACGATCCGTGGGCGCCGGGATCCGCCACGAAGACCGAGTGCCCCTGGCGGCGGAACAGCTCGGACTGCCGGTTCACCGTCTCCATCGCCGCCTCACCGGTGGGCCGCAGAACGAGGGCGGGAAACGGGATGGCCGCCGACGCGTCCTCTCCCGCGCACCCCTCCATGGGCTCCCCGGTGGCCGGTGAGAAGGAGAGGACGCCGACCACGCCGGGAGGGGCCTCCGCGGCCACACGGAGGGCCAGCGCGGCGCTGTAGCTGCTCCCCCACAGGATGAGCGGCGCCTCGGGGCGGAGTCCGGCGGCGAAGTCCACGGCCGCCCGCACGTCCCGTTCCGCCACGCAATACCCCGAAGCCTCCCCGGACGCGGGATGGGCGGCCCACGCGGCCGCGGTCGGGTTTTCCCCGCCGAAGCGATCCCCACCCAGGCGCAGGTCCACCGCGAGGACGTCGAATCCCTCGGAGACGAGACGCGGCACGATGGGCCCGTACTCTCCCCGTGCGTCGCCGCCGCCCTGGTGGAAGGCCACGACCACCGGGCGGGTGTTCTCACCCGCCATGGTCCCGGCACCCGGAGCCGCGTAGAGGTGGGCCGAGACGGAGAGCCCATCGTCGGACTCGAACGTGTGAGACTCCGGCGCGACGTCCGACTGGGCCGCGACCAACCGCCGGGATACCGGCACGACCCGCCCCGCCACGCGAACGGAGGGTTCCTCCGCGAATCCGTCCGAGGGCATGAGCGCCGCCTCGGTATAGCGCGAGCCCGGGTTCCAGAGGACCCACGACTGGATTCCGGCGTCGTAGGTGGCCTGGATCTGGGCTCGCACCTCGGGGGCGCCGTATCGCGGCGGCCCCAGCGTGAAGTCCTGCAGCCAGGGAACCGTCTCTCCCGCGCCCACCACGTCGGCCGAACGGCGAAGCGCATCGGACAGCGCCTGCTTCACCACCTCGTAGGGATACGCGTTGGGCCGATCGATCCCGAAGGCTCCCGGTGCGTAGTGGGAGGGGTAGATCATGGGAAGGGCGGCGTCCACCACGCCGATGAACCGCTCCCAGACCTGGCCGATCCCCACGTCCCCGGTGGCCGATGTGGTCATCCCGAACACGTCCGCGGTGACCCGAACGCCCGACGCCGCCAACTCCTCCCGGGTGTGACGGAGCAACTCCCGGATCCCCTCGGCCCGGGTGGATCCGGCGGGCCCCGCGAACACGGCGCGAGCCAGGTCGGCCCTGGGCGCGTCGGGAAACCGCACGTAGTCCCACTGGATCTCGGGGAACCCCAGCGCCGCCACCTCCCGGGCAAGGGCCACGTGATAATCCCACACGTCGCGGTTGTAGGGGTTGAGCCAGACGATCCCCTTGCCGTCCACCCACACGCCCCCCGCGGTGTCCTGAACCGCAAGATCCGGACGGGCGGCCGCGAGGATGGGATCCTTCACGATCACGATGCGCGCGATGGGGTAGATCCCCTCGTCCGCCAGCCGGCGCAGGAGGCCGGGAAGGTCGCGGATGCGGATCTCCCCCGTCGCTCCGACCTCCTTCGCCAGAGGGACGTCCGTGCGGTGGCTCACGTATCCGCTGGCGTCCTTGATGTCGATGACGAAGGCGTTGACCTCGGTGCGGCGCGCCAGTTCGATGAGCTGCTCCGACCGCCGAGCGGAGCCCGCGGCCCATGCGTTCAGGTAGATCCCGCGAATATGCTCTGGCCGATCGAACGTGGGGGGATCCACTTCCGGGGGTCCCGGAGCCCGGGCGGCGTTGGCCGTCTCCTGGAGGGTGGCCGCCTCGGGGGGAGAGCCGGTGGATCCGGAGTCGGGCCGGACGGCGCTCCCGGCTTCAGCGGAGCCACTCCCGGACTCGTGGTCCACCGCGGATGCCGCGGCGGACGGCGCGGACGCCTCCGCGGGTATCGGCTCGGCGCGAGCCTCGCATCCCGCCACCGCCAGCAAACCAGCGAAGACGGCCCACCGGGGGGCCGAAGGGGACATACGCTCCTAGTACCTCTGGAGCGTGGGGTCGACGTCGGCCCGCCATCCCATCACACCCCCGGCCAGGTTCACCGTCTTGGGGAATCCCCGCTCCTGGAGCAGCCGGACCGCCCACGCGCTTCGACTCCCGGTGCGGCAGTACACCACCGTCTCGGCATCCGGGTCGAGCTCGTGCATGCGGGAGAGGATCTCACCCGTGGGAATCCGGATCTGCCCGTGTTCCGGGAGGTCGGCGATCCTCTGCTCGAAGTGCTCACGCACGTCCACCAGGACCGGAACGTCTCCCCGGTCGAGGCGTTCCTTCAATTCCGTGCAGGAGATCTCGGGGACGTCGTTGGATGGGCTCATTCCGGATATCCGATGATTGGCTCGTTCAACAGGGTCACCAGCAACGCCGCACATCGCCGCGCCGCGCCGGAGTGGCCGGAAATATAGCCCCGGCCCGCTTCCCCCATGAAGTCACGGGAGTCCGCGCTGCGGAGAAGGTCCCTCAAGAAACGGGCCATCTCGGCGGAATCGCGCACCACCCGGCCCGCCCCGCACGCCGACAGCTCGGCGGCCGCGGGCGCCCGGTGATGGATGGGACCGAAGAACACGGGACAACCCGCCGCGGCCGGCTCGATCACGGAGTGGAGGCCGCTTCGGCCGAACCCCCCTCCCACGTACGCGGCGGCGGCCACCGTGTACAACTCCGCCAGAAGGCCCACCCCGTCCACCACCACGGCTTCTCCCCGGGAGGCTCCATCCGCCGCCATCACCGCGGACAGCGTCGTGGCCCGCCACCCTCCCCGGCTCAACCCCGCGAGGAGTCGGGAGACCGTCTCCGGTCCCGGCTCGTGGGGCGCCACCACCGGAATGAACTCCTCCCCCATCTCCCTCAGACGCGCGAGCGCGGGAAGGATCACCTCCTCGTCGCTCCCCCACGTGGATCCGAACACCACCACCGGCGCACCGGCATCGCGAAGGGCAGTCAGGTGAGTCGCCCGCGGGTCCAGGGACCGTATCCGTTCCGAGGCCGCGTCCACCGCGGGGTCCCCGGCCACGGACAACGTGCCGGGCCGCACGCCCATGGTCCGGAAGCGCTCCGCGTCGGCCTCTCCCACCGCCACCACCCCGTCCATCCGAGCCCAGGTGGGCCGAAGGAACCAACGAGTCGGGGAACCCAGCCGGCCGGCGTCGCCGGCGACGGTGCCCGCCACCATGGCCACCCGGACCCCACGGGCCGCGGCACCTTCCGCCAGGACGGGCCACACCTCCGTGCGCGTGAACACGAGCAGGTCCGGCGCCAGGGCATCCAGGACCGGAGCGACGACGTCCGGGACGTCCCATGGGAGCACGTCCGCCACGTCGACGGGAGCCCGGCGGGCGAACTCCTCCGCCGAAGGCGAGAAGTACGTGAACGCCGACTGCATTTCGGGCACGCGCTCGCGCAGCGCACGAACCACGGCCATGGCCTGCCTCCCCTCCCCCACCGAGGGCGCGTGAAACCACACCAGAGGCCGGCCGCGGTCCCGGTGGGCCGCTCCCCATGCCGCCAGCCGCAGATGGGCATCCCGGCGGGCGCTCACCCCCCGGGCCACCCTTCCCCTGGCCACCGCCGGCAGGGCGAGACGGACCCCTCCGACGGCCAGGCGGTACAGGAGGTGCCGGGGGCTCATGGAATCCACTTCAGATCACTCGCACGGGAACAGGATGAGAACCTTCCAGATGACCATCCGCTACGGCGGCGCATCTCACAGGTATCATACCTTCGTGGTGGAGGGCGCGGACCTCAAGGAGGCGCTCATCGCGGCCACGGCCCGGATTCCCGACGCCATGGGGTCGGACGCCGACCTGGTCGAACTGCGGTCCATCACCCCTCCGGAGGAGCGGCCGTACCTCCCCGAATAGGGACCCGCCGGAGATCGTCGGCACATCGCGGTCCGAAGATCTCCGGACGGGCCCGCGTAGAAGCTTGAAAGCGCGCGCCGGAACGCGTACCACGAATCCATACCCTCACGGAGAATTCCCATGGGATCCATCGTCCTGGCCATGTTCATCATCCTCCTCGGCGCCGCGCTCCGCGTCGCGGGCCCGTCCATCGGTCGCCCGGGCACCGCGGGGATGTCCAGGCTGGCATCCTATGGCTTCATGGGTGCGGGTCTGTTCCTGGCGGCGGGGAACGCCGTCACTGTGGTCTCCGTCGGTGAAGTGGGCGTGATCCATTTCCTGGGGAAGATCGAACCTCTTCCTCTCGCGCAGGGGATTCACGTGGTGAACCCCCTGGCGGACATCGAAAAGATGTCGATCCGCGAGCAGAGCTTCCCCGCCGACGGCGGCGTGGAGCGGATCGAAGCTCAGACCAGCGATCAGTTGAACGTGTCCCTGGAGGTTTCCATCATCTTCAAGCTCGACGGCACCAACGCTCCGCAGCTGTTCCAGCGCCTGGGATCGGAACGTTCGATCAAGAACAGCATCGTCCTGAACTCGGTGCGCAACGGTGTCCGCGACGCGGTCGCGACCAAGTCCATCAATGAGATCTTCTCACCGAACCGGCGCGACCTGGCGACGGAGATGAAGGTGGAGATCCAGGCCAAGGCCGGGGATCGCATCGAGGTGCTCGATGTGTTCGTCCGTGACATCCAGGCTCCCCCGACGGTCCGCCAGGCCATCGAAGAGAAACAACAGAGGGAGCAGCAGGTGGCCGCAGAGAAGTTCCAGACCGAGATCATCCAGGAACGGGCCCAACAGGCCATCGAAGAAGCACGTGGCCTTGCCGAGGCGCAAAGGATCATCTCCGCCGGCCTCACGCCCGCGTACCTCACCTTCCACTACATCGAGAAGCTGAGCGAGTTGCCCGCGGGATCCGTGGTGTACGTACCCACCGAGGGCGGCGTCCCGCTCATGCGCTCCGTGGGTGGCGGGCGGTGACCTTCGCCCCTCTCCGGCGACGCCTGGCCGGGGGGCGCCCGCGGCTCGCCGCGGGTGCCCTCCTCTTACTGGCCATGGGGATGGTGGGGGGATGTTGGGCCTGCTCACCGGTATACGTCCTCAAGGCGGGCGTGGCCGAAGCGCGCATCCTCCGTGCGCGGCAGTTCATCCCGGAAGTGGTACAAGACACCGCCGTGGATCCCGGAACACGCGCCAAGCTCACCCTGGTGCTCGAAGCGCGTGCCTACGCCGCGGACGTCCTGGGGATCGACGTCGGGGACGCCTACACGACGTTCACGCAACTCGATCGCGACACGCTGGCCCTGGTGGTATCCGCCGCCGAGCGGGACCGGCTCGTGCCCCGGACGTGGTGGTTCCCCGTGGTGCACCGCGTCCCGTACCGGGGATTCTTCAGCCTCGACGAGGCGCTGGCCGCCCAGAGCGACCTGGAAGACGATGGATACGACACGTACGTACGCCCCACCGCCGCGTTCAGCACGCTGGGGTGGTTCAACGATCCGGTACTCTCCACCGCCCTGAAGACGGACGAGATCGAGGTCGTGGAGACGGTCCTCCATGAACTGTCGCACAACCATCTCTTCGTGCCGGGGCAGGTCGGATTCAACGAGTCCTTCGCCACCTTCGTGGGGAGGGTGGGCGCCATCCGGTTCTTCTGCTCCCCCAGGGACGGCGTCGTGGACGAAGCCCGTTGCGCCCGCGCCGAGGCGCGCTGGCGCGATTACCAGCGCTTCAGCGTCTTCGTGGACGAGGTCGTGGAGGACCTCCATGAGATCTACGGAGACTCCTCGCGGTCACGCGAGGAGAAGTTGGACGCCCGCGAGGCCGCCTTCGCCCGGGCCCTGAGCGCATTCGACGCCGACGTCGCCCCCACTCTGGAGGAGTTCTCCTTCGCGGGATTCCGTCAGACGCCGCTGAACAACGCCACGCTCCTGGCACGGATCCGGTACTTCCACCGCCTCCCCGACTTCGACGGGCTGCTCCAGCGGGAAGGAGGCGACCTCCCGGCGACGTTGGCCTTTTTCAAGCGTGAAGCCGGCCGCACCGCGGATCCGTTCTCCCTCCTCCCCCGGAGCTCGGAGCCTCCGACGTAGGCAGAGGCCGGCCCGTGGCCCGGAAGCACAGGGAAGAAGTACGGTACCTCGACGGAAGCCGACGGGATTCCCGGGCCGTCCCGCGGACGGGGAGAGCTCGGTCGCCATCCCGGCTCCACCTTCCCCCTTGGGTGGGCCGACCCCGCGGATTAGGTTAGCGGTCCCACATCTGCATCGATCCGGACGGCACATGGCCAACGAAGACCGCACCAGCTATTCCCCCTCCCAGGTGGAGACGAAGTGGCAGAGCCACTGGGACGCGCACAACACCAACGGCTTCCGGCTCGAGGAGTTGGAGGCCGCCGAGCGTCCCTACTACAACCTCATGATGTTTCCCTACCCCTCCGCAGAGGGACTGCACGTGGGAAACATCTATGCCTTCACCGGGGCGGACGTCCACGGGCGCTATCAGAGGCTGCAGGGAAAGCAGGTGTTCGAGCCCATCGGATTCGACGCCTTCGGGATCCACTCGGAGAATTTCGCCCTGAAGCAGGGCCTGCACCCGATGGACCTGATCCCGTCCAACATCCGTAACTTCACGCGTCAGCTCCGACGCATCGGGGGGATGTTCGACTGGAACCACACGGTGGATACCACGGACCCGTCCTACTACAAGTGGACGCAGTGGATCTTCCTCCAGCTCTTCAAGGCCGGGCTCGCCGAACGCAAGGAAGCCCCGGTGAACTGGTGTCCGTCGTGCATGACGGTGCTGGCCAACGAGCAGGTCATCTCCGGGGCGTGCGAGCGTTGCGACACTCCGGTGGAGCAGCGGCGCATCGCTCAGTGGTTCTTCAAGATCACGAAGTACGCCCAGCGCCTCCTGGACAACCTGGCCACCATCGACTGGTCCGATACCACGCGGAAGGCCCAGGAGAACTGGATCGGACGGAGCGAAGGGGCGGAGCTGCGCTTTCCCATCCTCGACGGAGACGGGAGTGAGGCGAACGGCACCATCGACGTCTTCACGACCCGTCCCGACACGATCTTCGGCGCCACCTACATGGTGCTGGCACCCGAGCACCCGCTGGTGGACATCCTGACGCGGGAAGACCACCGCGCCCAGGTGGCCCGCTACCGCGAGGAGGCCGCCCGCAAGGACGTGGTGGCCCGACAGAAGGTGGACAAGACCAAGACCGGCGTCTTCACCGGCGGGTACTGCCGCAACCCGGCGACGGGCCGCCCCATCCCCGTGTGGATCGCCGACTACGTCCTCATGGAGTACGGCACCGGCGCCATCATGGCGGTGCCGGGTCACGACGAGCGCGACTTCGAGTTCGCCACCGAGTTCGACCTCCCCATCGTGCGCGTGGTGGCCGGCCCCGATCAGGGCGCCGACACGCCCCTGGACGAGGTCTACGTCGGCCCCGGCGTGCTGGTGAACTCAGGTGAGTTCGACGGGCTGGGCATCGACGACGGCAAGCGGAAGATCACCGCGTGGCTCCAGGAAGAGGGGCTGGGTGAAGGCCGGGTCAACTATCGGCTCCACGACTGGTGCATCTCCCGCCAGCGGTACTGGGGGCCTCCCATCCCCATCATCCACTGTGATGCCTGTGGACCGGTGGCCGTACCGGACGACCAGCTCCCGGTGGTGCTCCCGCGGGTGGAGGATTTCAAACCCGACGACACCGGGGTGAGCCCCATGGCCCGGGTGGAGGATTGGTACCGCACGACCTGTCCCGAGTGCGGGGCCGAAGCCCGGCGGGAGACGGACGTGTCCGACACCTTCCTGGACAGCGGCTGGTATTTCCTGCGCTACCCGTCCACGGACTTCGACGACCGCGCGTTCGACGCAGGGATCACCAAGCGGTGGCTCCCGGTGGACACCTACATCGGCGGGAACGAGCACGCAGTGCTCCACCTCATGTACTCGCGCTTCCTCACGATGGTGCTCCACGACCTCGGACATCTGGACTTCGAAGAACCCTTCACGGTGTTCCGTGCCCACGGGCTCATCATCGCCGAAGGGGCGAAGATGTCCAAGAGCAAGGGGAACGTCATCGTGCCGGACCCCATCATCGAGGAGTTCGGCGCCGACACGTTCCGGCTCTACCTCATGTTCCTCGGGCCCTTCGAAGAGGGCGGCGACTATCGCGCCGAGGGCATTCAGGGACCGTTCGGGTTCCTCCACCGCCTGTGGGACACGGTTCACGCGGCGGAGGACGGCGATCCCGACCCCGAGGTCGAGCGGAAGCTGCACCGCACCATCAAGCAGGTCACGGACCAGCTCTCCACGCTCCAGTACAACACGGCCGTGGCGGCATTGATGGAGTACCTGAACGCCGTGCGCGCCGGCGGACGCACCGCCCGCCGCGGAGAAGTCCTGCCCCTCGTCCCCCTGGTGGCCCCCTTCGCACCCCACATCGCGGAGGAGCTCTGGGAAGTCCTCGGTCACAAGGAAAGCATCTTCGACGGGCGCAGCTGGCCGGACTTCGACGAAGAGAAGACGAAGGCTTCCACCGTGGAGATCGCGGTTCAGGTGAACGGGAAGCTCCGCGGCACGATCGTCGCCGATCCCGGCGCCGATCAGGAGGCGTGCGTCGCCCTGGCCCACGCCGAAGAGAACGTGGCCCGCCATCTGGAAGGGGTCACCCTCCGCCGCGTGATCCACGTACCCGATCGACTCCTGAACTTCGTGGTAGGATGACCGACATCGAAAAGCTGGCCGTGGATGCCGTCCGCGTTCTCTCCATGGACGCGGTCCAGGCCGCCAATTCCGGCCACCCCGGCACGCCCATGGCGCTGGCGCCCATCGGCTACACGCTCTTCCACAGGCACCTGAGGCACGATCCCGCGAACCCGGAGTGGTTGGACCGCGACCGCTTCGTCCTCTCCGTGGGGCACGCGTCCATGCTCCTCTACTCGCTCCTGCACCTGAGCGGATACGAGGTATCGGAGGAGGACATCCGCGACTTCCGTCAATGGGGCTCGCCCACGGCGGGACATCCGGAGTACGGACACGTTCCCGGGGTGGAGAGCACCACCGGACCGCTGGGCCAGGGTGTCGCCATGTCCGTGGGGATGGCGCTGGCGGAGCGTTGGCTGGCCGCGCGCTTCAACCGTCCCGGACATCGGATCGTGGACCACTACACCTACGTTCTGGCCTCCGACGGCGACATGATGGAGGGGATCTCCCACGAGGCCGCCGAGTTGGCGGGGCACCAGCAGCTCGGCAAGCTCATCTGGATCTTCGACGACAACCGCATCACCATCGAAGGCGACACCGCGCTCACCTCGTCCACGGACCATGCCGGAAGGTTCGAGTCGTACGGGTGGCACGTGGTGCGCGTGGACGACGGCAACGACCTGGCGGCCATGGACGCCGCGCTCCAGGCGGCGAGAGAGGAGACCGAACGCCCGACGCTCGTGGTTCTCCGAACCGTCATCGCCTACGGAAGTCCCAACATGGCCGGCACCGCCGATACCCACGGCGCGCCCCTGGGGCCGGCGGAGATCGAGGCCACCAAGAAGAACCTGGGCTACCCGTCGTTGGAGCCGTTCCACGTCCCCGCCGAAGCACGCGCCCACTGGCTGGAGGTCCGGGACAGGGGAGCCGGCGCCGTGTCCGAATGGCAGACCCGCTTCGACGCGTACCGCGCGGACCATCCCGACGCCGCGAACGAGTTCCTCCGCATGATGGCGGGGGAGCTTCCCGAAGCGTGGGACGCCATGGTGCCCGACCTGAGCGCCCCGGAAAAGGCGGACGCCACCCGCGGCTGGTCAGGCAAGGTCATCCAGGGGATCGCGGCCGGGGTCCCGAATTTCGTGGGCGGGTCGGCGGACCTGGGACCCTCCAACAAAACGGACATCACGGGAGCGGACAGCCTGCTCCCCGCCACTCCGGCCGGACGGGTGATACACTTCGGGATCCGGGAGCACGCCATGGGCGCGCTCATGAACGGGATGAGCCTCCACGGAGGGATCCGCCCGTTCGGGGGAACGTTCCTGATCTTCTCGGAATACATGCGCCCGGCCATCCGGTTGGCGGCGCTCATGGGGCGGCCGGTCACCTACGTCTACACCCACGACTCCATCGGTCTGGGAGAGGACGGCCCCACGCACCAGCCCATCGAACAGCTCCCCTCCCTGCGGGCCATCCCCAACCTCATGGATCTGCGCCCCGGTGACGCGGCGGAAACCGAGATGGCGTGGCGAGTGGCCATGGAGCGCACCGACGGGCCCTCCTTCCTGGCCTTGAGCCGACAGAAGGTGCCCGTGTTGGACCGGACGACCATGGCGCCCGCGACCGGCCTCCGGCGAGGCGGGTACGTGCTTCGCGACGCCCGCTCGGGCACACCCACCGTGATCCTCATCGCGTCGGGCACCGAACTCTCCCTGGCCCTGGACGCGCAGGACCGGCTCGAAGACGAAGGCGTCGCCACCCGGGTGGTCAGCCTCCCGAGTTGGCACCTCTTCCAGAAGCAGGATCGCACCTACCGGGACGAGGTGCTCCCGCGGGAAGTCACCGCCCGCGTCTCCATCGAAGCCGCGTCCACCTTCGGGTGGGAACGGTGGGTGGGATACGAAGGGCGCACGGTGGGCATCGATCGCTTCGGAGCGTCGGCGCCTGCGGAGGTGCTCTTCGAGGAGTTCGGCTTCACGGTGGACCACGTCGTGTCGCAGGCACGGGAGATCGCCTGACGCGCTTTACGCGGTCTTCCGCCAGAGGCTCATCCGCTCGCGGAGCGCGGGGGGAAGCGGGGGAACGCGCGTGACCGGATCACTCCGGCGGCGGCGGCGAACGACGGGACGCTCGTAGCGACTCTCCGCCCGGCAGCCCACCCGCCGCGCCCACGCCTGCCATCCCTCGTCATGGCTGAGCCCGCCGTCGGTGAGGTAGTCGGCGGCGTGGGCCATCTCATGCAGGAGCGTGTCGAGGCGCTCGAACCCGTTTCCCTCCAGCATGAGGTCGACGTTGAGAGCGATCTCCACCACGAAGCGCCCCCTCTGCCGTGTGAACCCCGGTGTCATGTGACCGAGCCGGCTCGTCATCCGGGAACTGAGGCGCACGGGAACGTCATCCGGTAACGCACCCTCGAATCGCGTCTCGTTCAGATATCGGTACAGCGCCCGGATGTAGGCTCGTTGCCGCGGAGTGCCGCAGCAATACGCGACCGACTCACCGGGCCCGGCGCATCCCCGATGACGAAGGCTGTGCTTCGCGCTCCGGGCCGCCTCCAGGCCGGGACGCAATCCGGGCCACTCCCTCACCACCCTCTGAGCCTCCGACACCTCGGCGCACCGCCGGCCACCCTTCTTCACGATGAGGGCGAACGCCGCCAGCACCGCATCGGGCGCGAAGCGATAGGCCTCATGGAGATTCAGGACCGTGCCGCCCTGCGTGAGCGACCAGATCGTGCTCCGGTTTCCCCGGAGAGCGACCCTCTTGAGGCGACGGGCCCCACGATGCTTCAGCGCCGCCAGGATATCCTCGGGCGCCAACTCGAGCATGGATTCTCGCATTCTCTCTCGGGGAGCGGGCAGACGAACGTACACAATGATGCAGTGCGAACGGCCCGTTGGCGAGTCCTTTGTTCGACCTCCCGGAAGCCATGCCGCAGCAGAACCGCCACCCCCCTATATCTGGGGTTCAAATTTTCCCCCTATACCACATCTTGTGTCCATGTCAACACAGACTATTGATTTTCACACGCGTTTGGTGCTAGTTAGTTACGTCCCGACACTTGTTGTTGCACCTTTCTTGCTTCCGGAGGGGTCTCGTGGCTGCGAAGAAACAGTCCAAGAAAAAGGCGGCGGCGAAGAAAAAAGCCGCTCCCAAGAAGTCCACCGCAGTGAAGAAGGCCGCGCCGAAGAAGACGGCGCCGGCCAAGAAGGCCGCCGCGAAGAAGGCGGCTCCGAAGAAGGCAGCCGCGAAGAAGGCCCCGGCCAAGAAGGCGGCAAAGAAGGCAGTGAAGAAGTCAGTGAAGAAGTCGGTCAAGAAGGCACCGGCCAAGAAGGCCGCGCCAAAGAAGAAGGCGCCAGCCAAGAAGGCGGCGAAGAAGGCAGCACCGAAGAAGAAGGCCGCCGCCAAGAAGGCACCAGCCAAGAAGGCGGCGAAGAAGGCAGCGCCGAAGAAGAAGGCAGCAGCCAAGAAGGCCGTGAAGACGGTCAAGAAGACTTCCAAGACCCCGGTGTCCAAGAAAGCACCGGCTCGGAAGAAGGCGCGCAAGTCCGCCCCAGCCAAGAAGTCGTCGGGCGCCAACAAGAAGCCGCCTACGGCGGTGAAGGCTGCGAAGAAGAAGGCGGCCCCGAAGAAGGCCGCCCCGAAGAAGGCCGCCGCCAAGAAGGCACCGGCCAAGAAGGCTGCACCGAAGAAGGCGGCCGCCAAGAAGGCAGCGCCGAAGAAGGCCGTGAAGAAGGCAGCGCCGAAGAAGGCTGCCGCCAAGAAGGCACCGGCCAAGAAGAAGGCCGCGAAGAAGAAGTAGCAGTCGGGACGACGGGCCCGGGCCCGTCCGTCACCTGAAGGGCCGGTACCTCCTCGCGGGGGTGCCGGCCCTTTCTGCGCTGACCTGCTCTACCTCGACCGGCGTGTGGGGTTCATGTGGACCTTCCGATGAAGTCCATCACGGCGTCGAACTCCGCCTTCACCGCGGGGAAGAGTTCCGTCGCGCCCCTCGTATCGCCGGAATGGCCGAGATCCTCCATTCGCTGAAGCAACTCGGACAAACGCCCGGCACGGATGTTCCCCGACGAGGACTTCAGGGCGTGGGCCTCCCCGCGAATGTCGCCGGAGCGTCCGCTCGTCACGGCATCATGGAGGCGGGACATGATCCCCGGGCTCTCCGACACGTAGACCTTCAGGGTCACCTCGACGACCTCCTCGATACCGACCTCCCTCATGGTCTCTCTGAAGCCGTGGATGTCTACGGGAGGTGTCCCGTCGGATGGTTCCTGCATGCGATCCTCTGCCGAAGTGGAGTAGGATGGAGCGACCGGCGGCTTCAACGCCCAGCGCGTCACCATTCCGACCAGTTCCACGGGCCTGAACGGCTTCGCCAGAAAGTCGTTCATTCCCGCATCGAAACAGCGAGCACGCTCCTCGCCGAAGGCATGAGCGGTGAGCGCCACGATGGGAAGCTCGTCGGCCGACATGGACTCCCGGATGGCCAGAGTCGCCTCGACTCCATCCATCTCGGGCATCTGGATGTCCATGAGCACCAGATCATAACGCGTCGAAGCGACCGCCGTCACCGCACGCTTCCCATCGGGAACAACGTCCACCAGGTAACCATACTTGGTCAGAATCGCGGCAGCCACCTTCTGGTTGACCAGGTTGTCCTCGGCGACCAGGACGCGTCCCATGTGCGAAACGGCCTCTTCCTCGCCGGAACTCGACGAGAACCCCGGGCGTGGCCGCTCGGTCAGCATTTCCGACATGACGTGCACGAGCTGATCCCGGGCCACCGGCTTCGCCAGCCGCCGCGACACTCCGGCCAGATCGGCCTCCCCCTTCTCCACACCCATGGGCGCGGAGGTCAGGATCAGCACCGGGGGGAGGGCGTCACCGAGTTCCAGGCGCGCTTCCCCCACCATGGCCAACCCATCCAGCCCGGGCATGAGGTGATCGACGACGACGAGATCGAAGGGGTCTCCCCGTTCCGTCTCCGCTCGCAGTACGGCGAGCCCGGAGACGCCATCCGGCGCCTCGGTCACCTGAGCGACCCCCACGGATTGCATGGCCTCGCGCACGATCCGGCGAGCGGTATCGTTGTCGTCGACCACGAGCACCTTCTTTCCCCTGAGGTCGTACCCATCCTCGACCGTCCGACCCGGGCGGGCGGTCTCCGCCCCCAGAACGAGCGGGAGGACGAAGTGGAACGTACTCCCCGATCCCAGCCGACTCGTGACTTCGATCTCCCCACCCATGAGGCGGACCAGGTGCTGGGAGATGGTCAGACCGAGTCCGGTGCCGGCCTGCGTTCTCCGACTCGGGTCGGTCACCCGGGTGAAGTCCTCGAAGATCCGGGCCTGCTGATCCTCCGGGATCCCCACGCCGGTATCCGACACCGCGAAACGTACTCCCGGCACCCCATCGTCCAGGGTCGCCAACTCGGCGGACACGACGACCTCTCCGCCCTCCGTGGCACGGAGCGCGTTGGAGATCAGATTGACCAACACCTGGCGGATGCGACCGGCGTCCCCCCGCTGGGAGCGCGGCACGTCGGGGGCGATTCTCACCAGGAGCTCGTTGCCGGAATCGATGGCGGTGGCGGAGAACACCGCCGCGGCGTTCTTCAACGTTTCCGGGAGATCGTAGTCGTCTTCCTCGATGTCCATCTGGCCGGCTTCGATCCGGGACACGTCGAGGATGTCGTTGAGCACACGAAGGAGCGACTCGGCCGACGAGCGTACGATCTGGGCGGACTCCCTCTGACCCGGATCGAGATCCGTGGTGAGGAGGAGTTCCACCATCCCAAGAATGCCGTTCATGGGAGTGCGGATCTCGTGACTCATGCTCGAGAGGAACACGCTCTTGGCTCGCGCCACCCGCTCGGCGTCCTCACGTGCGGCTTCCTGCGCCCTGAGCGCGGCCACCTGGTTCGTCACGTCCTCGCCGACGAGGATCACGGTGCCTTCGGCGGCTCCCTCCGCCAGAGTCCCCGCGAACCTCACCCACACCGGGTCCGCCTCAGGGCGGGTCAAGGGAGTCTCCGTGACCGATCGTACTCCGCCGCGCACGTTGTCGATGAAGGACCCGAGGCCGTCCACGACGCCGAGCCCCTTCATGACCTCGGAGAAGACCGTGCCCTCGAGGCCACCCACGGAGGTGCCCGTGATCTGAGAGAGCGCCGGATTCGCGCGAATCACCACGCCCGTCCCGTCGAGAACCGCGATGGGACTCGGAGCGGATCGCAGGAGGGAGCTGAGGAAGTCCCTTCCCCGGCCTGCCTCCTCTTCGCTCTCCTTGAGGCGGGCCGCTGCTTCGAGCTGGCTCACGAGGATGTCCGAGCCCTGGCGGCGAACCGCGGACATGAAGGGAGAGAAGAGGAGGATGACCACCAGGAAGGGCAGTGTCTCCCGGTCCACACCGGTAAATGCCACGGAGGCGAACAGGGGCACCATGAGAATGGCCAGAAAGCCCCGGAACGACGGAGCGTCGGCCAGCATCGTATTGGTCCCCGCGGCCGTGAGCCCGGCGAAGATCACCATGAGGAAGGCGTGATCCTTCAGGGGCGCCCCGACGAGCGACAGCGCCCACACGCCCCAAAGCGAGGCGCTGAGCCAGATGTCCCAGCGGATGAACGCGAGTACTCGCTCCGAACCGGGAGCCGAACCCAGGAAGTTGCCCCTGATCCGTCTACGTAGAGCCGCGGAGAGAACGAAGGCCGCCAGCCACCCGATTCCCCAATATGGGGTGACCGTGCCCCAGAAGATGAACACGGTAGCCGCCGCGAGAGCCACCTGGCCCACGTCCGCGGTCTCCCTCCGACCCGCGAGGTGGGTCGTCAGGCCCTCTCGCACCGCCGACGCCACGCGGCGCTCGTCCGTGCCGGGGCCCGCGTTCGCGACGGACGGACCGTCGGACGCCAATACTTCGTGGTCGGGGGATTCAGCCATGCCGCCGGGTGGGAAGGGGGGGAGCGGGAGGCAGAAAGATAGAACGAAATTGCCCGTCCTGCTCCCCCCCACCCCGAATCAGAACGCCGTCACTACTCCCGTGGTGAACCGGGCACGCTCGACGATCCGGTCCCATGCCACCTCGGCCGTGAGTCGGACGTTCCGAGCCTGGAAGTAGTGGGCCCCCACCGAAATCGTCTCGTAGGCATCGAGGTAGCCGGGTGAACCGTCTTCTTCACCCAGGCGAAGCCGGAAGACGGTCCGGTCCGACTCGACCCGGTTGTACAGAGCGGTGAAGAACCACCTCCCCATGGCCCCCCGGGGAGACCAGACGAGCTCGCCGAGATAGGAGTCCACTTCCGTGGCCAACGGATCGTCGGCTCCCGTGTCACAACGGAAGGCCGCGTCGGTACAGGTAGTGAGGAAGAACGGGTTGCCGTCTCTCCGGTACAGGTACTGGGCGTTGAGTTCCAGGCGCGGCCCCAGGGGCACGGTGAGGTCCGGGCCGATCACGCGGATGGTGCTCTCCAATCCCTCCGACTTCTCCTTGCCGGCGTATCCGAAGGCGCCCAGGCGGGCGAAGCCGAGGTCCTGCGAGAAGTGTGCGGCGACGTTCTTCCAGGAGTCCTGATCGTAGGTGCGGAAAGACGTGGCCTCGCTCAGCCCGCGTCCGTTCACCACCTGGACCACCAGGTCACCGTTCGTCCAGGGCGACGTCATCGCCATGAGTCCACGGTCGTAGGTGAGATCCGCCCTCACGTCTCCCACACGCACCCGATATCCCTGGTAGTCCTCGTACTCCAGCCGAAGTTCCCGCTTGAACATGGGATCGGAGACCTGGAACTGACCCGCGATCAGGTCCACACCGGACCCGGCGACGTCGTTGAACTGCAGGTAGGCGTCCTCCAGCCCCGCCAGCTCACCCCGCTCGCTCATGTAGAAGTACATGTAGTAGGAGATGTCGTCGGTGATCTGGCCCCCCGAGAGAAGCTTGATCCCCCAGGGCGTCTGGAGATCGGACTGCACGCCGCCTTCGCCGGACTCGGACAACCCCATGATGTAGGCGTCCATCCGGATCGCCAGCGGGATGTCCCGCTGGAGCCGCAACATATCGTCCCCCACCCAGAGCGTATCGACCGGTCGCTCGCCGCGGACGAGCGCGAACCCGTTCCCCGCGAATTCCTCGCCGAAGGCGTTGAGGCGGGGGAAGGGCGCGTGGCACAGCGCGCACGTCACCTTGTACTTGCGAGCGAAGGCGGGAATCCCGGCGACCTGTGTGGGAAGCCCGAGAACCAGAAGAAGGAGCGAAAGAAGGAGGAACCGGATCCGGTTCGGCACCGATGGGGCGTACATGAAAACCTCCCTGGGGGGTCGGACTGGAGGAGGGTCACACCAAATAACGCGTCTCCCCCGCATCCCGCGCAACCGGGAGTTTCCCCTCCCGGAAACATGAAGTGGGGAGCAGGCGCCGAGCCCACTCCCCACCCACGTTCAGCGGTCCCGCCGGACCCCCTACGACACGATCCTGGGCCGATCCGACAACACCACGGCGGGAAGCCCCAACCGCTCCACCAACTCGTTGAACCGCTGCAGCTCGTTCTGGAGGATGGCCTGGTAACGGGCGCGCACCTCGGCCCAGTCGGAGTTCAGGTCACCGAGCCGCCGGTACGCCCCCTCCGTGGGGCGCCCTTCCGGCCCGCCGGAGATGTACCCGTCCACCCCCGTGATGTAGTTGTACAGCTCCACCCACTGGTTATCGAGGCGCGGCGGGAACCGGATGGGATCCTGGCCCGACCGGTTCTTCGTCTGCTGAAGCTCCTCGTGGACGCCGGTGGACTTGGTGGTGAGCGTGTCCGCCAGCGCCTCCAGCACGTCGGCCTGACCCGCCGCCTGCGCCTTCTCCATGACGGCCTCCACCTGGTCCCCGATGGCGGAGAGAGCTTCGATGGCCCGGGTCACCACGGTGATGGAATCGCGCACCTCCGTGGCCACCCGGAACTGCTCGTCGTAGTCGGCCTGCGTCACCTCGGGGATCCGCGGATCGGCCAGGAGCCGGAAGGAAGCCTCCCCCACCTGCTCGCCCACCAGGGCCAGGCGCACCCGGTACTCCCCCGGAGGCGCCTTGACGCCCCCGGTATACCCCCAGATGACCGCGCTCTCCGGAGTCTCCGGGCCCGGGTAGGTGAGGTCCCACGTCACACGATTCTGTCCTGCGTGCAGGCGCATCCGGGGCGTCCGCGCCTCCTCCGAGGCGGTCGAGTCGGAGGAGAAGGTCCGGACCACCTCTCCGCGCGCGTCCACCACGTCGATCCGTACCTCGCCTTCCGGGACCTCCTTCACCCAGAAGTGCAGGAGCGCCCCCTGGGGCGCGGCCTCCGGCGAGAGCTCCGCCAGACCACCGCCCGACCCGGCGTTGTTCACGCGATAGGCGTCGCGGGGAGTGAAGACGTGACCCGCGCTCGCCACCACCTGGGCAGAGAGCTGCCGCAAAGGAGTCACGTCGTCGAGGATCCAGAAGGACCGCCCCTGGGTGGAGACGATCAGGTCGTCGTGCGCCACCTTCATCCCCGTTACCGGAGTGACGGGAAGGTTGCGCCGGAACGACTGCCATCTCCCGCCCCCATCGAAGGACACGAACACACCCCGCTCCGTCCCGGCGAAGAGGAGACCCTCCCGCTCCGGGTCCTCGCGGACCGTGCGCACCGGGTGGTCGGCCGGGATCCCGTTCCGGCCGTCGGTGAGGAGGCGCCAGGTGGCTCCGTGGTCATCGGTCCGGAAGATGTACGGACGGAAGTCGTCCAGCCGGTATGCGTGGACGGCAACATAGGCGCGACCCTCCGCGTGGCGACTGAGCTCGATCTCGTCCACCGTGCCCAGCGCCGGCATCCCCCGGGGCGTGATCTCCGTCCAGGTGGCTCCGTCGTCCCGCGAGATGTGCAGGCGACCGTCATCCGACCCTGCCCAGATCTCCCGGGGCGTGAAGGGTGACTCGGCGATGGAGAAGACCACGTTGTAGATCTCCACCCCCGTCACGTCGGCGTTGATGGGGCCTCCGGACTGTACCTGGTGGGCCGGGTTGTCCGTGGTGAGATCCGGACTGAGCGTTTCCCAGGTGAGCCCCCCGTCACGGGTCCGGTTCACGTGCTGCGACCCGTGGTACACGGTGTTGGGATCGTGCATGGAGACGACGATGGGCGACACCCACTGGAAGCGGTGCGTGAGATCCGCTCCCGCCATCCCGAGTTGGAGTTGGGGATACATATTCATGTTGCGGACCTGGTCCTTCTCCAGGTCGTACCGATCGATCACGCCGCCGTAGCACCCCGCGTACACGATCTCCGGATGATCGGGATGGAGAGCCACCGGTCCCGTCTCGCATCCGCCCACGTTCCGCCAGTGCTCCTTGGGGTAGAGCGTGTTTCCGGAGCTCCACGCCGGCACCGAGATCGTGGTGTTGTCCTGCTGGGCTCCGTAGAGGCGATAGGGGAAGGCGTTGTCCACCACCACGTCGTAGAGCTCGGCCGTGGGCTGGTTGTAGTAGGTGGACCACGTCGCGCCACCGTTGACCGTGACCTGCCCGCCCCCGTCGTCGGCGACGATCATGCGGTCGGGATCCGAGGGGTGGACCCACAGGTCATGGACGTCGCCGTGGGGAACGGGGATGGCGTCGAACGTCTTCCCGCCGTCCACCGAGCGGTAGAGGCTGGTGTTCAGCGCGTACACGGTGTTCGGATCCCGCGGATCGGCCTGCACGTGCATGTAGTACCACGCGCGCTGCCGGAGTCGGTTCTCCGAGTTCGTGCGCGTCCACGTGTCGCCACCGTCATCGGAGCGGTAGACGCCACCGGCCGGCTCGGCCTCGAGGATGGCCCACACCCGTTCGGGATCGGCCGGCGATACCGTCACGCCGACCTTCCCCACCACGCCTTCGGGAAGGCCGCCGCCGAGCTTCTCCCACGAGTCGCCACCGTCGGTGGAGCGGTAGACCCCGCCCTCCGTCGCGCCGGAGATGAGCGCCCACGGCTTGCGCTCGCCGCGCCACATCCCCGCGTACAGGATGCGCGGGTTGCGCACGTCCATGGTGAGATCGGACGCGCCGGTGGAATCGTTCAGGGCCAGCACGTGCTCCCAGCTTTCGCCACCGTCACGCGACCGGAAGATCCCTCGTTCGGGATTCTTCCCGAATGCGTGGCCTAGAGCGGCCACGTAGACCAGGTCGGCGTTCCGGGGATGCACTTCGATCCGCCCGATCTGCCCCGCCTGGGGAAGGCCCATGAAGCGCCAGCTCTTCCCACCGTCCAACGACTTCCAGACGCCGTGCCCCGCCGACGTGTTCCCGCGGATGTCCACCGATCCGGTACCGACGTAGATCACGTTGGGATCCGCGTCGGCCACCTTCACCGCTCCGATGGACCCGCCGAAGTACGCGTCGGAGATGTTCTCCCACGACCCGCCGTTGTCGGTGCTGAGCCACATCCCTCCGCCCGTGGTCCCCATGATCCAGCGATCGGGATCGTCGGGAAATCCGGTCGCCGCCGTGGAGCGGCCACCCCGGTAGGGGCCCACCATCCTGTACGTGAGTGCCTGGAAGGCCGTGCTATCCATCTGCTGGGCGTCGAGCGCCGGTGATCCGACCATGGATGCCAGGATCGCCGCGCCCGCCAGCGTCATGAAGCGACGCATAACTCCAACCTCGTCATAGTGTGAATCGGGATCCGCAGGCTACGGACCCCGGGACCGGGGGTCAATGGATCAGGACCCGCGCACCACCTGCGCACACTTCGGGATCAGATAGAGGTTCCCCGCCAGCCGCCCTCCCAGGAACGCCGTGAAGGCCGCCGTGACACCCACCAGATCCAGTCCCCAGCCCAGGGTGGTGAACAACAGCGCGACCACGCCCACCTCGATCCCCGTGGCCACGGTGATGGGGCGGGTCCGGTGCGCTTTCACCAGGATCGCTCTCTGGAAGGAGAGGAGGACGGCGAGCGCCGGGAAGGGGAAGAGGATGCGCGCCGGCAGGAGGGCATACGCCGTGAGGTCCGGCGTCAGCCCGGAGATGGTCTCGAACCAGACCCCCGCCATGGGCGTGAACGCCACCACCCCGAGGCCGGCGGATGTGGCCAACCCCAAACCGAGGGCGAAGCGGGACAGCTCCGGCTGATGCTCGTGCTTCTTCCCCATGAGGGCGATGGCGGCGTCCTGGAACGCCAGCCCGAACGAGCGGAAGATGAAGGAGAGCGCGTGCACGACCGGGAAGACGGCCAACGACTCGATGGGCGCCATCGACCGTCCCATGAAGAAGGTCAGCATGGGCTGCACCGTGAGGCCGATCAGTGACGTCAACGCGAGGGGATAGTAGAAGCGGGCGATGGCCCCATAGCTGAGCCCCTCGTCGTCGGTGGCACCCTCGACGGGCTCCACCGCCAGGATCTCACGCACCGTCTCCCGCGCCATCCACCGCGCCGTCACGGCCTCGGCGCACACTCCGGTGGCCAGAGCCAGGGCACCCACCCACGCACCGGGAAATTCCAGCACGGCGGCACCCACGAAGGCGCCCGTGGCCATGGCGGTGAGGCGGATCCCCGTCCCGAAGGCCACCAGCCGCGTCCTCCCCGACCGGATGAGCACCCCGTGCAGGAAACGCCGGTACCCGATGGCCGCCGGCCAGGGGAGGAAGAGCCACAGCGCCCCATGGGTGAGCTCTGCCACCTCGACGGGGAGGCCGATGAGACCCAGCATGACCCCGTCGTACACGGACGGCACGAGGAAGACCAGGAGAAGAACCGTCGCGCCCAGGTTCAAGGCGTTGGAGAAATTCCGGAGTCGGAGGTAACTCCGCCGATCCTCCACCAGCGCCGTGGACGCGCTCATGATCATGATCACCGGAGCCTCGATGAGGATCGCGAAGGCGAAGGCGACCCCGTGCGCGGCCAGGTTGAACTTGGGGTCGGCGAGACGGGCGATGATCGCCGCCAGGAAGGGACCCTCGGTGGCCATCATGAGCCACGTGGCCGCCAACGGTCCCCAGAAGAGGAGGATGGATCTTTGAGTCCGGCGCACGGCGCGTGGGGTGTCGGGGAGCTCGGGGCTTGGCGGAAGATCACCGCATGGGTCCGGGGTGTCCATGGGGAAACACAGGGAGCGCCCGGCGGATGCCGAGGCGCTCCCCGAAGTCGCTTCCCGACCCGAACGGGAGGCTCTACCCGTACTCCGCGGCAGCCCGCCCGCGATGGCCCTGCCCGCCCCTCATCCGGCGAGGGCCTCCGCTTCGCCCGCGACCAGGAGCCTCCACCGGAGCTGCAGCACGAACCAGCACAGAGCCGCCATGGCGAGGGTCAGCGCCCCCATGGCGGAACTCACCAGAGCGATCTTGATCCCGCCCCAGACGAGGCTGGTCGACACCGCGCCGGCCGCCTCGATGGCCTGGGAGGCGATGATGATCCCCACCAGCGTCCCCAACACGCCGCTGATCAGCGCGAAGCCTCCCCAGAACAGGATGGCGTCCAGCCACGCCTTGGTCCGCAGATCCGCCACCGCGGAGGGCCGAAACAGGCGGAGCGCCGACCAGAGGGTGAGGGCACCCACCGCCAGTACGGAAAACGCCAGCGGCCAACGGATGAATCCGAGTTCATGCCAGAGCACGCTCATGATGATGCCTCCTTGAAGGGGAAGTGAAGTGTCCACCGAGGTCGAGGAATTCGAGTCGGTCTTCCGACACGAGAGACAACCACTGGGTGAGCACCATCCAGCCGAGGCATCCTGCTCCGGCCAGAAGAATGGAAACCGAGAGGAGGGTACAGTCGCGCACCAACCAGACGGGAACCAACGTCGTGGCGAGCTCCGGAGACCGCTCCAGGATTCCGGCCATGCGAATGAGATCCACCATGACTCCCCCGAACCCCGCGACCAGGGTGAGCCCCGCCAACCAGAGAATCGTCCCGATGCCGCGCTCCGGCCTCCGGTGGTCCCCCTTGATCCAGAGCTCGAACACCTTGGCTCCCACCAGCGCGAAGAGCACCGATCCACAGGCCACGACCAACCAGAGAAACGGGCTCGCGTGCCGGAGGAGATCGCCCCGCACCAGAATCGTGGTCTCGACCACCAACACCGATGCCGTGGCCACCGCGAGAGCGGATCGTTCGAGGAGCTTCAGTCGATCGCTCCCCAGACGGCGGGTGGAGCGGTGGTAGCGTGTGGTGTGGAGATCGGCCAATCGGCTCAATGAAGCCGCGTCCGGAGCGAGCGCCTCCAACGCCCTTCTCACCGCCTCCGGCGGCGCCACACCCTCGGCCTCCAGCCGAGCACGCAGCGCCTCCAGATCGTCCTCGAGCTCACGGAGGATCCGCACCCGGCTCGGGATCGGGACGGTCAGAGCTCCCTCGAGCCGTCGGATGACGGGAAGAAACACCCTCACCGGACCGGAGTTCATGCGGGCGCCTGGTCGGGGCCACGGAGCACTCGCACGAGTCGGGACACCACGTCCTCGACACGGCCGGTCTCTCCGGAAAGGTGTCTCCGCCCTTTTCCCGTCAGGGAGTACACCTTCTTCTTTCGCCCCACGTCCTTCGACCACGTCCCGCGGATCAGCCCTTCCTTCTCCAGCCGGTGCAGGATGGGATAGAGCGTGCCGTGGCGAAAGCGGAACAGACCGTTGCTCTCGTTCTCGATGTCGAGGACGATCTGATATCCGTGCTTCGGTTCGGAACGTAGCGCGGAGAGGATCAGCAGCTCGTTGATGTCACGGGCGAACCCCTGGATGTCGAAATCGTCTTCGGGCACGTCGCAATTCCTCCAGGTGGTCGGTGACGTCGATACCTCGACGGTTGTTATATCGTGACTCTATATATCGACCACCGACAGTATGTGCAAGGGAAATCTTCCGGAAGGTCACACGGCTGTCGGACGGAGGGGCTGCGGCGTACGTTGCGACCGTGGCATCCCTGCCCGGAGGCGCCCCCGCGGGGACGAGCCTCGGGGTGGTCCGCCGCGCATCAGGTGGGAGCCCCACAGCGACTCCCACCCTCCACCATCCCCGGGGACGTGAAGGATGAACGGAAGACTACTCCTGATCGCCGCGGTGGCGATCGGCGCCGCCCTCTACCTGCGGGCCGATGGCCCCGACGGATCGCAGCTCGATGCCGCCGGGTCCGAGTCGGCCCCGATCCACGACGTGGGGGTCTCGAACGCGGCCGGGCGCTCCGGCGCTTACTATGCGCCCCTCGGGCTCTCACCGGTGGACGTGCCGGTCCTGGTCCTGATGCATCCCACCGGCTCGTCCGGCCGAGCCTTCATCCCGGCG
>Ga0224501_10000434_pt1 | contig 33552 bp, 17 predicted proteins | sample SF_Oct11_sed_USG_4_FD_169105 | JGI IMG/M metagenome (GOLD analysis project Ga0224501, IMG submission 169105) | Sediment microbial communities from San Francisco Bay, California, United States - SF_Oct11_sed_USGS_8_1 | ecosystem: Environmental > Aquatic > Marine > Sediment | place: USA... | reverse complement strand
TACTTTGACTTGTCGTCACAGTTGTTCAGACAGACTAGCGCGTTGAACTTTTATTTAGTTACCAATGCAAATTTTCGCATTCGTACAATTTCAGTCTATTTGGCTAACGTGCAGACCACCCAATTTAAAAAAGATATGGTAATGTCCATACTGACCTTATCTTCAGATATGATACGGGAACTGACAGAAGCACGTCTGCTGCTCGAACAGACTGTGGAGGCACGAGAGGCTGATTACCAGCAGCTACAGGAAGAGTCAGCAGAACTGCGGCAGCGCCTCGACGTCCTCGAGTCAGAGCGTCACGCAGTGCAGGCGATGAGGGAACACGTAGAGAGTCAGCATGAAGCGCTCACCGAGGGCGCCGGCCCGGCTGAGAAAAGTTAGTAGTCACAGAATATCTTGAGTCGTCACTGTATGACTCGCTTAGGGCGGCTGACTGTGAATCACGCCATGACCCAGGGTAATGCAGTTTTGCGTAGAAATACCGTTCTCTCCTGCCTTCTTTCTTTGCTATCTCCATCACAATAATGAACAATCTACTTTCCAGCTGCTAATACGCTGCACAGTCCTATCTCTGAGGTCCACGGTGCGTATAACAGTGGGTGAAGGACATCCCGCTCTGTTATACATATGAGAAGAAGGAGATTACTCCTGAATTATTGTTACTGGCATCTGCCTGTGGTTTTGTTGCCCTTGCCACTACGCGCCAGTTCTTCATGAGTCCCTGATAATCCTATGGTGTTACCTTGATTGAACTAATTTCAGAACTGGGCTATACACCTTTTTAAAATCAGTAAGACCAACTCATCTGTGTTTAGCAAGGCACAGATACACAATGGTTGATTTGTACGCCACTGCCGTAGGTCAATTGATCTCAGTTTCGGACACCCTATCTGGCTTTCCGATCCAAACATAAGTCAATAAGCCACCACTGCTATACCAGATGCGCCTTGCTGTTTGCAGGTAGTCAAGCGTTTCATTTCGTTTATGTCTGCTTGATCCCACACTTTCACTGTACTCGACTTGTGAGAACCCATTGGTGTTTGTTTGATTTGCTTCAGCCCTTCAGCCTTAACTACTCTTCTGTCACTGTGACCTTTATTCCTTCACACAATCCAAACTGTCTAATTTTGTTGTCGTTGCGATAGTTTGGATTGTGCGGGCAACCCAAGCTTTACTCTTCTAGTGACCCGTGGCATGCTCTGTTATTACAGCAAGAACTGCAGGTATAAGGCTGGCTATGCCGCTTTAACCCTCAATCGCTTTACAGTGTGTCCCTACCTATTAGCATAGCTATTTATCATGCACAATAGTGTGAAGGTTGAAGGTTTTTTATAGATCACTCAATGCTTCGAACATTATTATATCTGTCGCTATAGTCTGGGTACCATACTGTTTGGTTTAGTTGTAGACACCTCTTCAATCATTCTTCCTTCCTAGTAGTTTCTCTGGAATGTTTTTTGTTACCCGCTTGTCCTCATCAGATTCGCTGTCCTGTCCTGGGGCTGTATGGAAGTTACAGCCCTGGTCCTGGTAAGATAAATCAGTAAACCTGACAGATTCACATCTTGGTGCACCGGCTAATTCTCGCTATCAGACATCCGCTCCGGTTTTGCAGAATTGTTGAGAATGAACTCTGAATTGGAGCTCGAGAAAGCCAACCTGATGGCCAATCATCAAGATTCCATCAGCATCCTGGAGGAAAAAATTAAGGTAGATCCTCCTTCGTCTTCATTCCGACACTCGCCACACCGGAGCGCCGCATTCAGAGTACTCATGAATCAAGTCAGCTAACCATTACTCGGAGATAGTGATCGCACCAGTAGCGCACTTATAAAAAGATCTGACATCAATACCGGCTTTCATATGTTGCATCGGAAAGCTTTCAAAAAAGTGAAAGCTTTATAAAGCTATTACATTCTGATTATGCTTGGGATAAGAGTACTAGCAAGTTGGTCTAAGGTAGTCAAAGCATTTCTGTCTCATTCCCAGGAGCTCGAAGCTGCTCTAGAAGATGCCCAAGAAGAGATTGATGCCGTCCAATCTGACCGAGCCGAGCTCCGTCAGGAGCTTGAATCTGTCAAGCGCTCCATTGAACGGGATAGGCAATTTATGGAGGTAAGAGATGCATTACAGGGACTAGAGACAGAGAGTAATTATCATCTCAGGAGTTTAGTTGTGCGTATTTATTCACAATACTGCCTCATTATGAATTTTCCCGTGGCAAGACGTATGTCTTGTCATTATTGGAATTGGATATGAAATCGGAATAACTTGCTCCAGGAGCTTATGAAGGAATCCCAAGTAAGCACCTTTGTGTCTTTGTGTTCCTTATCATTACCAGGCTGTTTATCTGTTCTATTTATTATGCTGACTGCCATCAAAACCTTGCTATAACTGCGAAACTGTTTGCCTAACAGCGAATAGATATTTGATACATAATTGATAACACTTTCCTATGGCATTTGACTTGCAGCGTACTTACTGTTCAGTTTGAATTGTGCAGTAACCCAATCACAGTTACGCATGCACACAGATCCCAAAATGTAATAAATATTTTAAAAGAATGAGACATTGATCTTTCCATATGGAAAGTACTGCTCATTCAGCCCGGCTGCCTCTACTATTTTGCTGACAGTGGTGTATTTCCTCGAGATTTGAAGTCCAAATGACATAGCCCTATCTACTCTTTGCAAGGAGCAAAGTCGCGAACGAGAGGTTGAGCGTGAGGAAGCTGCCAAGCTGAAACTCGCTCTGGAGGAAACACGAAAAGAGGTCAAGAAGAAAGAAGAGGTGATTGAAAGCAAAGAATCTCAGGTAAAACATGACATTACCTCTAGTGACATTCCTGTAAGGCTGACATTTAAAGGGGTGAAGCCATAGTTGATGGTAGAAGCCAATTCTGCCAATTCTGTTACGTGGATGGTCTTAAAGATGCATCTCCGAGGGCTCTGAGTATGCACATTGAATAGGGCTCTATCTAAGTGAAGACACATTCGGGCATGTCTTAGCACCTTTAAAACGCATTAACTTGCGTTTTGGAAACCATTGGTTGACCGTCGGCCCGATCCCATCACCCCCGATCTGATAGCTGGCGTCAAACCTCCGATTTGGCATCTCCGATGGTCCATTTAGGTAAGAGAAGGCTCTGTTTATTCTGGTACGATCCATTGAATAAGAACGTGCCATTGGACTCCGTGAGTATCAGGTTTGAGACAATTGTCCAATAACGTCTTGTGATACGAAATCCTAAGCGATTACGAAAGACACACCGTAAGGCATACCCGTCCAAGATCCAAATTATGTCGAATTCGGTGTTTGGGTTCGAGTTCAGTTGAATTGCGTTATGGATACTAGCTCGTTCGAGGAAAAGGCAATAGAAAAAACCGTGTGTGAGTGGTAATGCTGGGGATTGGAAATTATAAAAATTAAGACACAAAGGAAGGAGAACTGGAGATCATTTTGGGAGAAACAAGATGAGGCCCATCACCAGTGGGTTGCTAGGCGTGCACAACACTAGGTTACATGCTATCCTGTACCCCGCAGTGAACAAACCGTGTTGCCCTGATTGCCCTGAAAGACAAAAGGCCGACGATCGGCCACATCCATCGTAACTGATTGAATTTGCTCCAATGTGGCATTTGATCAGCTCCGAAGAAAGGGCCTATTTCTCATCAGCATCGATCGGGGCAAAATATTGCACCCTAAATGCAACTTTAGCGCGTTGATGTCTGTCAGCTTCACACTGTCTCTTTCTGGTTTTCACTAGTCTTATCATAAAACACAGGTGAGTGCCTTGTCCCACCGATTTGCATGCGCATCCGCACGTGCCAGACTTTTAAGTGCTTTTGAAACCCTAATCTGATTTTTCTTGCTGCAATTATTATACAGCTCTAAACAGGCTCTCTGTGACTGGATTTATACCATTTTAGATCGCTGACCTAATGGAGTTCACGCAGGTCAGTGAGATCGCGGTTGAAGATTCAGTTGTTTCACATGACGCCTCGCGAGCCGAACTCGAGGCGAAAGACTCAACGATTGCTGAGATGCGCAGGATGCAGAACGCTCTGGAATCTGAGCTCGAGCTCAAAATAAAAAAGGTAGCTAATCCTATTCTATCCTCGGGTTCTGCTTACTTAAAACAGAGCTGTAATTGGTTAACTGCTTCTCAGCTTTCCAAGGGAAGAGATAGTCCCTCGGTAAATCTGGAGTGTTAGATTCTATTGTCATTGTTTCTTTTTGAGCAGAGGGGTGATAAACAGAAATACAACTGTCAGTTGTCTAGTTGAATAAGCTGCCTGTTTTGGAACATATATCTCTCTCTTCATTCTAAACTTAAGACCACATAGGCGGCGTTTTCAAACCAGTAAGATGTGCCCCAACTAGAAAGTTGCACTTAGCCTCGATTCGAACTTAAGTCCAAACACAGAGTTGCTTTCCAGGTGCACATCCTTACTGATAGAGGGTTAAGGGGCCGTTAGACTTAACTGATCAGCAGCATGCGAGCATATAACATGTTAAGCAGACAGCAGATATGCAGAACAATGATTCCAATTCTAGTGTAAGGGCACTCACTCCTAATTCGCTTTACTGGATTGACAGGTAGGGTTATGGCCTTTAAGCGTGGCCATCAACTTACAAGAGAACTCCATATATTTTTCAATTCCATCTGATGTTACATGTAAAGTTAAGACCTTAGCCTTGGCTGTATAATCGCAAGTATCACATGCACATGATAACCAGTTCAACATAGAGCCTTGGTAATGTCACAATAGAAAATGAGGTTATAGAATTAGTGGATCACTACTTCTACCTATGCAAACTGACACGCGTTAGTGGGAAACAGGAAAGGGACATTCTTAGCAGAATTACTATCGCACGGTCGAAATTTGGGAAGCTTAGTAACTACCTGGTGAACCGGAAAATCCCACTAGCCCCGAAGAAAAAAATCTTTATGCCATGCATCATAACAATACTGCTTTATTCAGCCCAAACTTAGGTAACAACTAAAAATCTAGAGAAAATTAGAGCCACTGAAATGAGCATGAAGTGAAAAATGTTAGGAATAACGTGGAAAGACAAGGTTTCTAACAAAATCATCAAAGAAAAAATAAAACTCTCATATGCTCTTGAGATGCTAAAAACATCAAAGTGGAACTGGGCAGGACACGCTGCATGAGTCAAAGACAACTGGGCCTATGATGTGCTTAGGTGGATTCCGGTAGGCAAAAGAAATAGAGGTAGGCCAAAAACTATATGGGTGGCGGGTATAATAAAGCTGGGCCCAACAACTGACATCAAGCGCCACAAGATGGTCAGCTCAGAGGAAGGAAGGTCTGTGTCCAACAATGAAATGTCTGACGATGATAGGATGATGATCACCGTCCTTATTTGTTCCAATCCAGTCCAGTTGATAGCACCATTCACCTCTTGTTCCTTTAACTCCAGGGCTTCTTGAACATTCATCAGCTCCTCATTGCTCTGAGGTTCTGTTGGTGTGTGTCTCCGTGATTCAAGCTGTGAACGCAGGCTAGAGATTGTATTGAGTTACGGTAGCTTAGTAAGGTGCTAACCATTACCTATAACTATCCAATACATTATAAAATATAACACAAACTCAGCAAAAGGGAAAGGGTAGTTGAAAGAGAATAGACCATGTGGTGTAAATAAGAGAGGGTGACAGTGTATCAGGAAGGAGTGTTACATAATAATCTATTGCGTGACAAATGGTTCGCGGTATCGGCGTAACCTGAGCTCCCATTTCAGACGGCCGACCTGGAACGACAGCTGGAGGAGCTGCAGACAACATATAGTTTGGAGAAAACTGAATACGCGGCATTGCCGGCCACTAATGCCCACCTGGACCAAACAATGCAGGAACTAGGCTCACGTCTTGAGGAGACGCTTCGTACTGTTCAGATGCTACGGGAGGACCGTGACGCGCTGCAGGCGGATATAGACTCACTGAAACTAGAAAATGAGGTACGTCTGGCGAACATGCCCGAGCTGACCATAGTGACAATGTAAGTTGAAAGTGTGCGGAGGAGGTGTGCTGACAAGTAGAAAGTCTTAAGGGTCCTGGCCTAAAGAAAGCTGTGAGGTGATTAGTGAGAGGAAAACAGGAAGGGGCCCAACGAGAAGGGCACGGCGCTCTATAAACTCAAAAAGGGGAATGTGATACTCTAGGCTGGGCAGTCTTTTAGAAAACGAAAAGAATAGTTGAAGAGGCACCAATGCGCAGTCCGTGTCATAATAAGTTCCTATTATTCTCAAAGGAGGCGTTACAAGAGAAGGCTACTCTACAGTCATCAGTGTATGAACATCTCAATACAATCTCTAGCCTGCGTTCACAGCTTGAATCACGGAGACACACACCAACAGAACCTCAGAGCAATGAGGAGCTGATGAATGTTCAAGAAGCCCTGGAGCTAAAGGAACAAGAGGTGAATGGTGCACATCTTTGTGCTGTGGCTCGATAGCCCCTCAAACTCAAACAATGACCCTGTCAATCTGGAAGAAACTCTATGGAAACCGGTCCCTTTGGTAGTATATATAAATGCCTGCAGGTCATGTACATTAGTTTTCCTAATTTCGCGGGTTTTATAGTCTGGTGTGTTGGGTAGGTTGTGGAGTTGACGGAAGAACTGGCTACTTTAAGAGCTCAGCTGGAGACGGCTAAAAGCGTCCATGAAGTCGAGACGACGGAATTTCAGGAAATAGATCAGCTCAGGGATACGGTCTCCTCACTACAGGTTAATATGGCGTGTCTGGGTGAATGGTTTTGTGAGCTAGGCTCTGCTCTACAATGTTATTTCATATTATTCCCCCTCAATATGATGCTACTGAAGTAGCGGCGGCTCAGGCTTGCCCCCCCCCCATAGTGAGCTATCGCACATTTGACCTTTTTCTTATCCCGTTCAGCTCAGACTGCTTGTAGCCTGACCATGTTATCTCATTACTCCTACATCTATACAGTCTGAGTTAGAGCGACAGAGGCGGGAGTCTACCACCAACAGTGCGTCTATTGACGATCTAATGAAACAGCTGATAGATGAAAAGGATGAGGAGATTTTACTATTGAGACACACCCTTCAATCGACTGATAGCACAGCTCAGGTCCAGCAGCAGGTAGACTAACTCCGCTCCGTAAATGGTGTTCTCCATTTGTGGGATTTCTCTTGTTTGACGCAACTTCTATCAATTTGTGAAATCCTTGACATTTTTTGCCAAACGGTGTTATGTAACCCACTCTTTGGATGATTGTGGTGGTCACGCAGTGTACATTTGATACCGCATTCCTCTCAATCAGGTCTGGAATCATTGCTGACTGTTTTAGATTGCTGATTTGGAAGAAAAACTTGCCGCAAAAGAGCAAACTGTTACGGAGTTGGAGATTGTTCTAACAGAAAAAATAGCGGAGGTTGATGAAATTAACACTTTGCTAGAAGTTCAGCGTTCTGAAAATAAAAAGCTCGAAGAATACTCGGTAAGTCTGCTTGTTTGTACAAACTCCCCTCCCAAACACGATCCCCATTTATGCGATATTCTTGGTGATACCAGCTGCTGCTATGAATTTCCCCCTTCACTTAATCTCCTTATGTATGTAGAAAATGGAGATTCGAGAGGTAAGGAACTGTTTATATCCCATTTGTTGGAGCATTTTACCATTCCTGTTGCTCATCAATCCGTTTCACTCATTCACGCTGGCCATGATCCAGCATTCGCTTAGTAACTACTTACTAACTGACTGATGTCGTTGACTTAGTGTCATAGTTTAACCTGATGCAGCTAATCAGAGGCCCTTCTGATACATCCTTCTCTCACTCAGAAACCGCCTAGCATAGAACGATTTACATAAGATCTAGTTTGCATCTCATAGGGGTCATTAACATCATGACATCTATGTCTGGTTTCGGTCGATACCTTAGCAACATTTCACTAGTAGTAGTAGTAGTAGTAGTAGTGGTTAGACTTACTAGCTACTACTTCAGATAATGTCTTTCTGTGTGAGCTAGGCGAAAACTTGGCATGCACTGATGCTTTCACAGCGTGTATTGTCTCTTCCTGTGATATCCTGTCGTTGAATAAGACTGCCTTTTAGGATCTGTAATGAAGGCTTATATCTAATAATAGGTGCTAGATGGCCAGCGTTAGGCATGGCGCCATTAACTTGCTCTGGGTTAGACCATGATCTCTACCATATGTCTCTCTGATCTCGATGGGGCTATAGATAGTAATTTCTTGTTACACCACTAGCCTGTGCTCACTTGTGGCTTTTCCCTAGGGTGTTCTGCTGGGCGACTTTGACGCTGTGGATTCTATGCTCAAGGAAAAAGATGCGGAGTTGTCTAAAGTATCAGCGACACAGGAGGAACTGGAAGATGAGAAGCTTGAGCTATCGACAGCCAAGGTGAGCTATGGTGACCCGATATGAATGCAGTACCAAATCTAAGAGTTGCTGTCATGTCCATTATCCCCTCTTGCTCCCTGCACAGCTATAATCTGGGTAATTTTTAAACAAGAGACCTTGAGCATGAAAGAATGACTACCATTATGTGGGCTCTAGCGTCACATGACCCGATTAGTCGTTTGTAGTTAGTCGTCAAAATCTTTGAGGTGTAACAGCTACCGAGAAAGGTGCCCGTTTCTCGGTAGCTGTTACACTTCTAATTTGTCCCAACTGTTGGATATTTTTACAGTTCCAGTGGATCACATATGATGTTTATCATCTCATCTATTGTTCATGAACAGTCTAAATGAACTGTCAAGTGGCGTTTAGTATGAGGCTTATGATGGCTCGGTTATGGTTCAACCGGTATAAAACAACTCCCGTCTCCTGTTACCAAACCATTACGGCAACCCAAATCTCATAACCGTACTCGTTTCGAAGTTGTTTTCTCCTGCACAAGGTTGCTGATAAGCGTTAGTCAGTCTTGAAAAAACTCATGCTGGCTCAGCTATAGAAAGTGCTGTTAGTAAAACACCCTCTGCAAAATGACCCTTTATCTTACCTAATTGGATACCTTAATCCTCATCTGAATTCACATGGCAAGGGCTCGCACTATGCACTCTTCACTCTTCACCTCCCTACCCTATTTCTCATAGGCTGAATTAGAGCAGCAGGTTCTGGTGCTGAATAAAGAGCTTAAGGAAGCTCGGAATAAGATAAATGAGCAGGAGGAAGACGGTTATGTGCTGGGTGAAAAGCTCACCACCTTGGTAAGTGATAACATACTCTCTGAACTAATAACTCGGTATTGGTTGTCTGCTTTCTTTCATGTGGACATTGGTTTTATCTGCTGGGTAGTGGACTCGCTGTTTTCTCTGTAGGAGACTGATGTCGCCAATACTCGAGAAGAAGTGACAACTTTAAACGAGAAACTGACTGAAGTAAACAATGAGCTGGCAAAGGCCCGTGCCGACCTCGACGAGGCTCGAGCTGATGCCGCTGCGAGTGTAGAGCGAGTGACGTCAGAAATGTCCTATCAGCTGGTAGAGCTTCGATCAGAGTTTGAGGCAATTGGGCAAGAAAAGACTAGTCTAGAGGCCAAGCTGGCTGCTCTGAAGGGTGCGGATGAGAAGCGGTGCGAGAGCATGACTCTAGTAGAGAAAAACGCCCGGCTAGAGCTGGAAAGAATAAATCTGGAGACGGAAAATGCGACGATGAAGGAGCAGCTGACAAACACAGAGCAACAACTCCAGCGAATCATGGCGCAGCATGAGGCTGATCGGCAGCGGATCGCTGACGAAAATCATCAACGGATACAGCACTTCACTACGGAGCATGCGGAAAACCTGGCTAACGCTCAGAGAGAGCACACGCAACAGGTGGAGACCATCCGCGGACAACATGAGGAACGACTTCAGCAACTACAGCTGCAGCTGACGGTCAGTTAACAACATCCACCTACACTATACATTACATTACTACTTAATATCGCCCCTCCACTGCTGCTATTCAAAATATTGCCTACCGTTGCTACTGTGCTAAACGGTATTCTTATATATTAACAACACAAAAAGGATCATCGTCATATAAATCGGTGCATCCCTTATCCTTTGTTATATTGTTTATGCTTCCATTATATTGTGTTAGATAGATGTGTGGTTGTGTTTCCTCATCCACCCATTGCGGAGACTACTCTGACCTTGAGTGAAACATAATAACTTGCTCATTTGTTGTGCCAACCACCCAGGACGACCTGCTCAGTCTTGTAGCTAGGAGCACCCTGATAGCTAGGATTTGGTGTTGAGCATAGCCAACTTCCACTATGCTTCGTCTGTCCAGGTGTTGTACCTCTGCTAGAAGCTGCACCAAGCTTTCCCTAGGCTGACGGCACCATTATAAACATGTCTGGCATGTGACTGCGCTCTGGTGTTGAGATTGCTCTCATTTTGCTGTTATTTATACAGGAAGCCCAAGAGAGAATAGAAGCTCTTACTGGGGATGTGTCCGAGCTGACAGAACTCAAAGGCTCCTTAGAATCTAAGCTCGAAGCCACGCTTAACGAAACGGACACAGAAACATTATTAAAACTATGCAATTTTGAACATTCTAACAAGGAGTTGCGCGACAAGGTTAACGCCCTGACCAAAGTCACTCACGAACTCGAGGCTGAGTTGAAGAAAATCACATCGGAGCGAGATGAACTGGATATTAAGGTTGAGAGTTTGAGAAATCACAGTGAGCAGATAAAACAAGAACTTTCTGAAAGAGAAACCATCAATGAGGAGTGCGTGCAGCTGATAGAAACACTGGAAGGTAAAACACGTGCCCTGGAGGAGAAGCTGAGTCACTCTCATGATTCTGAGTATGTGGATAGGAAGCTGGAAGAGCTTCAAATCCGGCTTCAGGTAGGCTGTCCTTGACAAGGTGGGTTTAGATTAGCAGTATCTACCATCCCAATCACAAGAAACTAATGGAAATAACTAAATTAACCCAGGGTTCAGGGTTCGGCCGGTGTCCCACTCCCGGGCTTTGGAATCATGTATTCAGGAACCTTTCCACCCACAGACAAACCCAATATGCCAAGAACTAGGTTCAAATATTGCTATCTGAAATAACTTCCTTAACTCTTTCTAACTGGACTCATCCTTGTGTTCTTGGTTCATGGCAATTTGTCAGCCATTTCTGCCGAGAGTTGTCACATTTGGAAGTGGCATGGAGGTATCTACTGTATTTCCAGTGATTTTAATTACTCATTTGCTTTTGCCTGTGTAGTTGCACCTACGCCAAAGATTATACCAAGATAGGTCCCGATCTTTAGTTTATATAAGAATGCAATTGATCGATCAGCGCACAAACGCTGGGTCTTGTAGAAGCTCAGAGTTCAACAGCATTAGAGCCCTCACCTTGGCGTGCTATTCAACAGCGGTTAGTTCTGTTGTTTATATGTGTGTGTACATATTACAAGCTCTTTGTATGTGAAAGCGAACCCGCTTTTATTTATAGCAACATATTCCGGTTTCGATCAGACGGCACAAAGATGTTGACATTATGTGCGATCTAGCTGCAACGTGAATCGCGTAAAGCGATACAGTATCATAGACCCCTGTAACTAGAGCCCCTACGAAGACCCAGCCGTATCATTCTGAACATAGGCCTCGTGACCTATCTTGGTATAATCTTTGCCTAAGCCGAGCCTGTTGCGTGGAAAGAATTCTAGAAAACATTCCATTTGATTAATAGTTGATAATAACTTCGGACCTAACCTAAAATAATCCCGGGATTTAAAAATATTTGGCTTGCGAATGAATAGCATAAACCGCTCGTTGTTCCCAGCGTAACGCTAATTACATTCAATTCTTACCCAGCAGCGGAGGTTAAGAAATCTTGTCTCATTGAGCTTATTGCAATTTGGCAAACCAATCCACTATGTATTTACCTAGGATGTAAAAGTGGCTCGCCCCACAGTGCGGTATTGGTAAAAGCGTAACGGCACTTTCAATTACTGGGCATTTCATTCGTCAATTACTTCATTCTTCCCAGCACAATGGCTGCATTCGTAAGGTTCGATGAATAAATAATAGAAATATCGAGTGTGCCAGTGGCAGCTTGGTTGAGCGCTGTTACGCTTTCTTTTAGCAGGATTCGGACGAGTCACGCGTAGCCATGCTGGAGAGAGATTTACTCAGACAGAGAGGTATGTTAGCGAACTTCCATCAGCATTGCGTTCGTTTCTATGTCTCTGTGTGTGCAAGCAGTAGGGCAATGGTGAAACTCCTAACCTAGGCTCAAAAGCTGGAGAAAACATGCTCACTGTTTAGGTTGACTTGCTTAAATTGGGAGCACGCTGGTGCATTATACTTCTAACTGATTGATAACCAGGTCTGTGTACCCGGAGTGATATCACGCTTACGACCGGCCGGCGCGGTTTCCTCTGCACTGTGGCGTTCACGCTCTAGTGCGAGCCGACAGCCAGAAATAGGCCCGTCATCGCGACGCTGGTCAAGCCTGAAATTGATGTTATTCCCGCCTCTGTTCCCATGAAATCACCCGTTGCACAAATAGGTTCCAGGTGTGCGCGAATTTCACAGCCGATGACCTCCCAAGGGCTTTGTTTTGAGCGAATGCCTCACAGTCACATTGTGGAAAAGCTAACACAGTTTTTTGAGTTATTACCTCATTGCATTGTTTTTGTGCGGCGAGGCTGGCGGGCCGCCGATCACCAAATTGATTGGATGGTGTAATGAGCTTGCAGCTAAGGCAGACTTTACTTTGCAGAGACGTATGAAGCAACGATCAACCAGCTGACGGAACAGCTCCTGGCCAATGCACACAATCTAACGGCAGCGGTCTGTAAGTACCGGGGAACCCGACATGCACACACGTCGTATCTATCTCGAATATGGTTAGCCGCTATACCAGATGTATGAAAATCAGGGTTGTTGTCGATCGCATATTTTAACTAGTTGTAGCATCCTATCCGATTCTACAAGTTAACGTATAGCTTTATTCATCCCTTTTGCACTAAATATTAAATATATGATAGGTATTAGTACTGCATTGAAGCTTGCTAGGTGTTCTCTCTTGGTTTCTCTTCGTACTAAGCAACTGATAGCCACGATACCCATGCCAAATATGTTGCCTAACCAATATTTGCTGTCATAGCCCCAGTTATGTTTTATGGGGGGGAGGGGGATTATGTACCTTTGCTGCTGCAGTCATACTGCTGTATAATGACTGTATAATGGAGACATTGGTGTCATTGACCCAGGCCTTATTGATCTTGAACAAATTTGTTCTAACATGAAAATTTGAGCCAGCACTTAGCACTCAACAGTATCCCTGGGAGTAAATAATGAGCCGCACTTGGGTCTGTGATCCTCAAGTTTTCTGGGCTGCATTTACCCCAAGAATAGTCTGATTAGGCTATTGTATAGGCGTTTTTATGAAAGCTTGGCTGATGGCCAGAATCCACACCACTCACTTCTGGTCACACATTTCACACGCCTCACTGTATGATCAGCATTTTCTCTTTCAGCTGAGACCAGCACATTGGATATCTCGCTGAAGGAAAAGCTGGCTCATCTGATGAACGGAGACTCTGACGCAATGGAGAGCCACAATACTATGAAGGTAAGATTCCCTACCACTCCCTCAAACTACTGTTCCAACTGATTTCACCTAACTGATTACCCAATAAGTTACTGAATTGTTAGCAACTCATTGGACTTAGTGACTACACTCTAGCTTAATTAATTTCTAAGCCGGTGGGATTTCTTCTGAAACCAGAGTAAAAGCAACAGTTACCACGTTGCACCCCGCTGACTTTCTTTCAGCTATGCGAGTTGACGAGTGTCCTGTATTGGCTTCTCTGATTTGCTCCGGTCTCTGTAAATCTCATTCCACGTCTATCTGAAGCTACCAGAATCGAAACAAAAACCAAACACAATTTATGTTTATTTTACCGGACTGTGTACCCTCACCCTGATTGCTTGTATTGGCATAAAGTCATAACTCGCAGTGTGCATAACGCAAACGCCTAGCTACGCTGTATATGCTGGCACCATAACGCTGCCATTATGCACCCGCTTTCCCTGCAGGAGAATGTGGAGAAGTTGCAAGTGGTAAGCAAGGATATCTATGGCCTGAGTGTGGGACCATTCAGTGATGAGCTCGCACAGGCACTTCTGCAAGAGAAGGAAGCCCTGCAGCAGAGTGTTCAGGCACTCAAAGATCTTCTAACGCGATTGGATAATACCCCGGCAGCCATGAATCAGGTACCTCCTGCATTTGCTTCACTACTGATCGGGCTGAATCATCATATTTAATGCAATGAGCATATATCGGAGAATTTGTCGCTGGAGTTGTCATCTCAATATTGTTGTCCAGGTTTTATATACATGGTGCATAGAGTTATCCCGCTAACTATATGGGAGAATAATTATGAAATGGTTTCTATTCATGTCGAGGTTCCCGCTGACAGACTTCAGCTTTCCATTGTAGCAGAATGGCGAAAGTTTTGACTGGCGAGCACAGCTCATCGAAGCCGTCCACGAGGTATTTTCTGCTGAGAGGGCTAATTACCTGGCCGAACTGAGAACGTTTGTGGCCACCAATGGTGACGCCAACCAAGCGGACAGACTGACCAGAGCAATAAACAAACTGGTTGGTACAATAGTCAGAAGATTCCATCTCCCCAGTGTGCTTGAAAAACTGATGCATGAATATATAGTCAGAGGTATTTTTTCAGCTATTAATGATTTTCTGTGGATTGGTTGTTGGGTTAATCTGACTATAATACGCTAAGCTCTGACTTGCTTCCTTCACCCGGCCCATGTTTTCGAGGCGGCGACATCACCCAATACTTTTACAGGCAACTCATCAAGACCAGTCTCTTAACTGCTTATACGCTGCCGACCGGCAATCGCTGCTCAATGAGATCCACGAGCACCAGGCGCTGTTACGACAACTATCAGCAGACCATAAGGACATTGCAGGCGAATTGAAAGCAGCAATTGATGCCAAGGATTGCGAGATTATTGCACTATGTGATGCCGTTCAGGCTGCAGAAAACACTATTGACACTATGAGGGCTGAGTGTACTGCCAAAGGTGAGAAAACTTGGTGCTAGCACCTGATTCCGTCACGTTTATAACCTTTTCATTGTGGAAGTGTTGTTTATTCCACTGTGACTAGAGTTTTCTTCTACTGCCACCTAGCTTGTTTGCGTCGCTGCAAAACACACGAATCATTGTATGCTTTCCACTGGACCTTTGATGGGATTGTAGATGTCGTTGTGGAGAAGCGGGAACAGGAGCTGATGACATCACGGGCTCAGTCAGCGCATAACGCTGAGCAGATAACGGGTCTGCGATCGCGCTGCCAGCAACTTGAGACCGAACTGGCCAGCACCGTGGCCCAGGCCAGCAATCTAAAGGACACACTCGCCAGCCGTCAGAAGCAGATCTCTCACCTACAGTGAGTCCACCTCCTCTGTTCGCTATCACGTAGGGAGAACCACTGAATGGCTAGTGTACCCTTAGCTGATCCTTGTAAATTGATCGGTATAGCAGTTACCTCCCACTTCACACAGAACCCTATGTTATTTAACAAACCTATTCCAGGAACACTAACTCATCATTGCGGTATGTATATTGGCATGTCGTTCTGCTTGCACTAACTAATACCTACGCCAGTGACAAGTTGTCTTGGCTTTGCGATGATTGCAGTTCTATAATTTTGTGGAAGTTATCTTCTCATCATGGTTAACTGTTGCTGTTGGGGTTCCTTTTGTTCTCAGCTAGCTTAACCAGAGATGCCTTTCGGTCTATGAACTGAGGGTTAAAGACCCTGGCTGCCTGCTATCACATTTTGATTTACCAATTACCTTAGCTAAGATCCCTCCGGAGACTGTAAATACCAAGATTGGTCTTTGAACATTTCGGCAGATTAATCACATCTCTTTATGGTAGTGATTTTCTTGGCTGCTCCACCAACCCCAATATATAAACAGTATGGTCCGAGTTAAGTAGACTCCAGTGAACTGCTCGTTTCTCAGGGGTCGTATAGAGGACCAGGAGCAAGCTGAAGTGGAAGTCACCAAGGAACTGGACGAGGTGCGAGCTCTGAGAATCGAGGACAGGAAGAAACTCGCTGCCCAGGAGGTAAGGACCAATCAGATGCTGTAGTAGCTCGCTGTTCGGTCTTTAGTCACCTCTAGATTTGCAAAACACCACAAGACTCGAATATTTGTCCTGTGAAGGGATCTGGATCTTTGTATATAGTAAATTTGAGACATTGGTGGGGCCGTTTATATTACGGGGTCAATGTTGATTATCGCGACTCGGGAAGCTCGAGTACCATGAGCAGGGAGAGCCCGGCTTATTAGATCCTCTCCGTTCTCTCTGCTATAGACCTCACCAGAGGAAAGTTGTACTGTAAGTGGCATGTCTTACCACCAATCATTTACAATGCCACCACCCTTTCACACAGCCTCATTCTCATCATTTATTTTGGGCTGCTTGGCGTTAGAGTGTATAAGAGATTGCGTCGGATTCACCTTAGACAGTCGGTTAAAACACGGCAAGCGCGAGTCAAACTCTGTACTCTTCGGTGAAAAGTTGTTGATTTAGCTAACTAGCAATGTTTTTGCTACCATTTACGGGCAGGCGTCCATGATGCCTGATGGCTAGGGCAATGAGATTCCTGTGATTACCTATCAGTCAGTTTATTGCGCATTTATACCAATGACAGTTTGTACACAATACCCTTCGCTAACGGCGGACAATCGTTGAGATCAATGGGCGACCATGCTGTCTTTAAATTATTTTTTCAAATTTTATATTCTCATCAAAAAATAACAAAACATGGCTTATATCATGAATACACTGCACATTGAGTGAATTTTCAAACAAATTGCTAAAACAGTAAAAAAAACATTTTCTGTTTAGGTCATATCAGCCTATATAGTGAATCAGCCGCTTGACTACCGGATCCGTGTTTAGATAGGGATGAATCCGACGGGAATCGCTAAGCTTCGCCCACCATCGTATTGTATCATGCCGTCATGCCTTATCAGGCATTTGAGGCAACAGGTTTTGAGCAAGATCTTTCAAGAAATGAGATCAAGGGTAGATTGTGAGACCATGTCTTTCAGTACACTTACACTTTGAAGGCTCCATTCCTAGAAGTGCTTTCGTTATACCAGTATTGTTTGCTGTAGACTAAGTCAGCGAATCTATCTGCTGCACTTGACCTGGCGCGTGCTGAGATGATGGAAGAAATCCGACGCGAACGAGAAGTGGCTGGCCAGCTGCGCCGAGAGGCGGAGGTTCAACAGGTCAGCATAAACCTTTACATTGGTAATGTAACGCTCAGATCATGTAATATGTCTTGAGTATTCTACGCGATCGGTATTATTATAGACTCCGAGACGCGCATTCGTGTGATTTACAGGATGGGTAGGTTCACCTCTGTAACTTGTCACCTTATAGCCCTTGTTAAGTAGTGCTCTGGCTTCCATTTTCAGGATGACATACAGCGGCTCGAGGCTCGTCTTCTGTCAGAGAAGCGCAATGGTCAAACACTGCGTAATGATATCACCCAGCTACAGGAGGTCCTGGAGGAGAACCGGCAAGCGCACCAAAACTACAAGCTAAATGTGGCCCAGGATATCAGCAACCTGCAACACGAGAGAGAGGCTCGTGCTGAGGCCGAATCAGCCAATCAGACGCTGCGCGCGCTGCTCGCTGACACTGAGGCGATAGTGGCTGAAAAGGAGGCCATTATTGCGGCTCAACACCGGGACATTGTCAAAATGAGGCACCACACGCGAGTAGATGTTCGGGTAAGGCTAACCTCCTCCTCTGTTGTCTGTGTAAATTTTCCTTCTGAGAAAGATTGTCTGTATCTGGAGGAGCCTCTGAAACGGAGAATGCTTAGACAATAGAGTATAAAGTTCTCCTGTGCATTGGTCATGGGAATTCAAGGAAGGATGACCCAATAATCAGATCAAGGCGGCTCAGTGCCTACATATCATGTCTGAACATTTCTGGTTCATTCCGTGTGGTTATCTGTTATGTTGCACCATCAACCTTTCCGTCCCAGCTAGCTTAACCGGACATGTCTTTCCATCTATGAACTATGGGTTAAAGACCCTAGCTGCCTGCTATCATGTTTTGATTTGCCAATTACCTTGGCGTAAATCCAAGATTGGTCTTTGAACATTTCGGCGGGTTAATAAAATCTCTGTATGGTAGTGATTTTCTTGCCCGGCTATACCTTCGGCACCCACCCAGTTCACATATAAGTGCTTTACACTGATAGGATGATGGATCGAAAGAGAGTTTGCGCAGCATTCATCAGCGACTGAAGGTCCTTACCATACAGCTGCAGGAGATTACCAACCAGGCTGGCGATGGACTGGGAGACGTGTCTGTGCAGCTCAACCACATCGACTCCATGCTGCTACTAAACAGCCCACCCCAGGTATTTGGAAACTGACTGGCGCATGCCTTTTTAGGCATGCATTGAAAAATCATGGCTGCTAATAATACAGTTGGAACGGACTGCTGTGTAAATATCAACTGAGATTTTTAATCAGAAATAAAACTGGAACCATTGGCTTTTAGCCTATATCGCTTATATATAGTAAGAGTGCACAGAACTATCATTTATGAGTATCGGCTGATTATATTCACCGTGTGACCATTGTTAATGCTACCCGCTCTGCATGTGATACTTACCTGGCCGTGTGGTTTTATGTTATGTTACCATTGTGTGTGACGGTTTGCTAACACAGTGTGACACCTTACAGCGTGAGCGTGATGTAACTGACTCCACGGCCAACCTAATGTCATACATCGAGAAATTGGCTAAAGAAAAGCAAGAGCTTCGCTCGGTTCTCTGTAAAATGGAAGAGGAACTAGCTCGATACAAGTCCCAACAGGTGCCTCCTCTCTGTCTTTCTCCTGTCGTGAGCCGAGTGTGTGTGTGTTCAATGGTAACAATCATTGATGTTTGCTATGTTTCATGTATAGATGGTAACAATGCGTTTCCTGATGCTGCTATGGACACAGTCTCTGAGTGTGTAGTTAATTCTTGGATCATAGCATTCTCACCATGGGATATTTTAGGCTAACGCAGCGCGCTGACTCCAGCCCCTCCCCCGATCTTTCTCTCATCCACTATTTATGGAATTGAGCAATGATTTGTATTTCCAGGCCACTAATGGAGCATTGAAACCATACTGGAGAAATACTATTCGGGCTATGTATAGCAGAATGCGGAAAGCTGAGTCCAAAGTTCGGAGTCTGAGCTACCAGAAAGGAGTGATTCTGCTTCAGCTTGGTGGTTATCAGGTGAATAAATCACGACTTCTCAGATGACTTTATCCCGCATTGCGTTCTACATCTGTCTCAAGTGCCGGGCTAAGTGGCCATTCACGGTCAAGTGTCTTCTACACACATCATCTAGTAGGATAGACTCTTGACGGATGTAATCCTCAGTGTTGCGCTTCCATCCTGGACTACCTTGGGAAGCAGTCACTGCCTGTGCTTATAACTCTGTTTTTTATGTAGGAGGGAGAAGCCGAGGTACTCGCTCGACTCGCTAGTATGGGTGCTCTAACTGATCAGCAGGAAACGGCCAAGAATCCTCGCCGTCGATTCCGCGCGGCTGCCAGAGCCATTATCGCTATCAGACGAATGCAATTCATTCGAGATCGGTCGCGCCGTGTAAGTACTGTGTGTTGTGCATGACTATCATAAGAGCGATGCTGTGACAGCTTGAAAAACAGCATATTGAATCCATGCACCTTAGTTTTCACCCATTCCCAGTTGCATAAGCGTCGGCCAGGCTTATCATTGGCAAACTCGACATGCCTGCTGTCATTGAGTTGTGCGTAGCTGCGTCGTTGACTGGATTATGATTTGCTGTGTTTTAGCTGGATATTGAAGGCGTAGAGAGACTCTATAGAGGAGATAAGGAAAACCAAGGTAACTGTCAGTTTATCGATCATGACCTTGCCGTCTGAACCAGGTCGCGTTAGACCATTAATACAAATACTTCTACCACGCTCGGGGAATGACTCTCTGGAAAACTTCGGGCCATTCCGGACTGACTGTGGTGCTCTCGCGCATGCTGGATTGTATGATTTTCTCCATCCTCTGATGCTGTTTAACTCGCACTATGTTATCATATTGTAGGCGGTGCTCGGCACCACCCATCGCACGGTTCTCAGCGACGCTCTGCTCCGACTCGTCAGATAACCAAACCTGAACGCCCGCACCCCCAGCAGCCAACTCCGATACCCCGGCAGCTCATGACCCCCGCGCTGCCGCTCACCCGTCCACCAGCTCCATCCATAGGGGGCAGCACTATCACTACGGAATTCCAGGACGTTCCTGTTGGCAGGGACTACCCAATCAGCAGGTTAGTCTGACTCGCCTATGAATTCGATGCTGTGGTGCAGCTAGTCCCTAAGATATGAATGCCCGGTCATTGTAATACCGAAGCGCTGCCGCTCTCTGTGATTCTACTTCTCGTTTATCAACAAAATGCTTTTTTGTTGAATTCAGCAAAATTCCGGAATTTCCTTGACATGTGATTTGGTTTGGCACAGGCTCTAACTGATGATGAATTAATTTTGTCAAATGTTTTCGCTCATGTTTCCTGTTCACAGTCGCCATCACGCAGTAATATTGTGGTTTTAGGGAGCTCCGATCGCCTCCTTCATCTCCAAATGAAGTACTCAGCCCCAGAGACAACGGTTAGTACCCACATTGCCCTATGCGACTTGATACAATGTGTAATTCTGTATTGTTGCTGTGTCTAGCCTCTGCAGCATGTATATGACCGATGTTTATATTTTTCAGGGTTACATACCGGAAGTCAGCTCAACTCGCGGGCCGCATCTGCCACTTCCAGCCGTCACTCACCTCTACCTAGACCAGGTATGCCTCCTTGTGAATTCTACTATAAACTCCCATATCCTGAAAAGACAACCTAATCTGGTAAAGGGAACCTGGTTGAGTTAACCATTTCTCATGGGTATATGCTTTGTCTAAAACAGCCCGCACATGGGATAGCTCAGTGGTAGTATAGCTCACAGCCATGACCTCGGTTGAAACCCTGGTCATGGCGGGCTGCAACTGTGAGCTCCTCGCATTAATCCTAGCCTTAATTTCGGTTGAAGTATTAACACTGACCCGCCTGTGGTGCTTCGTGCTAAGCCGGATACGAGGAGAACAGATTTGCTGACACTCAGTGACTTATGTTTAGGTACCGGCCTGGATCGTCTGTCCCCTGCCCGATCACAGAACGGCAGCCCACATGATGACAGCGTAGCTCACAATATAGAAAGCCTGGAGAGAATTCAAGCCAAGCTTACAGGCATCGCTAAATAAGTGAGTACTGGTGCGAACAGAAATATCGATTCTATTACCTGCTGTAGAGTGATCATCAGAATTAAACTACATAATACCTGGCCATGTCAGCTCACACTCAGTAACCTTACTGCACTACTATTGGCATAAAGCAGTATTTACCATGTCACTGCAGCCCAGTAACGGCTACTTACTTTTTTCTTATAGGTTTGACCTGAATGAGACCAAATGTGCTAAGTACGCATGTGAATTCCAAGCAATTTCAGAACCCCAGTCGGCTACCCATGACTGTGAAACCATAGTTTTAGGCCATAAATATATAGATTTATCTGATCTAAGAGTTTGTGTTTTGTGTATATAGAAGCTTATTGGTTTTGCCACGTAGTTTGTAGAGAGATTGTGGTGCTCATGATGGGTATGCATTAGATAATTTATTTTATTTTAACGTCTTTGCATTGAAGATTACAAACCTATATACGGTTCTTCCACGTTCTTCAATAAAACAATGAACTAAATATTACTCTCATATATACCCTACTCTGGTGAGTTTCTACCTCGTTGCCACCATTGCTGACTTTCCTAATGACGACACCAGCCGGTTGGTAATTACTTCACCCCCAGGGCTGGCCCATTAGCCAGCTGGGCTGATAGATCTCTGTTGACATTGGCAACATACGGCGCACATTTTTTCTATCAGGTGACTTTGTATTACTAATAGACAAACACTCTGATCCTGTATCAGAAATAAGCAAACAAATCATCTACCACCTACTGTGGGGCTTATCTACACGGCAGTTAGAGCATAACCACCACACAGGCTGATCCGGTGTGAGCTTCAGGTAAGAAACATTCTGGATGCAGTAGGGCGCGCACCTTTTGTTATATAGACAAGGTACGCCATCCGCTTTTACATAGCTAGCTAGCATCACTAAGCCAATTGGCATAGGTCTGGTAGATCGCCTTGCTCAAAACAAAAGCATGCGTCACTGTGAGGCAGAGCGTTTATCCTGACCCACTCGCTTGTGGTGCTCCATGCTAAATAGTAGCTTTCACCATTACAGTGATAGTGTTATAAGAGAAAATAACACTATGCCAATGTGATCAGGCTGGTCCATGATTTGCTTTATGAAGAAAGTTACTCCATAGGGGTGGGGCTCACTTCATCTAATGTCAATCTGAATCCGATGACGGTGAAGGAATGAAGTGGCACAAAAACGGGTGATGATTGCGGGACCTCTAATGGTAATCTCAGTGAGCTATCCATAACTAAGCCATAGCTTCCACCCAGGTATTTTTTTTTCGATTGAAGCGCCTCTGAAAGTTGCGATTGTTCTTGTGACTTGGTGACTAATTGCTAATAACAAAATAACATCCTAGGAGAATGAAAAGCGTACCAGATCAACAACAGCTTGATCAGTAGTACCTTTTACTGTGCACTAATTACTCTGTTGAAACAATACTGAGCCAGTACTCCTGCTGTTTTCAGTAAAGCGCCAGTGTTGATGCTGGAAGCTTAAAACACAAAAGCAGAGGCAATATTGTATTGACGTTTGTCACGGATCAGTTTGTCATATCACAAAGCATAACAAGTCACAGTCTCCAACCCTGCATCACTTGGTGCTCACTCAACACTAGGGTAGCAATAAAAGATTTGGCAGGTGCCCCCTGCTACCTACCACCTGCAACCACTTTCTAGCATGCATTCAGGAGTATGAAGACCTGATAGGTCTGTACTACTGTAACTACGTCCGGCCTAACACCACCTATATGAATGCCTTTAATGTATACTGAAATGGCTTCTACCGGAAACCCAAGTGGCAGAGGAACTCCAGGCACCTCTGAACATTTCCATTTGTGCAATTTAATGATACTAAAATTAAGGGAGTAACCACATACACCTGCTAAACAGTGAATCAATCAGTGGCTGTATAGCACATGAGATTGAAATCGGTTCTTTTCTATGTGATCAAAAACTGGGCCATCACTCCTGAACAAAAGAGGTTATGACAACTTGCCAATTCATCTGCCTGAGATTAATACAGATCGGCATACTGAATATTGTATAGTAAGCCATTTTCCCACTGAAGGAGGGGTTTTGGTCAGAGGATCTTTGTTCTACATAACAGTGGCCGTTGTGCTGGAGATCTCAATTCAGGAGACTACTAAATCCAGTCTCTTTGGTAATATTCAATATATGGAATTTTACCAAAACGGCGCTTCAAACCGTAAGGCATTTAATCCAAAATACAAATTAACTCTATCGAAGTCTGTCTTTTAATTGACTGAACATCACCAGTTGTTAAAATGTAAGGCTGATGTCTGCATTAAAATGTGTAATGGTTGGGTGAGGTGGCTATGCCTGAAGGACACCTTTACAATAATGCGGTCCGTGCGTTTGCGTGATCACATTTTGAACAGCGTTAATCCAAACTCACAGGAAGAAGACCTAACGATGTATACCACTCGTGTGTATTTTGTTGTTCGGGAACTTGGCCGTCCTATCTAATGAACCTTCTAAGCCTGAGGTTTGTAGGAGCGGTAGGGGCTGGGAATTATGTGAGGGGCTCATTCTCACAGTGGACACACAGCATGACTAGGACTTCCCAGCAACATTGAACTATTCCACTATTTTATATTATCTTGTTACACACATGTTGGCTATTTTTATGTATTGCATATACAAATGTTTGATGGTCACTGGTCAATCTGGTCACTGATTCTCACTTAGTAGAGCTCTTGTGCTCTACTCAGTGTTTGTAATTTTTAATCCGGACAGTAAGATGAGTTTTATTCATCAATGCGTACTTCACTTTAATCTTCACAAGTTCACATCAATTCTACAAAATGCTAAGGGTCACTCCAACCCAAACTAACACTGCAACAAGTGACAAACGAATGGCTCTCAATTTATACATATTACTGGTTTGTTGATGTTCCTATTCAGCAGTTTGCCAAGGCCTTTTAATCTCCTTAATTCATACAAGAAGAGATTGGGGCCACTCTAAGCATATACTCGGTATTATTGTCCAAGGTACTTCACAATGCTCATTGATACGCTAGCTCTTGGTCTATTGTTATTGATGCAGCGTCTGTTTTTATTCCGCAGACAACGCTCTCTCAGTTCAGTTAATACTGCACTACACGGCATTCGGACAGTTTCACTGCCAGCGCAACAAGGTGATACAGCAAACTAATACACAGGCTGCTACCAGACACTGTACAAGCACTTTATAGCCACCTGTTAGGAACAGCAAGCACCGCCGAAAGCTGTCATCATCTCAAGGAGTCAGCACAGCAGGTACTGGTCAGATTACACTTTTGCCTTATGCAATGTATAGGTAGATATCAGCGGGTAGTTGAATTAAAAGTGTTCCAATAATAAGCCACATCTGTTTGAAACTAAAGAGAATCAGAAAATTATTGAATTTCACAATACAAACACAGTTTGAACTCGGCAGAGGCATTGTGATATCCCTCCGTGTGTCAGGTATGTTACCCTATAATATCTAGGCACTCTTAAGGCGCTTTTTCACTCTATCAGGCGTCCGGCCCGCCTCGGACCGGTAGCAGCTTGCGTCTGATTTGCCGTCGGACCTTGGATCCGAGGTCCCCTTTCACTCCAAACAGATCCGTTGGACGTTTAATCCCGGATTACTTTTGAGCCAATCAATGGTGCCGAACCTGTATTTCCAGAAACGGCAACCATTCTTTGCTTATAACTTCAAAAGAAAGTCAATTCACTATTCAATTCCTTCACTACAGGTTGCCTCTCTTTCCAGTGCAACTTCGTGCTGTTAGGTCGGACATCCGTCTCGAGCAGACCGGACGTCTGATGGAGCGAAAAAGCGCCTTTATCCCAGCGTTTCCAGCTTTCAGCTCAAATCCAGCAGCGCTAAATTGATCTAAATAATAGTCTCCAAGTTCCCATAACATGCCTAAGAATCGTGGTAACACAACCTTGTTGTCAGTCATGTAGGTTATTTAAGTCTATAGGTAAACCACCGATTTGGACTCGTTGGCGCTGTCAAGAGAATAATATTCAATTTAAATAATGGGTGAGATATCAATAAACCCATATATTGAAAGCGCTAAAATGGTGCTAAGATTTTCGTATTGTCTACGGCGCTTTATTAGGTTTTCAATTTATCAATCACAGGGTTTCAGAATTTAGACTGATTATAAGAAACACATGACTCGGACCTGACAACTTCTGAAGACTGCGATGTGACGATCAATCAATTCTACAATGGTAAGTTTTTATATGCCAGGATTTGTTACCGTAAAACTGAAATAAGTGTATGCGATGTCACCACTCTGAAATCCCAATCTATTTATGACATATCCTGTTATATTTCATTCTTTTCTGTGGTAAACATGTTTATTGAACATTTTTCACTACGTCAATACTAAATTTATATACAGACTTACGGCGACCTCGTACAAGATTTTCCACTGAGTCATCCTTTCCTTTTTACTGGGTTTGTGGAATTATGACACTTTCCGCGCACATTTCCCCTTTCGAGCCAGATGTCAAAAGTAGAACTGAATTCTATTCACCGAGTCTTTCCCTTCCTTGGGTGCGTCATCCGGGGACTTTCTCCTTGCACCAGCGTGCCTCATACAGAAGGTTACCGTAAGAATGGACCTTGTTATCCAAACCTGGATAGAGCAAACCTGGAACTGAGATTTGAACTAAGCATGTCTGATCATAATCCCAGTGTGTAGCATTTACTAAGTCATTGGCCATAGGTTCACCCCAGTCCTTATAGTGGCTGGGTAGAACCTCTCTGTCTTATTCAGTATGCGTCACCTGTAGCCAGCTGTTTATCTATACATTATACCAGTATGCAGACAGTCTGACTGAGGCCTAAATCAGTTTGCTCTCAAACAGACAATGGGATTTGGTAAAAATTTGCATACAGTCTGATTAGCATTCTAGAATAATCATTTTATTAGAATTCACTTCAGGAACAGAACCAAACTGGCACCCAACCGCCTTGGGAAGGGGAAGGCGGGAATTAAGCCGAGGGTATAACTACGGCAATAAGGATAGAACTTTTAATTGATTTGGTTATACTTTGAGTAGCCCACTTTATTGGATTGATTGTAAAACAAGAGCTTTTTAAATTATGGGTTATGTTATTTAAATACTGGTACCAATCGGTACAGCACACCTAGTCCGCAAGTATGCTTGTGGAATTGAGTTAACCCCAGGGATTGTAAACATCCACTATGCCAACCCTGCCCACACTCGCAGCTTCACCATAGTTTCCCTACACAAATAAAATACGCACTCATTTCCCCATGTGAATTCAATATAGAATCAGGCTCCCTTTATGATATGTTTTCACCTTTTACATGCAGATGTCTAAACCAGACCCAATACGTATAGTGGTGCTCGGAGACACAGCTATGGGCAAAACAGCTCTCATAGTGAAACTTATCTCTGGGAGGTTTATATGGAACTATGATCCTACCATGGGTAAGTTCTATCTCACTTCTTCCTCCGTGTCTCCTGTCAGGAATGGTACAGAACTCCGTCTACTGACTCATCTAGCCTGTGTCTCCCAAGTCAGAGTGCCCTATTAGGGAACATTTGGAATTATATGCTCTATAGAGCAGTAACATATGTCACTGTATAGAGAAGATAGCAACTCTGTCGCAGTTTTCATAAAGGTTCCATCTACATGGGGATATGAAATAGCTCAGTGGGAGCGCACTGTGCTTGGAATCATGAGAGCTTGAGTTTGAATGCCAGCCATGGCGGGCTCCTGTTTCGAGTGTGGGCTTTTCACTATAATTCTAGCTCAAAATATAAAGAAGCCTTATTATGACGCGGAGCACTCACACTGATCTGCTTGTGGTCCTCAGTGCTAAGCCGTAAGCGGTGAAAAAAGAAGTATCTAACCCGACAGCTTGCCTATAACTAAAGGAAAGAAACTATTGACACAATAGACGGAGTGGTATTTTATTTGCTGACCTTGAGATTGGAAGAAGTGCGTTTTACACGGATAACATTGTTACAAAATGGACAACAAGGGCAATGGAAAGAAAACAGTCAATTACTGAGATATAATGGGACTGAAATAATAACTGCTCAAATTGCGAGTCCCGAGTTGAATCCCAATCTTGATAAAAAAAGGCATTTTATTTAGTGATTGTCAAAGAGATCTGTTTCTCCAATCGACATTTACTTCAAGTTGAGTTCCTATAAATTGGCACTATATGTTACAATGCATTCAGAGCTATTCAAATAGAGGCTATTTGTAGCACACTGAGATAACGCGGTCACTCCCTAATATATCAGTCATGGCTAGTCATGTCATCATATGCAGCACAATAGCAAAGCAATGATGTATAGCAATCACAATAACCATTGCCACAATCCGCTTTTATCTTTTTTAAACGAAATCTGATCATTGTTTTTAGGAGAATCGTTGACATGATAAAACAAAGGCCAGTGTTTATTGGGAGTTGTCTGAGTACCTGTTGTTTCGCTGGTGGGGGGCATTCAAACAAAAATACTAGATGCTTCACTCATTTAAAGAAGTTACTGCTAATGCTAATTTTCATATTATGGTAACAAAATGCATTATAAACAAGCTTAAAAAGATTGCAATGGCTGAAATTTGAGTCACTTCAAGTTGTGAGTTCTTTTCTTATTGTTTTTGAGTCAATGAATTAATGAGCCATTGACTCAGAGCATCCTAAGGCTTGCACCAGTCATACAGAACTATAAAATGAAAAGTTACATGAAATATCAATGGTGCATATGAGCGATCTCATATAATTTAGCTAATTGAACCTCCATGACGTCATTTTCATTCATGATTAGTTTTATGACAGCTTTATCCATAAAATCTACGACTCATGAATGAATCTTTAGAATTATAGATAGGTACATACACCCCAAAATTCAATGGCATCAACGTACATACTACTAGCCACATGTTCATATCATAGAGATCAATAGTCGGTTACCTGTGAAAAGTGCATAACGTAACTCTTTATTCAAGTAGCTTGTATAAGGAGCTTAGTGGTTAGAATGTGTGACTCGAGTATACAGCAAGTCATAGGTTCGGATCCCAGCAAATTCAATGGTGGTGACAGGAAAGTCATCTGACCTTAGTTCGCTCCAGAGATCAGGCAAGGTCTTTTTGGTAGCAAACTCCGTAACCTTATAAGCAGAACATGAAGCTCATAGAAAACATAATAAATCCCCTCATAAAACAGTTTTAATGATACACCATGCCCTCAGCAGTGATTGTATCACATTTCATTTGGTGGTGCACAATTGATGATTAGGAAGACAATATGATGTCAACAGAGCAGAGCTTACTATCCCTAGGCCAGACGCTAGCGTGACATGAGGTGTCACAAACCATCAGGAAATAATAACATGAATGTATGTGTGCGTACTTGCCCTGGGGAAGCATGACATGTGAGACAAGTGATTGTACATGCAGTAAAGGATAGCGGGATAGCTCAGTGCCTAGAATGCCTGGCACAGTATTAAAAGATCTTGGGTTCAAGCTAGCGGACTCTCACTGTGCATAAAGTTCCTTGAGAAAGACCATGTGTCCACCCAAGACGAGAATGAAATCTCTTTAAATTCTACCGGACAGCCCACCTAGGTACCTAATTGACAGATGACCGAGATACTGTACTGGATGGAAGTAACTCTCAATCTTACCCATGTTGTGGTGGTCAAAAGAAGTGAGACGTGTCCGGCATGGGATCAATATTGGATACAGAACTCTGCAAAACATCCATCTCCTGCTGACCATAACAAACATGCCATATGCCTTGTATCATGACAGCTCACCGGTGCTTGTAGAAGGTACATATAAACACACATTGTGTGGAAATAAGGATGAGGAGGGGGATAATTACCTCATTGAGGTGATGGACACAGCCGGTACAATAACCACGGTAAGTGTAACGGCATCAGCTGACTCCTGCTTATACTTAGGGTTTTAAGTGTAAAGGAAGCTGGCTCCTTCTTTATTTTGTATTCTGACCAGTGGTTTGTAGAAATTAGGCCTAGCCTATGAAGTATCTGACTTTGAGTCTCGATCCTAAGATGCATTGATAAGAAACTTGGGGCGCGCGTGCTATCTCAATGTAGTAACCAAGCCTCTTTGCGGTAACCTTGACATTTGCCTAAATTACTACTTTCGGTCTCGGACTTCTGTTCGCGTGATTTCGGTCGCGGATCGCGACTGGAAGTGAAAGATGCTCTTTTGGATCGCACTTTTTGGTTGCGCTCTTGGGCAATTTAGCAGATTTCGCGATCGAACGCCATTCTGGTCGCGAAAAGCCCGAGCACGCGAGTGCACCAATTATAAGCGGGGTACATGATAGATGGGAGCCTGAGTGAACAGTGGTGATGTGCTGGCTCATATCAAAGGTCACTTGTTTCATCCTCTACGAAATTGGAGTGCGATATTACATAAAGGAGGTGCACTCATAGAGTTGCTGTCTATATGGGGCTCCCAATAGACCATACTGTAAACAAACAATTTATATGGTGCACACCATGGAATATTCTAGAAACCAGCTGTTGGCTCAGTTGCCTATCCATGTTAGAAAAGGTGAGTTTGTCTTAGCTTATCATGGAGGTTCCTGTTAGAATCATACCTCTAAGTAGACTCAATTAAACTGCCCGACTGCTAACAAGCGAACTGCTAGTGGCCACACGCACAACTTTTCACCAGAAACATTTGTTCAATATTAAAAGCGGCGCTTTTTCCGACTTCCATTGTGCTTATTCTGTTATAGGAAGCTCAACAGATAAAAAGAGACAGCTACATCAAATGGGCGGATGGTTTTATATTAATTTACAGTATCACCGATAGAAAGAGTTTTGAGTCCGTCAAGTCGCTGAGAGATCATATATTTGAGATTAAAAAAATCGGTGAAGCTACTGTCACGATAATCGCAAACAAAACTGATCTGGATCACCAGCGAACGGTAAGTAGATAAGTCCCGGGAAAACCTACTGCCAGGCCAATTTAAACGGTTAAGCTTTCTTTTTATGACCTTGAAGTCGAGTGAGCTCCTATATTCTGTCAAATGAATGAAAAACTCGATCATCAAACATTTGTATAGTTCAATTCAACTTAGTGGCCTACTTATTCGTTTTCATCACTGTTCTTTGAGTCTTCTTGTCTGGTTACCTAGAAGAGTTTGTCTGAGGTCAAAAGAAAAAAGAAAATGTTCGCTACAATTGACGTTGAGTGTGGCGAAAACAAGGATTATGCTGATACTTTCGTGTTTGCATGTTCACGTATTTCACACCATCACACTTGCGCACATCCCCATATAGCAGAGCAGGAGGCCAGGGTAGTTCAGTTGGTAAAAATCCCAAACTCGCAATCTACAGGTCGCAGGTCCGAGCCTTACTGCTAGCAGGGCTTTTTCTGGTGTGGGCCTTTAGCAAGCCCCTCACTTCAAGTTGCTAGCGTGGGTTCGGATCACCATGGTATAAAAATGGAGGTCCCAACCAGTGGATAAAGGTCAGAAATCATTCCACGGTTGTTGATAAGAGTAGATGAATTTCGACGGGTGATGTGTAAACTTACTTAGGTTGACTGACTCCCAACCTGGAGCGATGATACTGACCCGCACATGGCGCTCCATGCTAAGCCCTAACTGGTCAAAAAACAAGTATCTAACCCGGCAACTTTGCCACACACAAGAGAGATATATAGCACAGACTTCGGAGTGAAATTAAATGCTATCTACAACTAAAAATAGAACAGTCATAAACCTCTGTCAGCGCAAAGACGGCTACAGAGATAGTCTCACTTATTTCATTTCTCGAAGTCACTTGTGACTTGTAAAAATCCTTTATCTTCCCGCAAACTAATCACAGATAGCTCGGATAAAGGATGAGGTCTTAGGGTCCGGATTTTTGTAGTTGTCTTTCCTTTGTTGGTGCCTCACTAGTGGTGCCAAGATTAAGAGGTGGTAGCCAGTATTTGTCACAAATTTGTGTTGGGCAATTCACATAAGTGGGATCATGATGCCAACAATCTCGAAACAGTCATATATATGTGTGTGATAAACAAAACATTATTTTATGCTATGGGAAAACACGGGATATATATGTAAAGATTGTAGCCGCTGTTAATGGTAGTTGTAGTAACCTCTTCCGCTGGGTTTATCAGATATAGTAAACAATTACATGTGTGTATAGCGGTGCTAGTTTAGTGACTGGCGAAACTAGGAACCAAAATTCTCAGTGAAGCCACCTACCAAGACGTAGGCCTGATTTTTTCACGCTGGTATCATACAGCCTTCATGGGATGGGGTAACAGCGTATAAGCGGGTGTAGACAGAGTGTGGGTGGGCTGTAGACGGGTGTAGGCCGGGTGTTAGCAGGCTGTAGGCAGTGTGTAGGTGGGCTGTAATCAGTCTGTAGACAGAATGTGCAACCATTGTGTAAGCAGGTCTTTCTTACAAACCTTTAGGTTAGCAGAACGATTCTCTCCCAGTATGATATCACCATAACTATATCTCTATATAAATTTCATTGAGTTATCGGTCAGCAGTTAGCAGTACTATATATACCTCTGGGGTCATATTATAACCATTAGTCATAACCATATAGTCACACTATAACCCAATCTGAATTATATATCAGGTGCTTGCCATACTGTACAACGTCATCTAGAGATGATTGGGTGATTAGAATATCAGACTCAGAGGTCAAACCGCTGCTATAGGTCACCCGCTGCTCCGCTGTCTGCACTAGCTCCATGCAAAGGTTGTAACAAAGCTTAAATTTCTGAGGCATAGTGGAATGGATGAACAACTACCCAGCCACAACAGAACAACAGCATACATTTTGATTAAATTACTTATGAATTTTTTTAGTATTTGGTGACATACTGTTTTTAACTTTCTAAGATCGCGAGCTCCTGGGTTCAAGCTCTTGTCATGCTGAGCTCCTGCTGGGAGCGTAAGGTCCTCTTAACACTCCAAAACAAGTGACAGGATTAGAAGTCTGTTAAATAGGGTTGGCGAGTGGTAAGTACCGATGTACAACATTGGGCATCAAAAGTTTGCAAAAGTCTCAAACCACCAAAAATTTAATAACATAATATGATGAGATACTACTATAAAATGCAAGCGTAATAGCGTATATGCATAAATCTGAGAGTTTAAGGGCTTTATGGACAGGATGTATGCTGAGAACACTGGAATGCCAGACACAATGGGGATGATGTCGCTGTGCATGATGAAACCAGGTGGGTCTGTGTGACTCACACTCTGTCCAGGAACATCAACAAGGGCGTGAGACCTGCTCACAATTGCCGGACTTAATGGCCACCAGAACTTGTTAAGAGTACCAACTCTATGGGGTACACTATGGATTATTCTTCGGAGCAGGCATTGGCCCAGCAATGGTGTTTATGTGAAATAACCTTGATCTTGGTGATAGATATATAGCCATTAGTATGCCAGGTCAGATCTTCAACATTAAACTGCCAGATATTCGGTAAAATTATCTGTCATCATAAAACAGCATATACGATATTAAGCTGGTTAGAATATGCAGTAACGGAATAGAATTTTACTGAATTATGACTCAAAATGTATAAAAACTGAGGTGAAAACCAGAAAACAACGAGGCATTTTCCTGAATTAAGCTAAAAGTAAGCTAAAGTTGGCAAATCCTCAACTAGAAAATAGAGACACAATTTGCTATTACGTCTGACTCGAGGGAAAGCTAGTCGACCATTTAGTAGGTGAATGCTGGGTGTACTGAAAGGCCGCTTGCTTGCCCAAATAGTACAGGATGAGCTGACCACAGGATATACCTGTAAATAGATATAGGTGCTGGGTACGTTCCAACATGCATAATTCATTCATATATCTATAGCTGAGCTCTCGGTGAGTGATATTAGAAATAATAATACCCGGTAAAAGTGAGTTTATTCACTGTGTGGAGCTCACACTCACATTGAGAGTCTGATTAGGTTCTCACGGGTTTCGAGCCCAGTTCTCTAACATTGAGCTATCCCACCATCTCGGGTTATGAGGTAACCGTCACTATTTAATTAATCCATGGCTATACAACAAGGAAATGGGTTTGAGTAGTTAGAAATCAATTCATCCGGCTTAATCCGTGTAATCTTATAGTTAATTCAATGAAACTACATTTGTTACAACCACAAAAATGGCACACGGCTTGATATCTCCGTGATCGCTACG
>Ga0224501_10000433_pt1 | contig 33574 bp, 25 predicted proteins | sample SF_Oct11_sed_USG_4_FD_169105 | JGI IMG/M metagenome (GOLD analysis project Ga0224501, IMG submission 169105) | Sediment microbial communities from San Francisco Bay, California, United States - SF_Oct11_sed_USGS_8_1 | ecosystem: Environmental > Aquatic > Marine > Sediment | place: USA... | reverse complement strand
GAATCTTTCGCCGCCCGCGACCACGGCTCTGTCATCCTAAGATAGTTGAAACTGACCGAGAGAGCTAATGTATTATTACCCCTTAATACGACTGCTATAAAACCGATTGTGATACGAAGAACCGCTCCCAATCAAATTATCGGAAAAATATCCTGGTGGTTTGGAAGACAAAAATAGGTGCTCGTTTTGCTCACCAGAGGCGTAAACCCTCCGACGGGAGATTAGTAATGAACCAAAGGCTCTGCTCTGTGAGGATGGGGGAGGGGAGGGGATCGCCGAGATTAGGGATGGCCTTTGAAACCTCTGGAATAAGCTTTATCCTGTACGAGTCAAGGCGAATGGAAAAAACCTCTTGACTCCGCTTCCAAATTGATGTATATTTTTTTTAAAAAGGAAAAAATGTATGTACCAATTTTTTAGGTTAGGCGCCCCCAAATGGGCACATAACCTTTTCCTAAACACCGGGCTAAAAAAGGGGTTAATTTGCCGCTAACTACCTTTATAATCAGCAGGTTAGAAAGACAGGAGGGCACAGGATTCAGCCACTACATAACCCAAAGGTCATCGGTTCAAATCCGATCCCCGCTACCATTTTTTTATTTTAAATATCTTATGCAAATTTAGCATTTTAAAATATACAAGACATCCCTTTTTTTGTCCCCATTCTAAGATAAAGATACCCACCTTAAGGAGGATTTTTGCAGCCTTTCTTTTAGCTCTAAAACTTAGGAAAGGTTTCCAAGCTGAAGATGGGACGAAATGATTGGAAAACACTCACCTGATAATTCTAACCTAATATCTGAACAAATAGATAGGTTATATGGATCGGGGCCTAAGATGTAAAAGCTCTGATATTCGTGCATGTGTGCTATAGCTGATACATTATTATTGCACACAATTTAGGGACTATTTCTTCTTCAAAAGTGCCCTAAGACGGACATACAATTTTGAGGGCAATTAATTAAATGTAGTCCATTTCATTTTCCAATGCCTCTAACCATATTTTATGGTGTCTGCAATACTACCCGTCCGCAGGTATTACCTTCTTTTCTTTATTCGTGCTCGATTTTTATAAAAGTGGATGAATGTTCCCTCATAGTGATAATTCTTCATCCTGGAGCTGTCACTTCAGCATATCAAAAGTAAGGTACTCAGTAATTACTCTTGCCGAGGTGGACCTCGCCCTGGGTGTTTACCGCTCCGAAGGCTTTGAAGCTCATGATGGAGGTCCCATCAGGCTTAAAGACTTTGACTACGGAACTCCCTCCCTCACCATGACCGCAGATTATCTCATCAATGCCGTCGTTATCTATATCAGCCGCGGCTATCTGCACATCACCATTGGGGTTGCCGCCAAAGCCAAAAGCGGTAAATTCCCTGATTAAGGTTCCGTACTTGTCAAACCACCTGACCTTGTTTCCCCCGTTATAACCGGTAGCTACGGCTATCTCTACATCAGCGTCGGCATTAAAGTTGCCCACCGCCAGACGCACCTCACCGCCGGGATTATCAGTAGCATCAAACGCCTTGAAGGAGCGGATTAATTCACCCCAAAGATTGAATACCTTTACCCAGGAACTGCCACCCTCTCCCATACCGACTATTATCTCATCAATCCCATCTTTGTTCAGGTCACCTGACGCCAGATGAGCCTCTCCCTGAGCATTAGCCGCACCAAAGGCTTTGAAGCCAAGGATTAAAGTCCCATCAGCTTCGAAGGTCTTCACCCACGACTGTCCCCCTTCACCCTGGGCTACGGCTATCTCCTTATCAGAGGTGTCCTCATCAAAGTTACCTAAGGTCAGATGGACCTCACCGTTGGTGTTGGTTGCGCCGAAGGCTTTGAAGGCGTTGATGAGGGAGCCGTTGACCTCGAAGAACTTCACCCAGGACTTACCGCCCTCACCTTGACCGGCGACAATCTCATCCAGGCTATCGGCTTCTATATGACCAACCGTCAGATGCACCTCCCCCTGACTATTCGCTGCTCCGAAGGCTTTGAAACCACCCCAGCTTCTCCCCAGGAGGCTGAAGCAGTTTATCCGGCTTTTGCCGCCCAGACCGTGAGCGGTGATAATGGCGCCTCCTCCTGAGATGAGATAGGTTTCCCCGGCATTGGTGCGTCCACCGGGGTCAGCATAATGTGCACTGATAATGAGGTCGTCGCACCCGTCTCCGTTTACATCCCCGCTGGCAACCGCATAGCCAGACTCATCCCTATCATCGTCCCCGCAGACGGTGATGTCGGCTGGCTGTGAGTTCAGGTCTATGGTGTAGGGTGGAGATAGGAAACTCTTTCCGAAAATGACATAGGTCTCCCCGGCATTGGTGAGACCACCGGGATTAGCAAGGCGGGCACCAATGATCAGGTCATGGTATCCATCACCGTTTACATCCCCACTGGCCACCGCCCAACCAGACCAATCCCCATAATTATCCCCGCATATGGTGATGTCGGCTGACTCATTGTTCAGGTCGATTGTTGTGGGAGATGTGAAGCTCTTTCCGAAGATGACGTAAGTCTCCCCGGCCTCTGAGCGTTCACCGGGGTCAGCCCAATAGGCACCGACGATTATATCATCGTACCCATCACCATTCACATCCCCGCTGGCCACCGCATTGCCACAACTATCAAACTCATAAGCCCCGCAGACGGTTATGTCGGCTGACTGGGTGCTTAAATCAATACTGGAGGAAGGTAAGCTTGAGCCGAAGATGACATAGGCTTCTCCGGCATCAAGGCGTGCAGGGGTACCGGGGTCAGCCAAATAGGCACCGATGATTAGGTCATAATATCCGTCGCCGTTCACATTCCCGCTGGCCACCGCCCAGCCCAAATTATCATTGGCATCAGCTCCACAAATAGTGATATCGGCTGGTGTGACGCTCAGGTCGATAGTCGTGGGTGTTGAGAAAATATTGCCGAAGAATACATAGGTCTCCCCAGCAGCATATCGTTCAGGAGTACCGGGGTCAGCATTATAGGCACCGATTATTATGTCATCATACTCATCGCCGTTCACATTCCCGCTGGCCACCGCACAGCCAAAATTATCTAATGTAACAGCTCCACAGATTGTGATATTGGCTGGTGCGACGCTCAGGTCGATAGTTGAGGGTAGTGAGCTACTTCCGAAGATGATATAGGTTTCCCCGGCACTGTATCGTGAAGGGGTACCGGGATCAGCACAAGGGGCGCCGATGATGAGGTCATCGAAACCATCGCCGTTGACATCCCCGCTGGCTAAAGCATTGCCTGTGTAACTATATTTATCATACCCGCAGACGGTGATGTCGGCTGACTCGATGCTCAGGTCCAAAGTTGACGCTGGTGAGCTGGAGCCGAAAATGACATAGGCCACGCCGGCATCAGTGAGTTGAGGGTCACCGGGGTCAGCAAATGAGGCACCAATGATGAGGTCCATATAGCCATCTCCGTTGATGTCCCCCTGGGCTACTGCGCGTCCGCACTCATCAGTTATATTGCGCCCCAGCACCCGCACATCTCCCCACACCTTATCCAGGTCAATCACCCGCTGAGCAAACATCATCCCTGAGATGGAAAGAATGAATATCAGAAAAACTGAAACGATAAAACCGTTGCGTTCTGCCATGTTGGTTGCCTCCTTTTTTTAAAAATTGGTTAAAAACATCCCTCACCACCGCGGTGAGGAGAATTACTCGTAGTTTGCTATCTGTCTAAAAGATAAATCAGTTGCAGGCAAGTTATGCTTATTCCCCACAGCTCTGAGCAGGATAATGAGAATCTTATATGACACAGAGTAAAAAATCCTTTCATCACCTTGGGCTAATCTCGCCCTTCATCTCTTTTATTAATAGTAATATATTATTGTTACTTTCTTTTACTTGTCAAGAAAAAAGTGAATTAAATTTCATTTTTTATAAAACACTTAGGACAGAGAAGCAAGGTGATGTTTTTCAGGAAGAAGGTTATGGAGATGAAAAGGTCACCGGAGAGATGATTTACTAATTTCGCCCCTGGGGGGTCAAAAATGTTAAAGGAATTGAAAGCCTTGATAGAGCATGATATTAAGTCCTCTGCCAACCGGGCTATAGCGTGTAGAGTTCCGCATAGGACTCTTTTGTATCGGCTAAAGCGCCATCGTCATTTCCAGATATGGTTTATTAATATGATATTAACGGCAACGGGCGTGCCATCTGGGTGATTGCAGGCAAAGAATATACTCACTTTGGACGGAGCTTCCTTCGGAGAGATATGATGATATAAGATAGATATGGTTAATAACACACTTATTTTCAGTTCGGAAGGGGAAGGATTCTGCTGTTGGCGGACTACAAAGAGACTAAATGAGGAAAAATTTTGACCAGCAAATACAAAGCCGAGGATCTTAATCAAATATTTGGCAAACAATGGATATCACACTGAGGCTATAGGTAAAAATTTTTTCGGGAAAGAATTTATAATGATTTTGAAGCTGGCAACCTGATAGCCGATAAGGTTATTGAAAAATGGGTTTCTTGCTAAAACTGATTAAGAGGGAAATAAAAAAGGCTACTATAAATTTTTCTATTCCCACAATTTTCAAAAGATCCCATAAAGGCTATAAGCTTAAAGCAAGATTTACTTTTGAAATCTTTATCCTTAAATATTGAAAAAATTCAATTCTATCCTTAAGATATAATAAGATAAGATTTTTAGTCAAATCAGGTTATAATGCTTCAAAATTTTCTCGATATTGTGAATTATTATCTTGATCCTCTTAGCAATGTATATTTCTTTTTCTCTCTTGATTGCCATTTTCCTCTGGCGGTAATCCAAAAAGAGAGCATAATCAATTTAAGATCAAGCCAGAAGTTTTGATTTTGGACATACAATAAGTCGTATTTCAATTTGTGCCTTGGTTTGGTATCATATTTGCCAAACACCTGTGCGATGCCGGTTAATCCTGGTTTGACTCCATGGCGGCGGTCATAATTATTTATTTCCGCGCTAAACCTCTCAACCAATTCAGGCCTTTCCGGTCGGGGCCCTACAAAACTCATGTCTCCTAAAAAGATATTTATCAACTGCGGAAATTCATCAAAAGCCGTCGCCCGTAATATCTGGCCAATCAAGGTGACTCTGGGGTCGTTTTCCTCTGCCCATACAGCCCCCTTCTCCCGTTCGGCATCTTTAATCATAGACCTAAATTTATAGGCTTTGAATATTTTACCGCGCCTACCTACTCTGTAATGAGTGTAAAAGATTGGACCGCGATCATTCAGCTTTATAGCCAAGGCTATCAATAGCCATAGCGGAAGGGAGAGCAAGATTCCAAACAAGGAAAGAATGATATCAAACATTCTTTTTACTATAAGACTCCTGCTATTAGTTTCGATGACTGCTTCAGGGATCATTAATTTTTCTTCTATTGATTCGGATGTTTTCTGCATGGAAAACTTACCTCTGGTTTATTCACGCTTTTCTGGTCTGGACCTCGAAAATAACTGTTCCGCCCCCGGTGTATTTACAGGGGTCTAAGCACTGAATATACGCCTTACCACCCTCCTTAGCTAAACCTAAATCTTTGGGCAGAATGCCTTTGCTCAGAGCTACATAATAAGGCATTATTGATGATAAAGAATGCATGCAAATAGTAGTGGAAGACTTGCTAAGGTTGATTTTGTAACCTTCTTCTAAGATTATCCGGACACCGACCTTATATACCGGGCAGACGCCAATAATTTCTTTAACTTTTATTTCGAGGTTCACTGTGTTTTTCCCCTAAGGATGTCAACGATTTTTTGAGCAGCTCTTCCATCGCCGTATGGATTGATGGCTCGGGACATTTTATGGTATGCTTCTTGATTATTGAGAAGGTTTTGGGTCTCTTTTATAATCTCATCTTTGTTTGCTCCCACCAGCTTAACAGTACCCGCATCAACGCCTTCGGGTCTTTCGGTGGTATTCCGCATTACCAAAACAGGCTTGCCTAAGGATGGAGCTTCTTCCTGAATGCCCCCCGAATCGGTTAGCACTAAATAGCATCTCTCCATAAGGTAGACAAAAGGCTCATAGGGTAAAGGCTCAATTAAGAATATGTTTTCAGGACTTTTATTGTCTGCTAATTCCCCAGGGATTTTTCCGAAAACCTCTCGGACAATATTTTGGACATTGGGATTTGGGTGAACAGGGTAAACTATGGAAAAATCAGGATTCTTAAGAGCAATCTCTTTTAGGGCTAAGCATATATTTTTTAATCCTTTGCCAAAATTTTCTCGTCGGTGAGCAGTCACTAAGATTAGCTTATTATCTGTTTTAAGATTCCATTTTTCCAGGAAATATCTTTGGAGTTGCTCTTGTTTTTCTGATGAAGAATTTTTCTTAATTGTTAATAGCAAAGCATCTATGCCGGGATTTCCTGTGACCCATATACGCTCTTGCGAGATGCCTTCGTTAATTAAATTGCTCTTTGCCCCCTCTGTATGGGCGAAGTTATAATCGGCAAGAGCAGCGGTTAGATGCCTATTTTTTTCCTCAGGGAAGGGGCTGTACTTATTGTGGGTTCTGAGACCAGCTTCAATATGCCCCACTCTTATCTGCAGGTAGAATGCAGCAAGGGACGCTGCAAAAGATGTGGTAGTATCACCCTGGATAAGAACCATATCGGGCTTCTGCTTGGTCAAAATTTCCTTTAATCCCATTAAGCTCCTGGTGGTGACTTCAAATAGGCTTTGATTATCTGTCATTATATTAAGGTCGTAATCGGGGTAAATATAAAAAAGGTTTAGCACATCGTCTAACATCTCCCTATGCTGCGCAGTAATACAGATTTTACAGTCAAATTGGGGGTATTTTTCCATTTCTTTAATTACCGGAGCCATTTTAATGGCTTCGGGCCTGGTACCAAATACAAAGAGAACTTTCATAATGAGGGTTTATTTGTTAGTAGATTTCTTATTTACATACTTCTCTGACAGCCGAGGAAATTCCCGGTCCGAAGTCGGCAGATTTTTCAATGGAGTCCCAATTCTCTTCAAACCATTCAATTGTATTTTTTATTCCTTCCTCAAAATCCATTTTAGGTTCGTATCCTATTATTTTTTTGGCTTTCTCAACCGATGCTAATAACCGGGGTTTGGTATCCCACTTTCTTCTTTCAACAAATTTAATTCCGCTTTTGTTTCCGGTTAATTTATTGACTAAATTTGCTAAGTCTATAATTTTAATCTCTCTGCCAGATGCTAAATTAATGGCTTCTCCCACAGCTTCTTCAAAATAGCCTGCTCTCAAAATTCCGTCTACCAGGTCTCCCACATAAGTAAAGTCCCGTGTTTCTTCTCCTGTGCCTGTAATGGGGAGTGTCTTGCCACGCATCGCCCAGTAAATGAAGTTTGGTATTACATTACGATATTGTCCTGGAACTTCACCTGGACCATATGAGTTAAAGAATCTCGTTTTAATGATATTCATACCATAATGATTCATAAAGAAGTTGCAGTAAAGCTCTCCCAGCATTTTGGTGATCTGGTAAGGCGTGCTTAAATCCATGGACATAAATTCTTCTTTCAGGGGGAGGGGAGCCTGACTTCCATAAATGGAGCATCCTGAAGAAGCGTAGATAAACTTTTTAACACCTGCAAGATGTGAATATTCTAATAATTTGAGTGTGCCTAAGCCATTAACTAATAAATCTTTTTCTGGATAATCTACAGAATTTTGATTAGCGAAGAAAGCGGCTAAATGAAAGACATACTCTGGCTCTTCTGAGAAGACTCTTTTCAGTGCTATATCATCTGTTACATCACCTCTAACAAATAACACATTGGGTCTGGAGGGGATATTCCATTCCCCGGAAGCGGACAAATCATCGAGGACAATGACCAGCTTGGCTTCTAATTCGGACAGTGACTTTGTTAAATTACAGCCAATGGCACCAGCCCCACCCGTTACAAGAACTTTTTTATCTTTCCAATGTTTTAAATATTTCTCCATCCCTTGCTCCATAAAGGTGGAAATAATGATGAATTACTACATTAATAATCACTAAAATTAAGCTTTTTCTTTTAAATTTAGGAACTCTTATTTCAATACTTGACAGGTAGGAGATCCATTCTTTTCAGATAATCTCTTATCGAGGTGAAAGAAAAATCCTTTAAGAATCGTTCTAACTTCATATAGGAATTTTTTAAGCCTGTGTAATGTCTTAGCTTATAATTTAATTTAATATTCTTAATGCGAGGTTGATCATTATCAATTTCCCAGGAATGAAAGTAAAAGGTAAATAGTTTATTTTTATTTAGGATCGTTTTTATTCCCTGTTTGAAAATAGGATATGGCATTAAACGGAAGTAAGCTCCTCCTCCCCAAGGAATTGATATACTCAGGAGATTAAGCGTAGGCATAGGAACTTCAATAAGACCATTAGAATATTGAAAGAGTCCATTTTTTGTGCATCTTTTAATGGAAGCTTTAGAATTGAGTTTACCATATCGATTATGAAAAGAGGTTGGGAAGTAACTGGAATCGTAAACATACCCTATCTCTTTCAGCATATCAATAGTCCAATCAGTTATGGAAAAACTGGGGGCTCGATATCCTAAAATCTTTTGACCTGTTATTCCCTCTAAAATTCTCTTTGATTTTATTAAATCATTTCTAAATTCTTCTTGAGATAAATTATGTATTAATTCATGTTCATAGCCGTGGCTAGCGATTTCATGACCCAATTTATGAATGTGATATATTAACTGGGGAACTTTTTCAGCAATCCATCCCAGAACAAAGAATGTAGCTGTAATTCCATAATTATTCAAGATGCTAAGTAATTTTCGCGTATTTTCGACAACTCTTAATTTCTGTCCCTCCCATTCTTCTTTTTTAATAGCCTGCTTCAAATTCTCCACTTGAAACCAATCTTCTATGTCAAAGCTCAAAATACATACATTATTATTTTTAAACATTTTAATTCACTCGAATTGTTTAAGGTTTGATGGGTATTAGAAATTATGCAGTATCTGTATCTCCCCAGGTGAGAAACCACTTAGAGAAATTCTGCGCTTCTCCTGAAAAATCAGAAAAGGTAGAATTGTAATAGCATACAACATAAAATTCTTTAGGACACAATAAATTAGGAAATCGAAAAAATCCGTTTTTTCTTAAGGCGAGTGGATAAAATAGTATGTCGGTTATGATGCAACCTGCAACTTCAATTTTAAGCTTACGGAAAAATTTAATTGCTTGAGCAATTAAGTGAAAACAGGTTTCCTCATTCTCACTTAAAATATCTACGATTAAGCCAGCCCACCAACCAAATAATGTATCTGTTTTTAATACAATGTATCCCTTTATTTTATCCCGAGACTCTGCACATAAAATAAGATAATCCACATCAGGTTGTTGAATATATCGCCAATTTAAATATTGGCTATCCCTTTTTAAAATAATAGGATATTTGTTATTAATGTTGTTCCATAATTCATCTATTCGTTTGTCAAACCTATTCAATTTTGAAATCGAAAGCTGGCACTCTTTAATTTCAATAGCAGGAGGGTTGATTTCTAATTTTCTCAAGGCAGACATTGAATCAACAAAATTAGATTTATTTACTTTACGATGCAAATAATTATGAATTCTCAAAGGTTTTATGTAGAGCGGAATAGAGCCTATATGATTCCAGCTTTCTATCTTCATATAAGCCGGAAAAGATTTTTTATTGGGAAATGTATAAATAAATCTATCTCCTCTATTTTCACTTAATTGTGTTGCTTCTTTTATCAAGCTTGAAAAAACACCCATTCTTCTAAAAGAAGGATGAGTCGCAACATCTGTAAATAATGTTGCTCTTATCTCGGTATCAGCTACTTTAAAGGTAAATGAGGACATAGGTCTCATTCCGATGATTTTGCCCTTATGTTCTATGACTAATACTTCGGTATTACATTCAGGATTTCCGTTATATCTCCATTGCCAATATTCTGACGAAAGCGGTCTGTTATAGACGGCTTGAAAAAGTGAAAGTAATTTGGGGATCTCATCGCGATTGGCAATTCTTGTATTCCAACGCATTTTAAATATCTAAAAGGCAAATTAATAATTAATTTGTGCGCAATAGGAACCAGCTCTTAAATATCGCAAAGCCACGGGCGAAAAATAAAAAAGTCCATTTCCTGCTTCTCCTTGAGCAAAATAAATAGCTCCGTAGCCAAAATAATGTGGCGAAAGCCTATCTTTTCTCCATTTGGCGAGCTCCTTCCACTCAATACCATTGGATGAAATCCAAACACGAGCAAAATTATCCCATTCGCTCGGCGCATTCTCTACCCCTGAGCTAAAGAGAAATGTTCCCTCATTCAGACGCTTTGAGTGATATATAGGGCCGTCTACTGCTTGAAGTTTCTCTACAGTGCCTGCTGTTCGATTCCAGCGACAGATGTAATTTTGCATATACTCAGCATCGGTACCCCAATAAATATATTCTTTGGTTAAAATTAAGCTCGTAGTTCGCCAGAGTTCATTTCCAGCCCCTATTTCAATCAATGTTTGACAACCATCTTCTGAATATGCAATCTTGCATTCCTTTTCTCGATCGCCGGTGGAAATCCATAGCCAGCCTGTGAAAGGATCATATTGGACACAATGCACATGCCTTATTGAATGAGGGGGAAAAGTATAAATTATTTTCCACTCCCTCCCATCATTAATTCCCTGATAAATATGCACTTCTCTCCTTTTTGAATTCATCCAATATTCTCCGTAATAGATATTATCGGAGGGATCAATACAACAACCTTGTAATAAAGGGCGTCGACCGTAGCGAAGTCTGTGGACTATTTCGATTTTATTATTCTTTTCACTAAGGCGGTAAAATTTTCCCTGAACTATCAAAATTAATGTACCCGATGATAATGGAATTATATTATGAATACCAATTCTAAATAGACGAGAAAGTAATTTAAATTTGCTTAATATACGATGAATACTATCTGTTTTTATAGTTATTATTTTATGCCAAATATCAACATCATTAGATTTCTTATAGAGAGCGTATCCTTTTGACGCATATAGCACACCATTTCTCACTAAATGTACGCGAAAATTCTTAAATTGCTGATCAATCTTAATAGAAGGAATCATTTAGTTAGCGAGTTTCTGCAAAGAAGTTTCTAATTCGCTAAGCAATTTTGACTTTGAATAATAATAAATCGCACAATGGCGAGCATTTTCGCCAAGCTCATTCCTTAAAGCTTCATTTTTATATAAGGCTAAAATTCCCTTTGCAATAGCCTGAGGATTTTCAGGTTCGACCTTAATTCCGCATTGGTGATTGTTTATAAGTTCGGCTGCCTCACCATCCAATGCTGCAAGAATTGGCTTACCCATGCTCATATAAGTGAGAATTTTGGCGGGAATGGTACCCAAGCGATGGGGTGCTTTATTAAGATGAAGAAATAACACATCAGCCGCTGATAAAAATTTAATTATTTTCTCTTTTGGCTGTTGATTGATAAATTTTATGTTGTCCAGTTTGTAATTCTCGCTTTTCTTAATCAACTCATTTCTTTCAATGCCGTCTCCGATGATGACAAATTCCATTTTGTTTATTTTATGTAATAATTTTGCACAATCAATTAGGTGTTCTAAACCTTGAGCTTTCCCGATATTTCCGGCATACATAATAATAAACTTGTTATCAATTTGATGTTGTTTTAAGATTCTCTTATTGGAGTTTGTAGGCTTGAAAAATTCAGTATCAATCCAGAGCGGATGAATTTCAGTTTTACCTCTATTGATTCCAAGATTAATTACATATCGTCTCATAATGTGGGAATAGAAAAATATTTTATGGGCTTTTTTATAAATGAATTTTTCTAACTTTTTAGAGAGATTAATAAGATATTTATTCTTTATCATTCCCAATGCTATCGGAGCTTCAGGCCAAAGGTCGTTAACTTCAATTACAAATGGAGATTTAAATAGCTTCCCAATGACATAGGCAGAAAGTCCAAGAAAAATTGGTGGTGAATAGATGTAGATTAATTGAGGTTTACCAGCAAGAAGAGCTCCATAGACAGAAGAAATCATAAATGAAGCATAATTTAGTAATCTGGGTAAAAACTTAGCTCTCCGGGTAGTAATATAAACAAGTGTTCTGGTAACATTAATTCCTTGTATTTTTTCTCTTTGATAAAGTTTATTTTTGTATCCTTGATATATGACTCCACGAGGGTAGTTAGGAAAACCGGTGATAACGCTTACCTTATGATTTCGATTGACTAAATATTCAGCTAATTCAAACATCCTCGCTGATGCGGAGCCTGGTTCAGGAGGAAAAGTATGAGATAGAATTAAAATTTTCATTGCAGTCCAACATTATTTAAGCTTAATTGCACTGGCGCTCCCTTTCTCAGGGATTCCTCAACAGCAAAGGTAGTGAGGGTAGTATATATATATTCAGAAAGGTCAACAGGAGCTGACCTACCTTTCAACAGGGTATTAAAAAAGGTTTTAAATTCATCTTTGTGACCACGGTCCACATTAAATCGACTGAGTCTCTTGCGATTTCCGCTTTGTACGAATTCAAGTTTTTTGAAATTCTCAATAACACAAGCTGCCCCTCCTCCAAATATCTCTATACGCTCTCGCGGAAAAGCTCTATCACTATTGCCGACATAGGTTATAGAAGCTATTGAGCCGTTAGACATTTTTAAATTGATGGTAACATTATCACTGGCTTTATAAACATTAGAGGCTAAATTCGTTGCATAGACTTCGCTCGGAGTAGAATCGGTGAAATATTGAATAAGGTCTATAAAATGGCAGACCTCACCGATGACTCTACCTCCTCCTTGGTTTGGGTCGTGAACCCAGCTGCTATTAGGAATAAATCCGGCATTCACCCGACAATGGATAACCAACGGCTCATTGATACTTCCCAGCCACTCCTTAGCCTTCACCGAGAAAGGTGAGAAGCGGCGGTTGAATCCCACCATCAAGCGCCCTTGCTGATTTTTCCATGAATCAACGACATTTTTTAGCTCTTCAATTGACAAAGCCAGGGGTTTCTCAACAAATACATCCTTCCCTTTTTCCAAGGCTTCTATTACCATCTTTGCATGGAGATTATGTCTGGTGGCAATTATCACACAATCGATGTCCTGATCATTTAGGATTTCTTCGTAATCAGAGCTACAATATTCAAAACCGTATTTATCCCCTACATGTCTCGCGCTGCTCCCTGTGGTTGTTGCAATACCTCGCAGATTAACATAAGGAATTTTCCTGAGAATAGGCAAAATCGTCCCTTTGGCAAAAAGCCCCGCGCCTATCAGTCCAATATTTATTTCCCTCTTCTTTTTTCTTTGGTTAACCTGCTGCTTTCTAATATCTATTTTCGCTGTTAATGATTTTTCTCTATCGTAACAGAATAAAACGCCTATGTATTTCTCAGAGGACTTTCTGGTTAGCATCTCATAAGCTTTCTCTGCTTCTTCAATCTTGAATCTGTGAGTAATAAGCTTATCTAAATTAATCCTCCCCTTTGCCATTAGATTTAAAAATGCTTCCATATTCCGTTTTTCAGTCCAACGGACGTAAGAGATAGGATAATCTACCCCCCTCTCCTCAAACACAGGGTCATAAGCCCCGGGACCTGCCGCTCTGGATACAATGAGCTTTAGCTCCTTTTCATAAAATGCTTTTCGGGGAAGTTTTAAATCCACCATGCCAGGGACTACAATTTTTGCACCTTCTTGAGCTATCTCAGCGGCTAACTCAACAGGCTTGTTGCTTTTAGTGCTGGCGAAGATGATTACCGCATCAGCCCCATTGCCTCCGGAGAAACTCTTTACTTTTGTTATAACATCATCACTTGTAATTGCTACATCATCTGCACCAAGTTCTAAAGCTAGAGAAGTTTTCTCCTCATCTACATCAATTCCGAATACATTGCATCCTGAGGACTTTAATAACTGAACAGAAATCAGCCCCAGCAGCCCTAGCCCGATGACTGCGATGTTTTTCTCTAATTGCGGGTCAGCCGTTCTTACCGCATGCAGCGCAATAGCCCCCACACCGGCAAAGGCGCCGTCCTCATAACTTACGCCTTCTGGTATTTTTACGCAGAGATTTTTGGGCACAAATACAACCTCAGCATGAGAGGCATAGCCACTGCCAAAACAAGCTACCTTATCCCCTATCTTAAAATCATCCACCCCCTCGCCCGCTTCCATCACTTCCCCGGCACAACTGTAGCCTAAAGGAACCGGGGTATCCAATCTGCTTACCGCCTGTCGATGCGCTTCTTTTATGCCCTCGCTTTTGGCTTTATTAATGACCTGCTTTAATAAATCAGGTCTGGCAATGGCTTTTCCCAGTAAACTTTTTTTAGCTAAATCAATCATTAACCTTTCAGTTCCTGCGCTAATAAGAGAAACAACATTTCTCACCAACACTCCACCTGATTTAATTGCAGGAACCGGCACCTCAGCTAACTTTATTTTCCCGGTTTTATAGTTTTGAATGATTTGCTTCATATTGATTTTCAGGGAATATGGTAGCCAAATTGAAGGGCAAGATTCTTGCAGTATTTGCTAACAATTTCTATTTCTTTTCTTCCTATTTTTTGAAAGTAGTTTTGACTTCTTTCTGGTTCTAAGGGATACCAACGATCTGGGAATCTTGAGCCAAGTGGGATTTTATGATGTGGCTGAGGTAACATATCCTCGTTAAAATCTAATTCAGCAAATTTACATAGTTTTCTCATATAAGTTATTGGGTCTTGCAAGATATCCTCAAATCGAATAATTAGCATATTTTCTTTTCTGTCCTCTAAAGCACATTTCATAGAATTAGCCCAATGTTGCGCGCAAATATTTAAACGCACTTCAAGTGATAGCTTTTTTTTGAGTCGATCTATATCAGCAGCTTTTCCATTTGCTGCCTTGTAACATAGAGCATATGGATTCATAACTATAAGTATGAACTTCGGATTATTCTCTCTCAATAATTCACTAATTAGCGCGACTCTCACCGTATAAACCTGACTTTTATCGGTAAAACGGGCATTATGTTTGTCAATAGCATATTTTGCGATTATTATCTGAATTATTCTTTTAAATTTCTTTGTTAACTCAGGATTAGCATCTAATGCAGTTCTACGATAATATGGTAAGAGTTCATTGCAGGCATAAGTCCAGCTCCGTGGTGGGGAAAATAAAGGATGTTTAGAGTTAGGTACCTTATACCGGCATCCTGATAATTCAGATGGAAGAATAGGACCCAAGACAGTATGCATTTCATCGGCTCCCGACCAATAACGGTAATTTCCGGTCACCGATACCACAGATGGGTGTCTCCTCAGCATCCTTGATACTAAAGTTAAGCCGCCACACTGAACACCCAGTAAGAATATTGGTCTATCAATGGGTATATTTTTATAATTCCCCAAATATGTTCTGGGATCTAACATCCAATAGCCACGTTTCCAATGGTAATATAATTTATTTAACTTCTGTATTGGATTTCTTAACATGTTTTTTATAGACTTCCTCAACGATATTAAAGGTTCTTTTTGCTTCTTATTTAAGCAAACTTTTTAACACTTATTTATCCTTTCTATACGTTCATTCTTCTTGCTAATTGCGAAATCTTACCGTGTTGGTTATGAAGAGTCTCTTACAATGGGGAGCATATCTGGAAGATTTAATGTATATTATACGTATGCTTCTTTTTTATAAATTCTAAAAGCTTTTTTTCCGTATTATTCACAATAGCATCCCAACTATTATGCTTTTCAACAAAATAGCGAGCTTCTTTTCCCATTACCATAGCTTTCTCTCGATCCCGTATCAATTCAATGATTCTATTTGCAAAGGTCTCTGCATCGTTGGCAATATATAAATGCTTTCCTGATAATGCTTGAAGACCTTGAACTCCTGTAGGAGTGCTGACTATAGGTAAAGCCATTGCCATGGCCTCTAAGGTTTTAAGCTTTGTACCTCCACCCAAGCGTACTGGTACAATAAACACATCTGCATGAGCATAATAATCTCGGACATCGCAAATGGTCCCGGTAACATGAACGCCAGGAATCTTATTGAGCCTCTGTATCTTTAAAGGGGGGTTGCGCCCAACAATCCAGAATTGAATTGAAGGAATCTTTTTGTGAACAAGTGGATATACTTTCTTGATAAACCAAAGCACACCATCCTGATTCATGGTAACATCCATTGCACCGCCGAAAACAACTCGGGGATTTGGACAATTCTTTCTTAGTGAGGATGCTGATTTGAAATATCGAGTATCTGCACCGTTAGGAGTTAGCCAAACCTGTGTATGAGTATTAATATAGGGCTGTGTTGCCTTTATGTCATCTTTGGAAACAGACAAGATAATGTCGAAGACAGGTAAATAACGAGCTTGTAATTGTTTAACTTTTATCACTTCCCATAGGGCAAATAGTTTCCAAACGGGATTGATATGCGATTTTAAGAAGCTATTCCAAACTGACTCGTCAAGGTTATGCTGGTCGAGTATTAATAAGCTATGCTTCCAGTTGCTCGTCTTGATTTTCAGCAAGTAAGTAGCCATGTCAAGGAAGTTCACCCAAATTACATCAAATCGTTCCTTTGAAAATAACTTTTCTAAAGCGTCTTGTAATTCATTACTATAGAATTTAATCTGTGCATATGTGTATCGAGAGGCAAAAGCACGAAGCAAGACATAGAGTTTATTTTTTTGATGCAAGGGGACTAAAAAAGTCCGCCAGGGTGTCTTGTATTCTAATTGTGGCTTTTGTTCACCCATGTCATGCAAACAGACCAATGTTACATCATGCTTGTGAGCTAAATAGTTAGCAAAGGCAAAAATCCTGCGGTTGGTTCCACTATTAGGCGGAATAGGAAAAGTGCGTGATAAAATTAATATACGGATATTTATTTTTTCCTTTCTGTTATATCTCTGAATACTTCTAATATTTTGTCTATTGATTTTTCCATATAAAAATTTTTAGTTCTACTATAGCCTTTATTGGCTATTCTCTTTCTTAATTGCTCGTTTCTCAAAAGCTTTATTATTTGCTCTGCAATTTCATCAACATTGTAAGGGTCAACTAATATTCCTCCATCACCTACAATTTCAGGGAGAGAAGAGGTTTTTGATACAACAACAGGAATCTCGCAGGACATCGCTTCTAAAGGTGGGTATCCAAAACCTTCATGTAGGGGAATATAAACGAAGAGATCGGCAGCGTTATACAACGCGGGGAGATCTTTATCAGGGACATAACCAGTAAAAATAATATCGTCTTCCAGGTTTAATTCTTTAATTGTTTCAAATATATTTGAATATCCCCACCCTTTCTTTCCCACAATAACAAGCGAATGCTTTATTACACTCTCTTTACGAATTTTATAGTATGCTTTAATGAGTGTTGAGATATTCTTTCGAGGCTCTATAGTACCAACATATAAAATATATTTTGTGGGAAGATTGTATTTTTCTTTTACTGATTTAATAACATTATCGTCCTCAATCTTTTTAAATTCGTTATTTATAAATCCATAAATAACTTCTATTTTTTTATCAGGGACATATAAATGGCTCATTAAATAACTTTTTGTGCTTTTCGAGTCTGTAATGATATTTTCAGCTTTTTTAATCCCATGCAACATAAAAAATTTCCAATAGAATAGTGCAAACTTATTCTTAATGGTTTCCGGAAATAAGATAAATGCAAGATCATGAAGCACTACACATTTTTTAACCGAGCATAAAATTGGAGGAGCGGATACGGGAGAAAATAATAAGTCTAATTTTTCAAACATTATTTTTAATGGGAAATAAAACTGTCCCCAATAAAAATGAATTTTAGGCGGTGTATACACCTTTATATTTTTAAAATTTAATTGATTTATGGCAAATAAATTATAAGACCTGTGATTTAGAAATAATATGTAATCATTCTTTTTATCTATTGTGGCCAATCCTTTTACTAATTGCATTAGATATCTTTTAAATCCTGCAGCTTTTTCTGTTACTGAGATAGCATCAATGCCTATTTTCATTTATATTTGCCTTACCGATAAATTGAATTATTGCATAATAATTTTCACCGAACTTCCACGGTAAAAATCCAAAAGTTACTTTCAATATTATATGTATTGGAATTACTATCCATCTTTGTATTAAAGGATGCACATGAATAGGATATGGAATATCCCAACAGAAATCTGTTCCTTCTCTTATAATTTCAAAATTGTGCAATGTGAATAGTTCTCTCCATTGTTCCGGTGTTTTTATTGAGATATGACTTATATCTGAATAACCAATCCATTTTTCCTTTTTTAATTTTTTCCCATAAGATGTTGGATTAGGGGTTGAGAGAATTATAATGCCTTTATCTTTTAAGATATATGCTGAATCTTGAAAAAAATTATTTGGATATTTTAAATGTTCAATTAAATCAAGTGCTAATATAAAGTCAAAACAATTTGGCATAAAGGGTAAGTGTTCAGCAGAACATATTACAAAATTCGTCTTTAAACACCTTTTTTTGGCTAAATTTATAGCATATTTAGATATATCTACACCAATTGTTTTATAGCTTTTTTCAAATTTGGTAATAAAATAGCCATCACCTGTTCCTATATCAATAATATTACCTGATGAATTAAATTTTTTAATTAACCTTTTTAGATATAAGCCAAGGAATAATCTGGGGTCTCTTCTTAAATATTTTCCTTTTTTTTTCAGTTTATTAAAATAATGTGTATTAAAAAAGTTTCTATTAAGATTCATACATTGCTTCTATGGTTCAATTTGCTATTCAATGAAAAGGTAAGTTTAAATTTAAGCACTTATGGAAACTTATGCCTTTTTAGATAAAGAGAATATAGGGTTGAATATTAGAATAAATTTCTTATATTATTCTAAGAGCAGGTTTTACTGTATATTTTCAATATTTTAGGCACTAAATTAGATGCAGCATATTTTCTTACTACTGCCGTATAAGATATTCTTTCTGTTTTGACGAGTGTTTTGACACCTTTCATAATTGCATTGGCTAAACCTTCTTCAGAATGCTCATTAACTAAGTATCCGGTTTGATTTGGAATAACTATCTTATCCATATCGCTCACTCTAAAAGAGATAACAGGTACACCGCATGCTACAGATTCTAAAGCAGCAAGTGGCGTACCTTCAAATTTAGAAGGTAGAATGAATAAATCTGCACAATGTAATATTTCCGGGATAGAAGAATGTGCTAATTCCCCTAAAAAAGTTACATCTCCGATTTTTTTTCGAATGATCATTTTTTTAAGCTCGCTCTTATAATTTCCTTCTCCTACAAGTATTAATTTTGCATTTTTGAAATTAGCTTTTACTATTTTAAAGGCTCCTATTAATAAATTTAATCCTTTTTCTTCTACTAAACGCCCTATATATATTAATACAATATCATCGGTTCTAACTCCCCATCTTTTCCTTATTATAGCTCTATTTTTTTGGGGAAAGAATAACTCATTGTCAAAAAATGTGGGTAAGTAAACAAACTTATTTTTTATTTTCGAATATTTATTTGCATAAAAATTAAAACCATCCATACTAACCAAGATTACCTTATCTATTTTCCTTAGAGCTAATTTCTCAATTAAATCATAAATAATAACTTTAAATTTACTTTTGAACGCAATACGATTGAATCTTGAACACCCGTGAATGGTTAATATGCAAGGTGATAACTTTGAAGGATAAAGGAATGGTAGAGCCCAAGCACATCCATGGAATGAAAGAATTGAATTGTTTTGTATTATTTTGGATTTTGCTTTATAAAATTCTATTATATAATGTAAAGTCTTAGGAAGGAAATTATATATTCTGCTTTTTGGACGATTAAATATAGGGTAAAAATTACCAAATGAATTCTTATCAATAGGCTTTTTTATATTATAATTTTGAGTTGCATCTTTGGAAGTTCCATAAAATGAAACATCATAGAATTTATTATATTTTAATAGTCCCCGTATATAATTCGTTATTGAATCATTGTCATAATTAATATTAGTGGGATTTATTACAATTATTCTAAGCTTTGTATTCATCAATTTATTTTTTACTATTTTTTATAGTAAATTTTGTTATGCTAATAGAAAGGGCGAAAGTTATCCAAAGAATTTTTTCAGTTGGAGCTGTTAAGAAGAATGCGCCAAATAAATATACTAAGAATCCTATTTTCAAACCTTTTATAATAGGTATTATATTTTTATTATTACATAATTTAAGTGATATATTTATATTCTTCCAACACAGATAAAGCAAAGTTAAAAATACTATAGCGCCAAATATTCCTAATTCAGCAGCAAGCTCCAGATATGTATTATGTGCACCAGCTTCTATTGAGAGTAAGCTATATTGAGGTAGATTATACATAAAATTTCCAAATCCTACTCCTATGATTAAATTATCTGTGAACATTTTCCAAGCTCCTATCATGAAATTATACCTATTCCATAGAGAAGGATAAGTTATGCTAAGATAATAAGGATTATTAATATTTTGGTAAAATTTTAAAACAGAAGAGCTTCTATCTTTAATCTCTTGTAAAGGCAAAAAAGAAATTACAATTATTAATAATAAAATTATTAAGAAATATCTTTTGATATTAACCTTATCATTTATTATGATTAATACGAAAGCGAGTAATAGTGCAATGATTCCCGCTCGGGAGAAAGAAAGCAATATTGCTATTATTTCTATTGCAATTCCTAAAATTAAAAAATTGCGCCATCTTTTTCCTGAAAAATATGCTATAGTGTAAAAATATGTAAGAGGAATTAAAGTAACGATATTTAAAGATGCAAAATTTGGATCTCTAAAAGGACCAATCGCTCTGATTATATCTTTTTGAGTAAAAACAGATTCTTGATAGCTAAAAATATTTGAAAGAGAAATTCCAAGATAATATTGAATAATTATTAAAAAGCTAACTAAAATGCCTGAATATACAATAATTTTATATGCTATTTCATAATCTTTTTCATTTTTTATTTGATCACTCAAAATTATTACCATACTAATTAACAAGAATAAGTTACTAATTCTTAACCAAATTTTATTTAAATATATATCTCCCACAAAATAGAGAGAAATCAGGGTAATTAGAAAATAAATAATTAAAAAGATATAAAAGATTAATTCTCTATTTGAGATAACTATTTTCTTAATTGTGGCTAATTCTCCAAGCTTCAGCAAAATCCAAAGGAATCCAACTATAATTCCTACAGCTTTAGCTACAGTTACTCCTGGAACTATTACAATTTCTTCAAACCAAATTAGAATAAGAAGAGTAAAGGAACCAATTTTACAAATTTTGCCCATTTATTTTTCTATTAAAATTAATATTAGTTGCTTTTATATTACAAATGCGGATTGCTTTTCTTTGTGATTTCAGAAAGTTTTGATTTTGCTGCTTTTGTAATAGATTTCAAATATGAGAGTTTTGTGAGAATCCATCCCCCAAAGCTACCAAAATGGCATAGAAGATATGCAATATAAAATTTCAACTGCAAATAATCATACAAGATTGCGATATGTATAGCCTCTTTCGATTGTGAGCTTTCGCCGATCTTTTGTAGATATCTTCCATAGTTATAGTATAATCTTCCCCTTTTTTTGTTGCCGTATTTAGCTAAAAAAGGATAGAGTTGTATCGCCATATTTAAAATGTGGAGTCCGTCTTTAAAAAATCCTTCCATATTGCTATAGTTGTTTTCGTGAATTCGCTTTTTAACAAAAGGCTTATTAAAATAAATGATTTTGAAATATCCGGATATTCGTAACCAAAACTCATAATCATCTGCGCCGCCGGTTATATTTTCATTTAGTAATCCGAGCCTATCAAAGCAATCTTTTCGAACTATCACACTAATACTTGGAATAAAATTTTGTAAAAATAGGCTTTTTAATACTTCTTCTTTAGATATTCTGTTTAAATTATTTGGTACATATTTACTTGGCCACTCTGGCCTAATTGTTTCATCCCCAATGAGGTGCATAATATCAGAAAAAACCAATCCTATCTCCTGATCCCTGTCTATATTAAATATTTCTATCTGCTCTTTGAGCTTTTCTGGTAGCCAAATATCATCTTGATCTAAAAAGGCAATATATTCACCTTTTGAAGCTTTTATTCCTGTATTACGCGCTGCTGGGATGCCCCTATTTTCTTTATGTGCAATATACTTAATTCTATTGTCATCAAAATATCTCTTTATAACCACCTTTGAGTTATCAGTTGAACCATCATCTACTATAATTAGCTCCCAATTATTATAAGTCTGATTTACAACGCTTTCGATCGCTTCGCCTATAAATTTTTCACCGTTATAGCAAGGCATGATAACACAAACTTTTGGTTCCATTTAGAATCCCTATAAATTTTTAACTTAGTTTAGTTAGAAATAGGTTCTTAAAGAATTCTATTTCATATTTTCTTATTTCTCCTATTAAATATAAAACAACTATGTAAATGAAAATAGATATTATAAGTAGTATCAAATAAACTATATTTATTATATCTTGCATCAACAATTTCAATATCCATAGATAAATTGTTAATGTGGTTGAAGCTAATAATATATTAAATATAGATTTCCAAGGAAAAATCAATCTGATGTCCTTTTTTGTGGCAAAATAAATAATAATTAAATATATTAAGTAACTAATTAAAGTGGTAATTGCGGCACCAATATAGCCATATAGGGGAATAAAAATTAAGTTTAGCAGGATATTAGTGATGGCACAGACTATAATAGAGTAAAACATAACAATTGTTTTCTTTCTAATCTCTAAAGTTTTATGCGCGTAGAGAGAGAGATGCCATAAAGCGAAGGCAATTGCAATAACAGGGATTATTATATATCCTTCGTGATAGGATTTTCCCAAAAAAATAAATGCGATACTCTTACTTAAAAAGCTAATATATACAATGATTGGAATGGCCATTAGGAAAAAATATCTCGAAATTGATGTGATCAACTTTTGAATATATATTTTATTTTTACTTTTTTCCCAAACATTCAAAATAAGAGGATGAGCTGCTAATAAAATAGGCGAAAATATTAAACCTATTCCTCTGCCCAAAAGTGAGTAATTTGCAGAATAAATCCCTACTTGGGTGCTACCTTTAAAATGCTCTAAAATAAATCTATCAGATAAATTTAATATTTCTGATCCTGCAAACCATCCTAACATAGGAAAGCCAAATGAAGCGAATTTTTTCACAAATGATAAGCTAAAGCCTTTTTTAGCTTTTCTATAATAATTAATCAAATTTAATTCTTTAACCATTGGATAGAAAAGTATTGCACAACTTAAAATAGAGCCAACAATTAATCCTAATATATCCCTGGCAATAAAAAAAATGAATGCTAAAGAAAAGAATAATCGAGTAATTGAATTAATAATCTTATATTTGGAATAACCTGATGATCTTAAATCAGCTTGGAATAAGGTGCAAAGGTTTTCAAATAGAATTGAGAAAATGATAAATATAACGGTATACAAATAAAATCTTTTATATTTTATAAAGGCTGAATTTATTAGAGGATATAGAAAAATGAAAATCATTATTAAAATGCCTGAAATTAAAAATAAAATTATAATCAGATTTTTATTAAATTCTGCTTGTTCCTCCCTTTTTTTAAACTCTGCAAAGAATCTTAGAATCGAAGCCTGTATCCATTGAGAAAAGAGCGCTATAAAAATAGCTGCGGTTGCTATAACTAATGCGTAAATTCCATATGTTTCGGGATTAAAAATCCGAGTAAATATTGCCACATTGGCGATGGAAACGAAAGCGGGTATCATTAGAGAAGGAAAGTAATATAAGATATCTTTGCCCAATTTATTTATGAATTGTTTAAATATTTCTTTTTCTGTATAAAATGATTCACCATCTCTTTTATTATTTGCTTCTATATTTTTCTTTTTAATATCCATCATAGTCATTGAATAATATTGCCTAATAGCTTATTATTTTTTAACATTCACTTCATAAATATTAAATCTTGAACTTAACTTTACCTTAGTAATCATCAATTAATATGTTAAACATATTAATTTTTAAAGACTTATTAAGTTTTGTTGATTATCAAGCTGCAAGCTGATTACTTTAGATACTCTCTATGTGCTTTAGATTCATCTTTTATTTTAAGGTAGATGATTGCGCAATCACGAGATGGGCAGATAGGTTATCCGAGGCAAGGGAAACGAATCTCTGCCAGCTATCAATGTGTTGGTGATACATCTTGTTTGAATGGGTGATCCACTCGAAAGAGTCGAGGTTGCTGATATTTTTTTAGGGCGGTTACTTATTCTTTCTGCTCTTATCAATATTAGCCTTAATTTTAATAATTTGATTTATTGCTTGATTGGCAAGGTTCTCATATTTTTTATCTGCTGAGCTAATTCTTAAAACCTCCTGCCATTCATTGAGGGCTTTTTTCATAGCTCCAATTGATTGGTAAGCATGTGCTAACTGTATGTGCATATATGGATTATGGGGAGCGTATTCAACGGCTTTTTCAAAGGCTTGGCTGGATTTCATATTTTGCGAGAGTCTGGAGTAAGATAGCCCCTGGTAATAATATAAGGTTGAATTTGCAGGGTCGAGCAATAGGGCATTGTCAGCAGTTTGAATAGCTTTCTTGTACTCCCCTTTGTTATAATAGGCCTGGATGAGCAGGATATTAAACCGAGAAGAGTTCTTATCATCGGTTTTTATATCTTGATATGTATAGTTTATTTTTATAAGTTCATCCCACTCTTTAGATTTTTCCAATTGCTGGGCAAGGCTTATTAATATCTCTTCCTTTCTTTCTTTTGGGGCTGTTTCGTAGGATTTATAGAAGTATTCTTTTGAATAAAGTGGCAGATTTCTCTCCGCTAAAAACTGGGCATATTTCAAATAGCAATAGTAAGAATGGGGAATGATTTCTTTTATAAGCTTCACATCGTTTATCAATAGAAATGATTGGCTTATAATCTTTGGTAAGTAAATATCTATGAATTCCTGAGTCCTATGTTTCGAAGCTATATATAATACCTGCTTGAATTCATCAAGAGCTTTTTCTTTTCTTTGATTCCATAGATAAAGATTTCCTATTGCATAATGAAAATAAATGTTTTGCGGCTCAAGATTGACTGCTTGTTTAAGCAATACATCGATCTTGTTTGCGGACAGAAAATTTGACAAAAGCAGACCTAATTGTAGGTAATTATCGGCATTCATGGGATTGAGCTTTATAGATTGAAGATGCGCTGAGATGGGCATCAATCTGTATAATGGGGTATTGGAGGATATTGAGGGAGACTTAAATAACTTTGAATAATAGGGATGATGGATAAAGCTTGAGCGTTGGTTTACTTCTCTTAAGGCTGCTTCAGAATTTACAGAGGTAAGTTCAGTATTATGGGATTCAAAGAATAGTTTTGCTAACTCATCAAAATATTCCACATGGTTTGGATTTATATTTATGCTTTGGTATAAATGCTCTATTTGATTATCCAATGGCTTTTCATTTCTTTGTGTCTGCTTATACTTTTGAAAATAAAGGTTTGATATCAAATTTTTGAATGGATAAATGAGTAAGAGTCCCAGAATTAATAGAAGGGCAACAAATATCACATTGAGATAGAACCTATTTTTTAAAATAGCCCTCTTCTCCGATAAGGTTCTTTTCATTTCTAAATGTGAAGCTATGGAATGCTGAGTTTATAGTTGCTTTTTATCATCTCCGGCTTCGCCATAACCTCTGGCATAATTCCAGGCAAAGATTAAGCTGATTATTATAGAAAAAATGACTGCATTGGCCGGTATGTGGAGATTAAAATCGAAAAGGCTGTGAATGGCTATGGCCACCACCGATGTGACTAAACAGATGGTTACAGGGTCTTTCTTAACATATCTAAAGATTGCGCCGGAAAAAACGATGATCCCCCATAAAATTATCGAAAATCCCAGAGCACCGCATTCTGTTAATGTTTGAAGATAATCATTCTCCGCGAACAAAAAAGTCATTTGGTTAGTAAAAGATTTATATTTCGGGAATACATTTTCAAAAGTACCCAGTCCTGAACCGAATATGGGAAAGTCTTTGAAATAATATAAGCTATCTTTCCACACTTTTGGACGCAGCTCCTGGGCGAGTCTATCCGGTTCCGTGAGCGTGAATATCCGGTTCAAAGAATCCGATAATATTCCTATATAGCCAAGAAATAGCAGAAGGCTTATAACTATCAAAAATACCATGGGGAACCGATGTTTAGGATTTTTTGTAAACGACAACATCAGTAATAGGAAAACAAGGGAGCAGATCAAGCTGACCATACCGGCCCTTGAATTTGACATAAAAACTGTTCCCGCCATAACTATGGTCATAAAGCCTAACATAAGTTTTTTATTAAAATCCTTATTGAGAAATATCAGCCCGATTGCTAGGGGAATTACCATTTCCATATAGCCGGCGTAATGATTGTGATTTACATAGGGACCAAAAGGCCCGCCACCATACCTTAATTCTCTAAACCAATAGATCTTACCGTTCCAGGTCAGTTTCTGAATAATGGCAAACAGGGATAAGGAAAAAGCAAATATGACGATGTAAGCAAGCATTCTCCTGATTTTCTTAAAACTATTTATATTATTTATGATAAGGAAAAAGAGCAGAGCATAGGCAATTATTTTGTACAGCTCGTTTTTGGTTGTGTAAGGATTTAGAGATAGCGAGCGAGAGCCTATTTTCGCTTGTGGTGATAATTGCTCGTTGCTTATTTGATTTATTGCGTTCTGGCTTTCCATATATATCTCGTGAGTATGAGGAGAAACAGCCTTCAGAATAGGCTCAGGCAAAGGTATTAACTGCAAGAGAATAAATCCTATAAAGATAAGGATAGGCAGATTGAGGGGAGTTTTGAGGTAATCTAAACCAAAAGTAGATGGGTTAGCATGTCTATTTTTGACTGAGCTCTTCATCCATATTTTTATGAGCCATATCAGGCTGAGAAAAATGACAGTGATTTCAATAATTGAGTAGGCCCAGGGCTCTACCGAGCCGAAGGCTAAAGGGCTGAAAAGTATCAGGGAAATTATCCCTCCTTCAATAATGTGATTACATATTTTAATTTTTATATCAGGCACAATTAGACCTCGCAGATTAAACCTTCGTGCTCTGAACTTTTTCAGACCCTATGGGATTTTTTCCCGCCTCAACCTTGAAGCTTAACGCTGAGAAGTCTTCGGATAAGAGGGTTTGAAATAAGGGATGAGATCAATCCTTTATGCCAGTCAAAATTAAGATTTTTCTTTATAATTGGCAAAAGTCCATCCATGCTCACAATGTTGAACAGCATATCAATCCTGGAGTCACTTAAAAGGGAATATATCTCCCTCAATTTAAGCCCTAACTGAATCTCTGGAGCAAGTTTTGCTCTCCACAATTGGTCGTATTCATGAAAGATCTCTTCGTCAAAGCGGTTCTGCTGAAAGGCCTTATTTAAGACCTGGGAAGCTATCTCCGCCCCAATCATCCCATAATAGATACCGCCATTGGTGGTGGTCTTCACCTGCCCGGCTGCTTCTCCCACAACAAGGATTCTTCTTGTAATGGCTTTAGGAATGATACCCAAAGGAATGGTACTGTGCTGCAAATTTGTTACCCTGGAGATGTCTTTCTCAGCTTGTAACTTATGTGATAGGAATTGCAGATGTTGAAAAGAGTCTTTTTCTGTGGTAAGCCCCACTAATCCCCTTTCGTCTCCTAAAGGGATAAGCCAGGCAAAAGAGCCGGGGGCAACCTTGTTTCCCAAATATACCTCGGTATGGTCAAATCCTGAGCCGTAAACCTCTGCCTGAACCGCCTCAATATAGCGCGGGGGGCTTTTAAGCCCTACCATCTTGAGCAGAGAGGAGCCATATCCCACCGCTATTACCCCCACCTTAGCACGCAACTCAAAGCTGCGACCTTTAGCTTGTATGCACACCTTCACCTCATTTTCATCTGTCAGGATTTTCCTCACCCAGCTCTCATCCAGAAAAGATGCTCCCGCGCTTATCGCTCTGCGGGTCAAATAAGAGTCAAAGCCAGAGCGGTCAACTGCCAGAGCCAGGTCAGAATCAGATTGGTAGATAAACGATTTGCCGCCGGGGGATATAAATTTGAATTTATTTATACGATTCAAAATGGGGACTTCCCAGAGGTCAAATTCCCGAAATGCCTCCAGACCTATTATGCCGGAGCAGTTTATGGATTGTTTGGGAGTCTTTCTCCCCTCTATGAGCAGAACCTGGTATCCCATCTTTACCAGCAGATAGGCAGCATGGCTTCCGGCAGGTCCTGAACCGACAATTATCGCATCGTACATAGTGAACCCCACTTAAATCTTATACTCTCGAGTCTCCCATTTTCTCTTTTCAATAACCTCTAAATCTTAGTTAAATAAAATGTGGCTTGATCTCCTAAATTTTTCTTATTAAGAGATTTAGCTTTTCTCTCAAAATATGCAATTTCACGTGAAGAAAATATACTTTTATGCGGATTATTTCGATATGAAATGCTTGAACAAAGAGGAATATTATTTACATATTGCTCGCTACCCCAAAATTGTAAGCTAGTTGAATCGTATATTATATTCTTTAATGTCAATCCAGCTTGATTAGCTAATATTTTAATGCTTTCAATAGAGTATATAAAAAAATGTCTTGGGGCGTCTATTTGTACCCAATTATGTCTATATTTTTTCCAAGCATAAGAAGACGTTGTTGGAGCTCTGATCAAGCATACGCCATTTTCTAATAAAAGTTCTGATACTTTTTTAATTGTTTTAATGGGATCTGAAATATGTTCAAAAGAATGATTAAATATTATTAATTCGAAATTCTCTTCTAACTCATGAATATTTTTTTTTAAAATCATAAGTCCTTTTTTATTTATTATGTCGTTTTCAATATATGGATCTATGCCCAGTAAGTTTTCAAACCCAACATTGCTTAAAATATTTAATAAAATACCAGTACCGCATCCTACATCTAAAATTTTTGATTTTAAGTTAATATCTACATTTCTCAAATGTGTAAAGAAAGTAGAAGCAGGGAAAAATTTGGAAGTTATGGTTCCTATGAGTCCTTTGCCAGTAATTGCAGAAATATCCCTATGTTTTCTAAAAAAACTCTTTATTTGGTTCTCGCGGATAATTATTTTTTTTTGAAAAGAATAATATTTTGAAGGATAATATTTTGACATATTTTTTGGTATCTCAGAGATCTGAAGACACCCACAGTAAGAACATTCAAAATAATTAAATGTATCTCTAAATCCGAACATCATCTCTTTTACTTTATAATTTCTACTGTTTTCTTTATTGCCACAAATTTCGCATTGCATTTTTAATTGAACCAAACATCAAGTATAATATAGGAACTTTCAATTTAGTCCATGCAATAACTATTCGTATGAAAGTCTAATAAGTTTTTGGGAATCTTTCTGCCCTCCAATATCAAGCTATCTTATACTATTTTAGCTAATAGATACGCTGCATGGCTCCCGGCAAGTCCTGAGCCGACAATTATCGCATCGAACATAGTGAACCCCATTTAAATCTTATACGCTCGTGTCTCCCATCTTCTCTTTAAGCTTATCCAAAAGGAGAGTAGATTATAAAAGACTATTTTTATGAACATTTGATTTTTGATTACACAAATATATACAGCTCCGCTTTCTCAGCTACATAAGCTGCCTTTACACCGCCAGATTGATTACTTTTATCGTGCTGATTATAATAGCGTTAGCGGAAAATCTTCGACCAGCTCAGCACGCCATCATATCACAGCTGTCCACCTCTACCGAGATGCTTCTCCCTAACAGATGGACCGATACCACTACTGTAGATTTATACAACTCTCTGCGTATAAGAATACCTTTAGCACCAGTCAAGGGACCATTTACTATTTCCACCATTTCCCCCTCTTTCACATAGGGGCAGTGATTAATGGTCGCCTTATTCTCGGTTAATATCCTGATTGATTTAATCTCTTCATCCGAGATGGGGGATAACTCCTTCTTGTTATTTCCCAGGATTCTCACCACTCCGCTGGTCTTCAGGATCTCCAGGTATTTCTCATTGTCCATCTGGCAACGCAGGAACAGGTATCCAGAAAACAGTGGTCTTTCAATAAACTTCTTTCTGTCCTTCCATCGCCGTAGCGACTTAACTACAGGCAGAAAGGTCTCAAATTGTTTGTCAGATAATCTATGATCGACCTTAAACTCGTGCCTGCTTCGGGTAAAGACGGCATACCACTCAGGACAACCATCATTCCCTTGACCAAAGTGACTCATCTTTGAACCTCAAATTAGTAAGCCGAAGAGGTGAACTAATATTCTCTTAACATTTTGAGTTATAGCTATACTACTCTCATTAATCTATCTTCGATAGGAGAATTCGATGACCTCACTATCAGTCAATGCTGATATCTTTCCCTCTGCTCCGTAATCAAAACTAAAGGCTCTGCCCGGGGTCAATTTTGTGTGGAAAATTTCACTAATAGTTGTTACTTCTATATCCACCATTCCTTTGTTTAAAAAAAGGATACGACGGGCATCCTCACCGGGAACTTTTACCTTTCCCCCTTTGTTAATTTTTAATATTCGTCCCTCACCTCTGCCTGTTCTGGTAATGATAATCTCTCGACCCCAAGGGTTGTCGTTTCTTTCTACCATCATTCATAACTACCGATAAATTGTTATAAAGATTCTAAGCCCCTCTTTTTATACTTTGGATAAGAAAGAGTGCTTTTCCTTTCTGTAGTTATATTATAAATTGCGTCCATTACCGCCATAGATACTCCTCTTACTGAACAGAATGGAATAGTTCAAATATGAGCATGGGGCTCTTTTACAGAATCCTCTTTTCCGTTTGCTTCTTTTTATCTTGATATTTCTTGCCATGGTAATAATGATATTTCTTACCATAGTAGTAATAATGTCGGCAATAATGGTGATGTTCAATTACATCTAAATTGTTTAGCACAATCCCTACTATTTTGGCATTGTTTAATTTCTCTTTCCCCAGCATAACCGCTTCTCTTGGCGTATCCGCTCCTTTGACCACCAATATCACCCTGTCAACTTTATTACCCAGCAACTGGGCATCAGTAAATGCGAGTAAGGGGGGAGAATCTATAATTATGTGAGCGAATGAACCGCGGCAAGCTTCAATTAGAGCATCAAACTTTGAAGAGCTTAATAATTCCGCTGGGTTAGGGGGCAATGGACCAGAAGGAATAACATATAGATTAGCGATATTCGTCCTTTTGATTATGGTAACAATATCAATGTCCTGGGTAAGAAAACTAGTTAATCCAGGGTCTTTATTAAGATTGAATATGCGGGCAAGCTTGGGCTTCCTCAGGTCACCCTCAAGCAATAGAACCCTTTTATCTAAATGGGTGAAGGTAATGGCCAGATTTACTGAGGTTATTGTTTTTCCCTCAGAGGGTTGGCTGCTGGTAATCAATATTACCTGCGGTGGGGATTCCGGAGACGATAGCAAGAGAGAGGTGCGCATTGACCTATAGGCTTCGGAGATAGAGGACATAGGATTAGTTTGAGTAATTTTTTCAATAGATTTTGGCATTTCTTCAGAGCCCTTAATCCCGTAATAAAAACGGTATCCATATTTGTAAGCTTTGGAAGTTTTTAATCCGTCAAGGGAAGCGATAATAGCCAGGGTGGGAAGGTTCAGATAAATTTCCACATCTTTCTTGTTCTTCAAAGAGCTATCCAGATACTCAAGGAAAAAGGCTAAGCCGGTCCCCAGCATCAAACCGACAAAGATGCTTAACATAATGTTCAACTTCTTTCTTGGTCGGTATGCGCTCTGAGGTATCTCTGCCCGGTCGACTATTCTGATGTTGCTGGTTCCCAGATCCCTTAACTCTGCCGAGACACCTGTTTCATCCTCCCTTTTCATCAACGAGTCCAGGAGCTTCCGCTTGTTTTCCACCTCGGTCTTCAGAGTAGTATAGAGGATGGAATTTCTTTGGAGTTCTATCGCCTCAGCTTTCTGCTTATCGAGCATCTCTTTTAACGCACTCTCTCTTGTCAGGGATGTTTTATACTCCGATTCCGCTGATTTCCTCACCTTGGTTACTATATCGTTTATCTCCTTGTCCAGTCTCTGTTTTGTATTTTCGAACTCTGTTTTGAGCCTTACCATCTCTGGCCAATCTGCCTTAAAGCGCTCTGATTTTTGGGCATACTCTCTTTCCAGCCTGGCATATTCCTTCTTGAGGTCTTGAATCACGGGATTTCTTAACACCTCGGGGATGGAATCGGGGGAGGCGTTTTTCATCTGATTATAGTAAGATTCCTTGGCTATCCTTTCGGTTTGAGCTCTGGTATATTCGGCATTCAGGTCCGCCAGCTTGCTTATAATGATGTTTTCATCTCCCTCCAGGGCAATAATGCCTTTCTGTCCGGCGTATTGCTGCATATCTTCCTCTTTGGAGGCGATCTCCTTTTTCAGCTCCTCGATCTGCTTGCTCAGGAAATCGTGTGCTTCCTTGGAGGCGTAGTACTTCGCCTCCAGGTTCGACTCGATGAATCCCTCCGCCACCGCATTGATCACTTCGGCAGAAAGCCTGGGATTATTGCTTATGAAGGAGATTTCAGCCAGCCTGCTGTTTCTAATAGGCTCCACTTGCAGCCTGCTCAAGAAGATGTCAATCAAGCCGGTGTAGGGGTTCACCAACTCCTCGCTCTTTTCACCTTTGTTACTGCGAAATATATTTCTTATTCTCCCTAAAATTCCCACTTTGCTTCCTGGAGAAAACTCAGGACGGGAGGTCAAATTTAGATTTTTGATGACTCTCCTTGCCAGCGAACGGCTCTGGATAAGCTTATATTGGGTTTGGTAGAAATCCTGTTGGGAAGAATCGATAGTAAATATCTCTTCAAAGGATACCACCTTTGGGTTCTCCCTTTCGATCTGCAGGGTACAGGTCGCCTTATAGGTCGGCTTGGCAACGAAGGAGCCGATAGTTCCTGTGATTACCAGAATTATGACCACAGTATAGATTGTCCATCGCCTCTTCCTTATCACATGCCAATACTCCTTGATATTGATTTCCCTCTGCAGATTCTCTTCCATTATTCTCCCCTGTTAAATTTCCATTAGAAAAAGGTCTCCGGGACGATGACAATGTCATCCTTTTGGAGAATGATATCCTTCTTCTTCCCCTTGATAATGTCTTTGAGATCTACCTTGATGATTTGCTTTTTGCCGTTTTCCTCCTGGCGGATGATTTTAATCCTTGTCCTGGCGGCCCTGTCGGTAAGACCACCGGCTTTGGTTATGGCCTGCAAGACGGTGATTTGCTCTGATTCTTTGACTTCCAACTGCCCCGGCGAGTTCACTGCCCCAAAGACATAGACATATATATACTTCTCAGGGGGAATGCTTATCACATCTCCCGCCTGGACTGGTAGGTTCAGCTCCGGGTTCCCCTTTTCGATCAGCTCCTCCAGGTCGATGGTAATGCTCTCGGCAGCACTC
>Ga0224501_10000432_pt1 | contig 33748 bp, 31 predicted proteins | sample SF_Oct11_sed_USG_4_FD_169105 | JGI IMG/M metagenome (GOLD analysis project Ga0224501, IMG submission 169105) | Sediment microbial communities from San Francisco Bay, California, United States - SF_Oct11_sed_USGS_8_1 | ecosystem: Environmental > Aquatic > Marine > Sediment | place: USA... | reverse complement strand
AAGTGCAGAGAAAGGCTGGCGCAAGCTCAGAGGGTTTTCACTTTTAGCCGAAGTGATTAACGATGTAAGATTTGTAGATGGAGTAAAGAAACAAACAGTTGAACGTCAAAGGAGCGCTGCCTGATCATGGTCGCGTACACCAGATTTGACTATAACTCTTACACACGAAAGCAAACGTGCTTTTGTAGCTGAATGGTTAAAAAACCTTATTAATCTTGAAGAGATGGACCTGGCCAGAGCAAATCAATATAAATTTGAAATACGTCGATTGCTGGAGTTACGCATCAACTCGCTTAGGAAAGACGCGATTAATAAAGCCTTTCAGGAGAGCCTTTTTAGTGACGGGGTAGAAGAACGTATATCCGTAAGTGATGAATATGTTTTTACATTTAATCCTTATGCTTATGCGCCGAACAGTGATTATGCTGGCGATTATGGTCCATATGATTTTCGACACCATTATTACAGCCGTATTGGTAACTTTGATTCTAAAGAAGAATTTGAGTGTGCCTGTTGGCTAGATCAACAGGCGGAAGCAGGTCGCATTGAGTTTCGGGTTCGTAATTTAGTTAGGCGTGAAGGTTCATCATTTTCATTGCTCAAAGCAGATGGACGATTTTATCCAGATTTTATATGTAAGCTACCTGATGGAACTACATTAATTGTTGAATATAAAGGGGCTGACAAATGGGATGTGCCAAAAGTTCAAATGGACCGTATGATCGGCGGGTTATGGGCAAATATGAGCGGTGGCCGTTGTCGTTTTGTTATGGTTAAAGATAGAGACTGGAGTGTGATTCACGCTCTTTTATGATTACGTTTAAATTTATAGGTAGTTAGATTTACAGAAAATAATAAATGTATACAAATAATATGTGATATAGATTACATCATGGAAAATAGACCGCATATTGGTGTCCAACATTTATCCCTGTTCTACACTGGGCGTCCTGCTCTACCATGGGATATCGCAGATATTATATCTACCTCACTTGCAGATGCGGATGTAGATGAGTTGGGTGTGGGTGTAACCGGATCACTGTGCCCATCTGTATTGACAGCATTATCTTATGGCGCACCAGAACGAAAGGTTAATGCCTTTGCTTTTACCTCCGCCTGGAGTGAGGGGGAAGGTTGGAACATAGTGATTGATGATTCACCTGGCATGGAGAATGAAGTTCCCTGGGCGAAGAGGTATTTACCTTCAAACAATATCCATTTCTGGGATGGCGCCACACCTTTTTTTCATTCAGAGGCGCTGTTTATCGATTTGCCATTTTCGCATCGATGCGTCGAGTTAAAGATTGATTTTTTACGACCAGAAAGGAACCGTTTATTAATGCTGGGGTTTCTGGAAGAGCATGATGGCCCCGAGGATATGTTAGTTTGGGCAGAAAAGAACGATTACCAGTTTGAAGAGCATATTGCAGAAGTGAAGAATGTAGAATATAACAAGCAATTATCATACAAGCTAATAATCGCGACAAACACAAAACGCTGATGGGTGGAATCTATTACGCAAAATGCCCCTGTGGCTTTGAGCAGGCAGAGTTGTATGAGGGCTATGGGATGAACGAGCAAGGTGGGTGTTTAACATTGCACGCCTGTGATACCTGCAGAAAAATATTTACACTAAACTCGAATAAGAAGAAACCTGACCTTTTTGATGAGACGGATAACTGTCCACGTTGTGGTAATGCCGCTGCATGTTCCTACACAGTAGAACTGGACTCAGATGAGGAGCACCACTGTCCAGCCTGCCACAAAAAGACACTCAAATTTCTCCCTGGTGGACTATGGGATTAGTTATCAAGGTAGACTGTTATGGTCGCACTTTATAAGGCAAGTTGTCCATGTGGGTTTGAGCAGGAGAACCTGCGGCAAGGTGATCGGCCGGACGTCGAATATTTTCGGTTCGATATCCATTTATGTTCTGAGTGTAATAAATTGTTTGATTGCTGGGATTGTTATTGCGATATATCTCCGCCAGTTCAGACATTCTGCCCAGAATGTGAAGAGGAACCCTTGGTATCGTATACTTATAATGATGATTTTGACAAAATTAAACATCTTTGCCCACACTGCCATCAGGAAACAATGAGTTTTATTACAAATGGAGAATGGGTCGAAAAGTAATGGTGCGGACATGGAAGCGAGTGATGAAAGCCAAAGTTTAACCATCTGTATCAATAAACTAAAGCGTGTCAGACAAGGTCTGTTATCTGGCCAATGTGTACAACCAACTTCACTTTTACCGATACGACGATATATCAAAGATAAAGAAGCACAACAGCGTGTTGGTTTATATATTCTTGAAATGGTTGTTTCAGATGTTGAATTTAATCAATTATCAACACCGGAACAGCAGTCTGTAAAAATATTGCTGGAAGCCTGTAAGACGTATTCCGTCGACCAGACTCCGAAGCATAAGCTGGCGGTGAAATCAGCAAATGCCGCCATTGCTGCACTTCAGCCAGGATGGAAACGTGTCTGGATACATGCTACCCGTCGCAGGGTTAATCACCACCTATTTTTGACGGCTGAACTTTGCGGTAGTATTTTCATAGATGATCTATCTATAAAAGATTGGCTTTATGAAGCATCAGTTGCCTATGTGTTTGGCTACAGGAAATATCGATATACTATTGAACAGTCCTCGATAAATCGCTTGAGTGGAATTATTGATTTTTTAGTTTTCGACTTTAATTGATAAATGGTATATTAAACATAGGTGTTTTCTTGAATCAGTTTTCGACTTTAATATTGAAAGTGGTATAACAGTGGTTCAGAAAAACAACCTGTTACACTACTTTTAGTTTTCGACTTTATTTGGCAAGATTACGCTGGCTCCATGTAGATACCATCTTGTTCGTATCATTACAATCCGAGAATTTTACGTCGTCCTTACAGGACTTGTTATTTTTTCGTCCATACTCCGGTGGTTGAAACCACCGGCTACATCACATAGCCCCGCCGGGGCATTTTGCCTTAGCTCCCTGAAGGGGAGCTGTGTCACAGCCGGTGGCATCAGCCACCGGAAGGCATGAAAAAAGGATTCAGCCCTGAACGACTGCATGGACGAAGTATAGGACATACAAGTATCGCGAAAGGCATGGATGCCGAAAGCGATTGCAGGAGGTACGTAGCCATGGATGGCTACGGTACGCGGCTATGGACAGCCGCGGTAGACAATGTCTGGAACTTATTGTCGAGACCACGTCGGGAATTGGTGGTCGAGGGGCTGGGTAAAAGAGATAGTTTTTTGTAGATACCATCTTCCTCACTCAATCACAAGCCCCCGCTAGAGGGTTTGCGGTTGATAGTTAGCTTGGTGTTTTAAAACACCAAAGCAAATCTGAACGAGCTTACGCATGGCGGCACACAAAGCAGACATTTTGGTTTTTCCCTGCTTTAGCAGTCGCGTGTATTGGGCTCTTATGTCCGGGTTGTGCTGGGTTGCCACCACAGCAGCCATGTAGAGTTTGGACCGAATCAGCGAACTGCCTCGTTTCGATAAGTGGGGTCTACCGCGAACGCTGCTCCCGGATTCGTAATGTACCGGATTTAGCCCCACATAGGCCGAACATTGCGTGGCAGCTTTAAAATCTCGGCTCCTTATCATGGCAATCATGTATTGAGAGTGGGCCAAGAATAGTGCCGTATACTAATCATACAATTTGCCCCCTAAAAAATTCTCCGTAGCTCCCAACTTTTTGCTATTTATGAAAGTTTGCCGTTAAGGGTACGTATTGATACCGCAATGGCAAGGTTCTTGAATATTTATAATACTTGAACAAAAGTACCCGGATCATTTATGAGTTCTATCTTGTACGTTCTGAAAGTCGCAGGTAAATATCTTCCCTTGATTCCCCTGTATTTCTTTCTGGTGATGTTTTGTATTGCCTTGGGATTCGACATTAATTTTTTTACTGAATCGGCATACAACCAAAAAAGGCTGATCCAATTAAGCACTTTGGCATTATTAGTGCTGACATTGCTTATCAACCGCAAATTACTTGTGGATTTATACACTGCCTGGACTAATTTGCCATCCATAGTGAGGTGGGTACTTTTAATTGTTGCATTTTTAGGTGCGCTTTCCAGCTACCAAGCGCCTTTGCCAAAACACGCCTTCCAGGAATGGAGCTTATTTGGTTTACTATTTATTTTTACGCTGAATATTAGCAATTGTCTATCTACGTTGTTTGTGCAAAAAGTCGTATTGGCAACATTGGCCATTGGTATTTCACTCTACCACTGGCGATTTATGGCCAGTGCCTATATACCGAGTTTGGATTTAACCGGGTGGTTAAAAGGCTATGAATTGTTTGTTGGCTTTGTCCAGCCTCGATTCTTGAATCAAATTCAAACCTGGATATTACCATTAATGCCTGCGCTACTCATTGTCTTTGGTGGTGTTTCTCGGCGTTACCATTGGGTTCTGTGGCTCCCGGGTATACTTGGCTGGACGTTGTTATACGCTTCGGGCGGGCGGGCCACATTGATTGCGATGATCTTCGCCGCCATTGTAGTACCTGTGTTGTTTGCCCGACGTTCTATGGCATGGTTGAAAGTGCATATATTTTTCGCAATAGTCGGTCTTGCACTTTATTTATTGTTGTTTCACGGGATTCCTCATTTGATTTCCGTGGAGATGAATTTACCCAAAATCACCGATCGTTTAGCACAAGCAGGCCTAGCGGGACGGGGGAGTCTTTGGAGTCTGGCGTGGGAATTGGCGTGGGCGAATCCACTGCTAGGGCTGGGGCCGCAACAATATGCAAACTATAGTAATTATGCCAGTGCTGCTCATCCCCATTCGGCATATTTACAGTGGATGAGTGAAAGGGGGTTGATTTCTTTTGCTTTGATTTTTTGGTTGTTAGTCTATGGATTCATCAAGTGGGTAAAATTTTGCCGGTACACTTTAAATAGTGCAGATGGCGAACAGTCCATATTATTAATAAGCTTAACAGCTTCCTTGGTTGCAGGTGCAACCCATGCGTTAGTCAGCGGAGTTATCGTCATGCCATTTAGCCAGATGGTGATGTGTATAGTTGTGGGGTGGGCGCTGGCTGTTTATTTCGATGCGAATACATCCGCTCGCATTTGCTCAGCGGCAATAACCAGGAAACCACTAAGCTTATGGATTGTGGGAGTGGTATTCCTGGGCACTATTCTTTACTCAAGCTATCCTGCCATTACTCAAACAGATCAAATAACGGAAATCTATTTAGAGAAAAATCCCCACGTCACAGTCCTTAAGCCTAGATATTGGATTCAGGGATATATTGGTTGGCAAGAAGCACAATAATGGCGATTGGTCTGGTAATTTTGGAATAATCAACATCGCTCATTTGTTTTCTGTGTATGCATTAGATTCCGGTGATCAGAATATGGACAGTAATTCGTTATCCCAAAACCTGTACGCAGATATACGTGAAGACATTAGTGGAACAGCGGACACAGTAGGCTTGATATTTAATAGGGAGGTCCAGCAGGACCGTCCGCTATATCTTTATGTGTCAGGAACCAATTTTCTAATAAGTGTTTGGAAAGCATTATTGGAGATTCCGCCGGGATCGGTTACAAGCTACACACAGGTGGCAAATAGAGTGGTGGTTATCATCGGGGTGAAACAAGAATGCATGCAATACACGCCTGGGAGTCAGCATGGCATGGATAGAAATTGGCGTGGTAGTGGTGTTTTGACCTTCGTTTAAAATCGACTAGGGAAAGTCTTTTAAACAACAACGACCGGAAGGATTTTTGGTTTCGCAGGAGCAGTTTCGTTCCTTTGTTTGTTTGATGACGAATTGTTTTAGTAGCGGATTATTTTTAATATCGCTCAGGGTAATACCAAAGCAATAACATATTTTCTTATCGTTCCCCGTTTGTTTCTGGCCGATGGGGTGCCGTAGTTCCGCTACGGTGATTACCTTGTCGTCTTCGCCAAAGTACACCACATCACAATCCGGGCTGTCACAAAAATAGTATTGTTGTACTTTCAATAATCGATACCACGCCGATTTTAAATGATGAAGCATGGTTTGTCGGTCAACCGGAGCATATTTCTTATTGTTTACAGGACAGCGGTGTTTTTTAGAGTGCCTGGGAGTGGGGTCTATATTGCAGCAGTTGGACATGGATTTAGTTCCGCTGTGCTTTTATATCACATTGGTATACCGCGTCGGTGCTTGTCGCGGATAGGTTTTGGCTGCTTTTTGTAAATGGTTCAGGTTTGGAGATGCCGAACCCTTGCGCAAAATCAATTCCAATACTGCGTAGTTTGTTCAGAGTATCTACATTTTCAACATGTTCGGCAACCGTTCTTAACCCCATTACTTTTCCAATGCGATTAATGGCTTCAACCATTGCGCAATCGATCTCATTCGTGGCTATGTCTTTGACGAATGCGCCGTCTATCTTCAATATATCAACCGGCAGGTTTTTTAAGTAGCCAAATGAGCTCAGGCCGCTGCCAAAATCATCCAATGCAAAATGAAATCCCAGATCTACCATTTTCGACATAAAATCTCTGGAGCGTATGATGTTGGCAATTGCCGCGGTCTCGGTAATTTCAAAACATACTAGGTTTGGTGTTATGTGATATTTATCCGCTTGTTCGACGATATAGTCAAACAGGCCGGCGTCTCCCAGCGATTGTCCTGACAGGTTGATTGAGCACAGCCCCAGATTGCTAAATTCATCACGCTCATTGTTGGACAGCATAGCGAAGGTCTTTTCAATGACCCGGTAATCTATGTCCAGTACAAGATTATAGCGTTCCGCTGCGGGGATGAATGTTTTGGGAGAAATGATTTCCCCAAACTCACCCGTAAGCCTGGTCAGTACTTCAAAATAGCTTTTTCCATCATCTGCGCCTGATAGCGGAAGGATTTCTTGAATATATAGACAAAAACTGTCGTTTTGTAGCCCGCGCCTAATCTCGCGGACCCAGCGCATTTCACCGCTATGCTGTGAGTACTCAATATCTTCTACTTTATGTACGTGGACTGTGTTACGACCTTGTCCTTTGGCAATATAGCAAGCGGAATCTGCGGCGGTGAGTACTTTTGAGACACCGCCACTTTCACTGGTAATGGGGACCACACCAATACTGGCGCCAATTTCAAATGTTTGATCATCCCATATGAAAACAAATTCTTTAACCACTTTCCGAATTTTTTCAGCGATGTTCTCCGCTACCTCGATTGGGCAACTTTGCAATAGTACTGCAAATTCGTCGCCCCCCAATCTGGCTGCCGTGTCTATGCTGCGTATTATGGATTGTATATGTGAGGACACCTGTTTTAGGAGCTCATCACCCGCTATGTGCCCACATGTATCATTGACTACCTTAAATCTATCAAGATCAATGTAACACAGTGCGTGTTTGGCGTTTTCCAGCTCTGCCGTTTGGATCATGGCTTGTAAACGCGTTTCAAGTTCACGACGGTTTACCAGGCCGGTTAACTCGTCATGACTGGCTTGATAGGATATTTCGCTTATTAGGCGTCTTAACTCGCTAACGTCACTAAAGACAACTACGCTGCCAACAATACGTTTGTCACGATCGAATATGGGGGACATAGTGCTGGCTATAGGGAACTCCTTCCCATCTTTTCGAATAAGCACCATCTTGTCTGTAGAAGGCATTCTCAACCCTTGGATCAAACAATAATCCAGTTGATCCAGTATGGGTTCCCTGGTTGCCTCATCAATTGCGCGAAAAATGGATTTCAAAGGCAACGCTTTCGCGCTTGAGTTGCTCCACCCGGTCAGTGTTTCCGCTACCGGGTTTATGTAGTCCACATTACCGTCCGCGCCCGTGGTAATAACGCCATCCCCAATCGAGTCTACCGTCACTTGGGCTCGTTCTTTTTCTCTAAATAGCTCAGCCTCCATACGGATACGTTCCAATTCCGGACCGGAACGTGCGGCGAATATTTTCATTATCGGGATAATGTGATCTTCCTGCTGCATTGGGCCGTCGTGCATAACCACCAAAACTCCAACGGTTTCACCTGAAGAGTTGTTTAGCGGTAAACCCCAGCAGCTCTCCACGCGCATCATTCTTTGCATGTCCGCGCTTGGAAGAAGTTTCGTTACAGAGTGACAGCAATAGCAGATCTTGTCTCTGCAAGCGTCACCGGTAGCACCTTCTACTGAATAGCTAAAGTTATCAATCAGCTTGGTACCACGCCATACAGCAATCGTTTTAATCACAGAGCCCTTGTTTTGCAGTTCCGCCACAAAGGCGTATCGTACGCCAATGGCATTCGCCATGTGTTCAACAACCGACTTAAAAAAGTTCTTACCTATTTCCGCGCCGGTGCCTTCAATGATGCATTTTATCGATTCAACTATCTGTTCTCTTTCTTTTGCCTCAGCTTGCAGTATGTTGGAAACGGTACGAAGTTCGTTTAGTTGTAGCAGGCGATGGATAGTAAGTGCGAGGGGATTGGCAATTAGTGTTCCTAATTCAATTTCCCTTTCGCCATATAGTTGTGATTTATTACTTCCCACAATTAAGACGCCAATTGTAGTACCGTAAGCCGCTAGGCGGACCAGCATAAAATCGTCGATTACAGGAATGGGATGCGGCAGAACGATCTGTTTTGAGTCCGATAAGCTACTAGTTAGAAAGATGTCTTTACTGTACCAAAAGCGATCGAGAACGGTGTTTTCTCCTGCCAAGCTCTCAACATCGTGCCAGCCATGGTGATCCAGTACCCGCGTGGCTGGGTAAGCGGCTTCAGATGGTAGGGCAAAGGCACAATAGTCAAAATCAAACAAGGCTTCCAGGTGCTTCACCAGGCCGCTGAATAGCTCTTCCACCTCGGATGGGTGATTTATAAACAGTAGAATGGGTAGGACAGTTGCGCTGTGGGAAATAACACTGTGATTTTCGTGTTCAAGCAAAGCCTCAGATGGGACGTTTTCCGGCTTTGGCACACCTTTTCGAGGCATAATTCACACTGTTACAAATATTTAACAATGTTATGACTATCGGAAAGTTGAGTGAAACCTTTAGGTATTTCAGTACACAGAAAAATCGAAAGGCTACCCTCGTTTTCGTAAGAAGTTAACCAAAAGGGCAGTTTCAGTGTGATTGTATGAGGCGCTCTTATCTAAGCAATTGGTTTTTCTAGGTATTATATATGGCGATACTCGGAATGTATCCACACTCCTCGGAACACAATTGGGTACGATGACTCCGACTTCAAATGGCTAAGGGACGTTACCCCTAATAAAGTCGGGTTACTAAACCCACACGTTTACCGGTATGGGCAGGCTGATCCGACAGCCACCTGGGATTAAGAGCGATCACGAGATTTGATCAACCGCGTAGAAGCCTACATGATGATTTTCATGTCTCGGGTTTAATGGAATCCTTGTGATTGCCCTGATCAGGAGTGGACATGATGGGTAAAGAAAAGTAATAAAGAATTTAAAAAGAAAACGACTTTGAGCCCCTATAAAAAGGCGGCTTTTGTATGTCTTTCCGTGAGACAAAACCACAAGCCAAAACGATGCTTCAATAAATAGACAAACCCCGCAACGGTTAAGTGTCTCCAAGCGCATTAGCATAATTGATTTGCTATCTCAGAGGAAAGAGCGGAAACTGTGATGAGTATGAATTTACGCACGCTATTCAGTATTACATGACGGTCATCGAAAACACCTCACGGGTTTCGTTGGCGAACAGTGGTGTGTTCAGCCTTTTTAAATGCATGAGCGTTATTTGCAACAATAACACTGACAGCACCGGCATTCCTGGCGCGGTTCAGGGTACCAGGTGATGAAACTAAGCTTTCCCAATCCAAGCCGCAGCTTCGATGCTAACAAGAATCGTGTACTCTTTTGGGGGTATGATAGCGCCATCGAAGTCTCCTTTTTTGTGGAAGCCGATGCTCTTAATCTCACCGATCCACATGCAAATTGCTCGGAAGCGGATTTTCTGCAGGCGTTTGATGCCTTACGAAAGCGGATCTATGAGGTTGCAAACAAAGTCTATATGCGCGGCGGCAAAGGCACCTATTCGTATGTCCTGGGGGCTAAGGATTTTGATGGTTAATTCTTGAGTTGGCTGTAAATAGCACAGTAACAATCCGATTCTCCTGCTCAGTGGAAAACAGAAACTAGAACGAACACTAAGGAGACAGATATGACCGATCAAGAGAAAGCATTGATGGCGCAGTATGACATTACCTGTGAGACAACCAGCACCGCAATTATGGTGTGAGTCCGACAAGTCGATTTGCCCAAACACCATGCTTGGTTAACGGGACTTGGTTATCGGTAGAGGTTCAACCCTGTTTATTGTGCTCCGACCTCTGTTTCTGTAAACTTTTTCTCAAACCGATTCGTGGCCACAATATGATGAACCTCCCTGTGTTGCGTACTTTGCTATTGTTATCGATTCTGTTTGCCAGCTATGCAAGCGAGGCTTCGCAGGACTACACCGTCCTACGTATAAATACCGTTACACAAGATCTGCAACTATTTTGGCACGATGACAAGGGGATTCCCTTTCAGCGCTTTGATCGCTTGGCCTCTTGGTTGCAAAAAAAAGGAAAAAAGCTTGTCTTTGCCATGAACGCAGGAATGTACCACGCGGATTTATCACCGGTGGGCCTGCTGGTGCAAAACGGTGTGCAGATTAAGTCCCTTAATCTTACCGGGGGCAAGGGTAACTTTTTTCTAAAACCCAATGGGGTTTTCGTGGTGTCACAAACAGGTCCAAAAGTAGTGGATGCCACAGAGTACGGCAAACACTCAAAAGGCGTTATCTGGGCGACTCAATCAGGCCCACTGTTGTTAAAGAACGGTGCTGTGCACCCAAAACTCAACCCCATGTCTACTTCGCGCTTAATTCGCAACGGTGTCGGGGTGTCAGGCCGGGAAGCCATTTTCGTCATCAGTGAAAAACCCGTCTCTTTCTATGAATTCGCGCTCTATTTTCGAGACGTGTTGAAATGCGAGAACGCACTTTACCTGGATGGCGTTATCTCCGGCATTTACTCGGATGAAACAGGCAGAAATGACAAACGGGCCAGTTACGGCCCCATTGTCGGTGTTACACGGTAGATGCCAAGGGCGGACCTGCTTGCGCCAGGCGGGTGATGGCTTGTCAGGTGTAGCTGCGGCCCCGAACTCTCGGGGCCGTTTGGGACACTAAGGCATATAAAAGGATGCTCTAACATCCAAGTAGCTTTTCAGCGTGCCATAGTCGAACCAATTGGAGAATGTCGTCAGGATCGCTGCGCCGGAGCCGTTAACAACGAGTTGGTAGTCTTCTCTGCCAAAATAGTCCTGGACACTGACTGCGGTACTCCAGGTTTGTGCTGCAAAATCGTAGATTCGCTCATAAGCATGAACTGCGCCGGCATTGGTCGAATAATGTGCGCGAAACAACCCGGTCCCGAAAGCAGATGGCGTTAGTGAATAGATGTCATCTGTAGTGGTCGGCATTTCCTCTATTGGTCCCATGCTCACCGTAGCGCTGTGATAGACCGCAAGATTGTCTGACTCTATGATATTCACCGTGTCATCAATGCGTTTTTTCCAGTACACCACCGAATTACCGGCCGGATCCGCTCGGACCGAACCCCAATCCATAGCAAAGTTGGAGGTATCCACTGCAATTTCACTATTCCAGGTGGTCCCGGCAGCACTGTATTTTCTGAGTTTCAACTCATAATCACCCGCCGGCTTGTGGGCCCACAGTACGAAAATATCTCCATTGGCATTGGCTGACATATCATAAAGATAGTTGCCGGCATCCAGCATTGGGTCGTCGATGTTGATGGGCATCGTCGTCTCCCAACCGCCGGAGTCGGTATAACGGCGTACGAAAATCTTATTTGTGCTGGAAGTGGATGCCGGTTTCTCGTCCCAAGCAACAATGATTCGATCACTGCTGTCCAATGCGGTAAAGGGTCGGCCCACGTACGGGTTGGAAGAACTGTTGATGGGGTTTACCGTCGCCCAGGTGTCGCTTAGTCTATTGTAAGTGCGAGAGTAGTAATTGCCATCGTCGCCATGCCAGATTGCTACGGCGTTACCTGAAGAATCCAGCTGAACAACAGGTTCCCCCGGATACTGTCCGCTTTCGGTGCTGCTCAATGGTACGGCGCTGCCCCATACGCCGCCCTGATAGTGCTTCACATAGATATCATGGCGCCAGGTTAAATTGTCCGGATCCAAATACGTGCGTTCGCTCCAAATGACAGCAGCCTCGCCGTTATCCGATAAGCTGGAACCGGAGTCGAACCCGTCGGTGATACTGATTGTGGTTGCAGTACTCCAGTCAGTTGCAGGATCGTATGTTACAGCATACACGGTTGAATATGTGGTGGTCCCGTGGCTCCAGCTTATCAAAGCCTTACGGTTGCTGTTTAAATGGGTTTTTTTATCGTAGTAAGCTTCAAAGGCACCTAATAGTCTCGAGGACGGTACTTCTTTGACATTCCAACCGGATGCCAAATCGGGAACAGCGCTGACGGTTGATGACCAGGCGCTGCTGCCATTGCCATTCGTGGACAAAATTCTATAGTAATAAGTGACACCATTGCTTAAACCGGTAAAGGTGTACGAAGTGGAATTGGTAGCCAGGGTCCCTTTGTTAACGGTAAAAGCCGCGTCCTCTGCATAATCCACTTCATAACCGGTCGCGCCGCTGACGGCCGTCCAGGAAACACCAATCTGTTTATTGCCCGGTGTGACGAGGAAGTCCGTGACCGGCCCCGGAGGTGCTCCCTGTGGTGTGGCTTGGTCTGAAATAGAGTCAGAGCTTTCACTGCTGGAATCGGTCGCCGTAACCATTACCGTGTGGAGCTGCCCATTCACTAAACCAGAGATCGTGACCGGAGAAGTAGCACTTGTTAACAAACGGATATAACTGGTTTTGGAAACAAATCCAGCATCATTAACATAGATGTTATATGAGGTGGCTCCTGCTACGGTAGCCCAGCTGACGTCGATCTGGGCGTCGCCTGCGGTTGCTGTTACACCCGTGGGTGCTGCCAGATTACTGGGGTTGGGATCAACAATGTCTCCGGGAGCGCCCCCACCGCCGCCTCCGCCACAAGCACTTAACCATAGAAAAAAATAAAAAATAGGCAATCGAGATATGCTGGACATACGAAACTCCGGTTTGGCCGTACCCAAAAGTGGTTTTAGCTCTTTAGTTCATTGAGTAATCGTCTTGTTTGAAATATAGTTTACAATTCAACTGTGACTTGCGTCACAGTTGGGGCTATGTCGCCCCCTATGGAATCAAAAAAAGTGGTTTTACTGAAGATAAATAAGCGGTTGCAAAAAATATCAACCCAAACACATTTGGTAATTCGTAATCCAGTGTCGATGTTCGAAAAATACTGATTGCTGATATTATTAGCCAATGGACGATCTTACCCGGCTAAGCCGATTTTTAAGTTATATTTTGCGCCACAAGCCTGAGGCTGTCGGACTCACCATGGGTAAAAACGGTTGGGTGGATGTTGCAGAGCTTATTGAAAAAGCGCAAAAACACGGAAAACCCTTAAGTCCGGATATTCTTACAACCATAGTTCAACAAGATGAAAAACAACGCTATTCCTTTAATTCGGATTTAACACAAATTCGGGCAAACCAAGGGCATTCCGTACCGATTGATCTGGGACTCCATCCGATCAAGCCGCCGCAATTTCTGTATCACGGCACTGCTGTTCATCATCTAGAGTCAATCAGCCGGCAAGGACTGCAAAAACAAAAACGGCATCACGTTCACTTATCCGAAGACCGGAAAACAGCCAAAAGTGTCGGCTCCCGCTACGGCAAACCGGTAATCTTAACCATCTCAGCCGGAGAAATGTTTAAACAAGGCTGTTTGTTTTATATGTCGGAAAACCGTGTTTGGTTAACGGACCAGGTGTTACCGCACTATATTTCTTTTCCAGAAAACTAATGGCGGGTTTCCATCGCGGTTGGATCACTTTAAATCCAATTTTTGCATCACCGGCGGGGCAGGAAGGATACGGATCTGCAGGCCGTCTTTTGACAATCCACGCTAACATCTTCATTTCGTTCGTTTAATTAAAAACCTATCTGCACTGAGTGGGCTGGCCGTCGTGTATCCCACATAACAGACCCAGCCTCCCCCGCTGCCTTAACAGGGTTTGTGGCCGTTCTACTGTCTGATCTCCTTCCTGGGCTAACGCCATTTCAGACCCAATCACTGCTTTTTGAAACATGCTTCATGCATTGAAGCATCCGAATCGATATCAATACCATCCATGCAGGTTGAACTAAATGAGAATAGAAATCATCACCACACCAAATGATGAATTAAAAGAGACTGGATTTGGAGCACTGAGTGCTTGCCATAGTGTCTTGGAATCCATTAACAAACTCGGCTATGACGTAAAATTGAGCGTGTGTAGATGCTTGCAAGATCTGGAGCTGATTGTGAGCAGGAAACCGGACCTTGTCATCCTCGCCGTGAAGTACATTTCTATTAACAATGGATGTGACATCTGGTTGTCAGAATACTTCGCCGAACATGGAGTCAATTATTCCGGCTCGACAAGAGAAGTGCTGAAGTTTGATTCTGACAAGGTTCTTGCAAAAACACATTTACGAAAAAAAGGTTTGAAAACCGCGAACTATTTTACCGCCATCCCGGGTCAGTATAGATGCGAATCTGACTTGCCAGTAGCATTCCCATTATTTCTTAAGCCATTGGATGCGGCCAATAGTAATGGAATAGATGACTTATCGTTAGTCACAAATTTTGCAGAATTCGAAAGTAAAACCCTGTCTCTCTATACTGAATTTGATCTGCCTGTGTTAGCTGAAGAATATCTTTGTGGTCGGGAATTCTCGGTTGCTATCATTAAAACAGAAGACAGTAAACTCATCGTCTCTGCTGTTGAAATCGTCCCACCCCAATCAACAAAGGGTTTGCGGGTTCTGGGAGAAAAGACCAAAAAGGAAAACTCAGAAGAGATCAAAAAAATTGGAGATCAAAAAGTTCTAAGTGAAGTAACAAAACTGGCGATGGATGCCTTTGCAATGCTGGGAATATGGGATTATGGACGAATTGATATTAAAACAAACAAACGTGGCCAATGCCATTTCATGGAGGCCAATTTAGTGCCCGGTATGAAGTTTGGTGCCAGCTATTTCCCCAGGGCCTGTGAGATAGCGAATGAACTAAGCTATGATGCGGTAATACAGCTGATTGTAGAGAAAGGAATTAGCAGAGCGCCACATGCCGAACCACTGAGTATGCCGCTGATCACTTCCTACGGTACTGGCGAAAAGCGCCTTGCAGCTTCGTAAAGAAAGCAATAAATAGGGTTGAAAGTTTGTTATGCTTATTATTGTTTATCAGATTACGGTCGCATTAAAGGATTGACCGCTACATGTCCTCCTATGAGCTTTTAGTCGAAGTAACACGAAATGGAACGGTGGAAAGCGTACATTTTGGTGCAGCCGTCGTGTGTGATTTCAAGGGCAAGGTTGTGGAAAGCTGGGGCGATATCAGAAAGCTGGTATTCCCCCGTTCTGCGCTGAAGCCGATGCTGGCAATCCATCTGGTTGAGAGTGGCGCCAGCGACCGATATGCCTTAAGCGATGCTGAATTATCGCTGGCTTGTTCGTCTCATCAGGGAGAGAAAATGCATCAAGATCTGGTGGCGTCCTGGTTAACGCGACTGGGGTTATCGGAGGAGCATTTAGCCTGCGGCGCAGTATTGCCGGAACATACTGACAGTGCCCACCAGATATTGGCTGCCGGACAACAGGGCTGTCGAATTCACCACAATTGCTCGGGCAAGCACAGCGGATTTTTGACCACGGCATTACATCTGGGCTTGCCATTGGATGGCTACCACCTGCTTGAACATCCATTACAGCAATTATCGCTGGATATACTTTCCGACCTGGCTAACATTGACATCAAACAATATCCTATGGGAGTTGACGGTTGTGGATTACCAGCACCCACGATGCCTTTGCTACAACTTGGGCATGCTACCGCCCGATTCGCCAAGCCTATCGATTTGTCGGATGCTCGCTCACAGGCTATCTACCGTATTCACCAAGCCATTACCAATGAGCCGCTCTACGTTGCCGGGAGCGGAACGGTAGTTACGGAGTTGAATGAGGTAACCAAAGGTGCCGTGCTGGCGAAAACCGGTGCCGAAGGGATCGTCACGGCGGCTTTACCTGAACAAGGTCTGGGGATTGCAGTGAAAATTGCCGATGGCAGTGCCCGAGCACGTTCAGTTGCCTTGTTGGCGATCCTGGACGATCTGGGCGTGCTATCCGTGGACGTAAAACATAAACTTCAGGCTCAAATCTCTCCGGAGATAGTAAACTCAAGAGGTCATGTTGTCGGAGAAATACGTCCGGCCACCACCAATATCCAGTGCTCGGTCATTCGGTGTTAGTTTAAAAAAGAAAAAAAGCGGGTCAGAAAGCAATGCTTTCTAGTCTTCAAGTCGGCTTATATTAGAAATTATTGCTCTCTGGTACGGGCTTCCCGGGCTTTCAATCACGTGTGTCTGCGCTCCCTGAAGGGGAGCTGTAACATAGCCGGTGGCTTCAGCCACCGGAATGGATGAAAAAAGGAATCAGCCCTGAACGACTGCATGGATGCAGGTAGACCACGTCGGGAATTGGTGGTCGCCCGCCATAGCTGCCCCCAGGTTTTTAGCGCTAGTCCTCTCTAAATGGGGTGGTTTATTCGAATTCGCTCAAGCGCAATATTTGGTGGCACTGAAAATGCATTTTGTTTACCAACCTTGCGGAGGGAGTTATGGACAAATTTTTTAACTATCTCAAAAAATACTTATTGACTATAGAATCAATAAATAAGAGCGCGTTGGAAAATTGCTCTTCTGTAGATGAGCTGTTGGCTGTGGCGTCAACTGAGCTTGAGAGCAAAGATCTAAACATCTTCCAAAACAAAATTGCGGACTACATGCATAGCGGTAAAGCAGTGGGTAGTACAGATTTATCCTAATTCGCCTCAAAAACTCAAATATATCCCTTCCGATAACAGTCGCTATTTAAGCCTCCGCTGCAGCTAGCTGTTTTGGCTTATGCTTTTGTCTTGCCTTATGCTTTTGTCTTGCCTTTACAGGGGCTTTCTTTGTATAAAAATAAGACACCAGATCTTGGTGGAATGATTCAAGTTCTTGATTGCTAAGGAGAGAAGCCGCAACATCTATTAAATCATTAGAGGTTTTGCATTTGCTTAGTGACCTGGCGTTAATCTCATCAAATTGTAATAGTCTATCTTTAACGAAATCAAATTCCCTACTCATGGTCTATCTCCCGTTATTACCGTAAATGATCAAATGCTTGGCTTAGTTCAAGAGCCAAAGCTTCGTCAGCATAAAAGTATCGCCCATCATTTTCTTTATCGCCCGTTATTTCCACATCATTCCCTAGTCGGTTCAGGCCGCAGTGGTTTTGGAAAAAGTGCAGTAGTTTGTCGCCTCCGGTGGGGGCCGCATGGAGTCCAATGACTCCGGAATGCTTCCTGCAAAAACTCCTGGAAATAGCGATATCAACGCAAAGCCTGCCTAGTTTAGGGATTTCATCGAGATCTACAAATTGTTTGCTATAGGCATCTGGAGCGGTTGCAAAATACCAAATGTAACAGCTCCTACTTTCTTTATTGTAGAGTGTTTCCATGTTCTCCGCCACGTACACCAAGGCCATAGGTATATTGGTATAATTATTCTTTACACATATAGAATAACATTCTGGTTCCTGGCCCAGCAGTTCTCCGAGCTTTCTTTGGCCGGTATTAAAAAAAACCCAGTTCCAACCATTGTCAATGCGCTTACCGTCTGTATCTATGTGTGGTAGCTGTACATTTTTGTGCCATTCTTCCAATACGGCAGAATTTGCGGGCTCCACATAGACTTCGACAGTTTGATTTGAATATTTGCATGGTGCGTTTGTTACAAACTCCACTCCTGAAGTAACCCTGCGTGGCATAAATCCCTCGTGTTTTGTTATAAATATTTTACAGTTGAAACGGAATTCAAAATCCAACCCGGGTGGATTGGTGAAAATACATACAAAAGTCAGTGGCTATTATTAGGCGCAACACAAATTCATTGTATAACAATTTGGCTGACGATAAATATACAAACCTGAATGATGTACGATTGAGTGATGTTGAGTATTTATCAACTTGTTATTTTAACTACCAATTGAGTTTTTAATACTTACGCTCTTTATTGTCAACAACTCCGTCACAACCATCGTTCTGGACTAGCTATACATTATACATAAGCTCCGTCGCGCCTGACTTCAAGTATAGGCCACGTTGCGCAAATTTTGAGCGGATGTGTAATGTTATGTGTTGTAGTTTACTATTGGGTAGACTTAGTATTTGACGAAAATATGCAGCTTCAGTAGAGGTGTTAGACATGGCCGAAAATATCGGTGAGGAAAAGTTTGCAATTACACTTCAAGAGTTGGAAAAGACCGGTATCACTGAAGAGGAGCGCATCCAAGTTACCGCGGTTTTACAGGATATATTGAATGCCGTGTATACGGCGAGCGGTGACGCTCGCTCCATTGTTACAGAACAGAAAAAACGAGCCAAAGACAGTGTCAATAAACTTAGCTGTAAAGATGACGAAAAAGAACATCTGTTGCATACAATTTATGCTTGGTTGGATGAATATAGCGCCACAGAAGACATGAGCGAGTTACACTTAGCTGCAATCACCAAGGGCAGCTATAGAGACTTTCCTGCATTAATCGATAAACTGGGATACGAAAAATACGCCCACGCCATTGCAAAACTGATACTGGAAGGAAAAGTAGAACCCCCCCTGACCATATCCATCCAAGCTCCATGGGGGCAGGGTAAAACCAGCCTCATGAGGATGATTAAAGAGAAATTGGAAAGCGGTCTTAAACAGACAACAACAAAAATGCCAACACAGAAGTCGACATCTGGAATACAAAGTAAGTCAGACAGCCTGATTAATTGGATGAACAAGGAAAAAAACGCAAGCAATACTCAAATGTTATTCGTGGCGCAAGGGACAGTACCATGCATTTGGTTTAACCCGCTCTACTATCAGAATAGTGATCAAATATGGGCCGGTATGGCCCACACCCTATTACAACAACTGGCGGACAAACTGCCCACGACCTTGGAACGAGAGCGGTTCTGGTTTCGCTTAAGAATGTCGCGTTTAAATACAGGAGCCATACGCAGACACATACATAAACTGCTGTTAGAAAGATTCATACCAAAAGGCTTGGTCTGGTTTTTGATTTTAATCATCATGTTCCTCACTTCCTATTTAGAAAACCATGCGGGAGTGTTTTTAAATAAATATCCGATACTCAATTTATTACCTATCGTGGGTGGCTCTATTCACGCATGGTTAGAAAGTAAAAAGGACATAGATCTGGATGACAAGCTAGCGCAATACATATCAGAGCCGGACTACGAAGGAAAGCTAGGACTATTGCACCTAGTGGACCAAGACATCGACAGAGCCCTAAAGCTCATTCTGGACGATAGTAAACTGGTTATTTTCATTGACGACCTGGACCGATGCGAGCCCAACGTGGTAAATACCATCATGCTTGCCATAAATCAGTTCATTAGTGTTCAGAACAGAAATATCATATTCATTCTGGGTATGGACACCCACATGGTGGCAATGGCCATAGAAACAGCGGCCCAAAAACAAGCGGAAACCTACAATAAAGCTCGCCATTCATCAAAACGCTATGGGTGGAGATTCATGGAGAAGTTTGTCCAGCTTCCCTTTTTCATTCCCAGGTTAGATCAAACCAAGGCGAAATTCTATCTAAAGAATTTGCTGGATCAAGAAGCGGAAGAAAAATTTGACGCAAGCGAATTGGAGAAAATCAAGAATGATCTCAGTGCTGCAGGAAGTATTGAACGATTGACGGAGTTGATGAACGCTCTTCCCGAAATGAATATGCAGTCAAAAATCGAACTGGAAAAATTAGCAACCGACAGAATTGTGGATTTCACCACGGAGAAACACAGCGAAACATTACAAAAGCTGGTGGATGCCGCCATTGAAGACCTACATTATAATCCCCGAGATATGAAACGGTTCTTAAACGTAGCCAGACTGCTGTTCTTAAACTTTGAAAATGACCAAAACGCAGGTAGCCACGAATACTTGCTTAAAGTCGTACGGGCAGCGCACTTAATGCTAAATTGGCCCCAGTGTCTGCGTTGGTTACAAGGTAACGCACACACCTATAACTCCAGCGGCGACAAAAAAGACCCGGTTCAAAGCTTATCGGATATCACTATTGCCAATCAGTATCTCACGTTTCAAGAGTGGAAAACCGAAATCGAAAAGGAATGGGGGGCAGAAGTTGCAGAGTTAATCGCATTACCGGATTTCTACGCGTTTCTACGCAAAATTGAATTAACGACCCCAGGTTTACCTCAAATCTTTGACGCCCGGTTGTTTTAACCTCAATCACCGCAAAATGATAGCTGGCCCAAGCAAGGTGTTAATATTCACGTTCGCGTGTAAATACAATAGTGATAGACTTGTGAGTTACGGAGTAGTGTCTTCAAACTTTTCTTCTGTCAGGAGTCCGATATGAAACAGTGCGGTGAAAATTTCCAAGTAGATTTGGTGCCGCTAGCCTTTGATTTAACTTCGCAGGCCGGGAGTACGGCATTAAATAATCTTAAAAATATTGATTTTCATATCAATTCAGTCTTGGAAAGCAATACCTTTCAAGAAAGTTTAAAAAAAGCGGTTCGAGATTATCAATCAAAAGCATTTTTTGGTTCGTTAAAAGGAAAGAGCTTGTCTCCGCAAGAGCAGGAAGAAGCAATGCTGGAGGCCCTGTTAAAGGCAGCTAAGAAGACCGGGGGTGCTGAACTTAAAAATTCCATAATGCAGTCGCCGGATGCGCAAAGACTCAAAACAGATTTACAGGAATTTAAAAGTGCTTTCGAATGTAGCCCAACAGGCGTCTGGGTTGATAAAAACAAAGGTCTTTTAATAGTCGTGGGCGTATTGGGTGCCATTGGTGGCAGTTACTATATGTACAAAAATCGCACAGGAGATACCATTGCGGATTTATCCAAAAGCCTATTGAAAAAAACCTGGGTGGTTGGATCTATCAATCTTGATACTAAAGTCACCAAACTGGTTCCTTCCAAACGTGAAATCGGAGTTGAACTGGCTGCGAGCTACAAATGGGAACAGATCACCACCAAAGTGAGTATCAATATGCTTGCCCATGAAAAGCTTGCAGATATTTCCACCATGGGTACTATCACAATTCCGTTAAAAAACCGCATGGTCGCGGGAATTGGAATAGGTTCTTCAAATACGAATCTACCTTTAGGGGCAGGTTCCACAGGGGTACAGGACAGTAGTTTGAACGCATTTGTAAATCTCCAGTACAATAGAGATAATCTATCAATTCAGTTAAATGCCTCTACAGACGATAAAGGGACCCGTGCAATCGGTGCAATTCTGCATCTGGAATTTTAATCTGTAGATACTTGAGTCAAAGGGGATAATTTGGATCGCCGCTACATAAAATCAGCAATCTGGGTTGGGATTCTTCTTCATGCTCATGTTACGCAAGCGGGTACAACGGCATCTGTTGATACCTGCGAGACCTTTTTAAAATCCAATCAATTAGCTCAGGTCCTTCAAGAATGCACCACCTTGGCGGAGAAGAAGAATTCTCACGCACAATACATTCTCGCTCAAGCCTACGAGTTAAATGGCACGACAACCGACCTAAAGCAAGCAATCCATTGGTATTTGCAAGCGGCGCAAGCCGGCCACAGCCAGGCACAAAACAAATTGTCAGAAAACTATCTAAATGGAAACGGCGTTAACAAAGACGTAAAAACGGCATTTTACTGGCGTAAAAAATCAGCGGAGCAGGGCAACGCAAACGCGCAATTTGCACTGGGACTCATGTATGAGAATGGAGAAGGAGTTGCAAAGGATGATGTGCAGGCGTTTGAATGGGTGTACAAATCCGCCAAACAAAACTACGATTTAGCGCAGCACTATATCGGGCATTTGTATTTGGAAGGCATAGGCGTAGAGAAGAATCTCACCAAAGGCGCCGATTGGCTGCAAAAAGCCGCAGAGAAAAATGTCCTCCAGGCGCAACTTAGTTTGGCCGCCCTATACAAGCTGGGGCGGGGTGTGCCCAAAGACCCATCGGAATCCATTAAGTGGTTTACCAAAGCCGCATTGCAAGGATCTCCAATAGCTTACAATTTCGTCAAAAAGGAGGCGATGGGCGGCAGTTTGTTAGCGCAGAGTAATTTGGGGATAATCCATATCAACGGCGCCGGTATCCTAAAAGACTATCAAGAAGCACATCTGTGGTTAGAAAAAGCGGCCAATTCCGGCTATGCCGAAGCACAATATAACTTAGGCGTTCTCTACAAAAACGGGCTTGGGGTGACCGTAGATATAGCCAAAGCCAGTCTATGGTTCAAAAAAGCGCAAGACCAAGGATTTATTCCCGCAAAATCTACAACTACAGCCAAATAGGACTATCCCTTGTTTATCACAAGAAACAACCGTTGTCTTGCAAGCCTGGTTCTTATATCCGTTATCATGGCTACCGCTTGCACGCAAAAACAAGTTCGTCACAGCAACTTGCAAGTGACGGACATGGTGACAGATGGAACCCCTGTCCAAAAAGATCAACCCATGCTGGTGGGTGCGGTAAAAATTTCAAATCAAAATCTGCATATTGACGAAGCAACGCACTACATGAACGTTATTCAAGCCACGCTACGCCAACACGGCTTAATTGCAGACATAGACACACGCTCACCCGGTGAAGCCGGAGTCACACTTACGGCTAATTTAGAGGACAGCATCCAGAACGACGGCTTACTATCAGACCTATTACGCAAAGATTTCAATGAACGCAATCCGGCCAGTCGCGGGTTATTGGTCGTTGTAGTCGAAGGCGTCAGCGACCAAACGGCAAAAGACAGTGATAACTATCAACGGTTACAAAGTGTCCGGGTGGTTTATAGACTGTGGTCTTTAACCAGCGGAAAAATGACCCACAAGCTCGCCGTGGAAGGATATTTTCTCAGCAAAAACGAGCGTTTCGTTGCAGACCAGGGCAGTACGGTGTCAAAAGAAAGCGCCAATGCTCTGTACCGCTTGCTACACGAAAGCACACCCGAACAGGTCCCCATGGTAAAAATCTTGATGCAAGCTACACGGACTTTTTTAGAAAAGCTTGCCGTTCCGAAAAGCCCTGAAAGGGCGAAATGATACAGCCGGCGGTTTCAACCGCCGGCCCCGGAAACAAAGAATCTAAGTCCTGAAAGGACGACATAAAAGAAGCTAATAATGCAAACTCACAACACGCCAAAGTAGGGTGGATTAGGAACGCTTTTTGTTTCGTAATCCACCAGCGATTTCCAGATAGACACACTAAACCAAAAAACAGAAAAGGAATACGTTGTCGGCGATAAAAATCATTTTAAGGCTTTTCCTATGACCCGTTCTATAGGGTGTGATTTGGGTGGAGAGGCTTATATACGGAATACTGGGAAAGCTTTCGCTGTAAATGGTTAAGGTATAACATAGAAAAATGAAAAATAAACGGGTTACGTGGTTAGGGCTATTGATATTAGCCTGGTTTCTGATATGGATCCTTTTCGGAGCTCTGCTCCCCCAAAATGTACATTTTCCATATTCAGGCGTTATATCTCCATTACTAGCTCCAGTAATTTTCATTGGAGGAATTTTTGGAGCAGGTGGTTTAACGTATACTTCCCTAATTGAACTCTTTATCCCAGCCCTGGTGTTTTGGTCGGTGACGATTTTTATTTTTAACTCAAAACGATTTGAATAATGTTCATGCATGGCTATAACGAAACCGAGAGGTCCTATCCAACAAATGCTAATTTAGCAGAACATCTGGTACTCGCTATTGCAAAATCTGCAATCGAATTACAGAGTTGCCAGGTCTGTGAAAACCCACATGTGCTCTTGAGAGCGGCAGGTAGACTCACCGGAAACATCAAAATTACCACCGGGGCTAGCACTTTATAAAGGCAGAGAAAAAAAAGACGAAGCTACACATTACGATATACCCTACAATAGAGATGCCGCTCGATAATTTCAAACTACTATTACGATCGATATCGGGTTTAGAGTATGTAGGGCGAGGAGAAGAAGTAATATCATGACATCACGATATATAGTTAGTGAGGGAGAGTACTATCTTTTATTGGAGCAAGATCAAATTAGTCGCGAGATCGCCAATTTAGAATGGTGCGTTAAAAAAGCCAATGAGCGTATTTCAGAACTTGAAAAACAGATGGAATCGCTCGACGAAGATTCAAACGAGTATGATGCGCTTGAAGAAGAAGCTAATGATATGCGTATGTTGGTCCGTGATTTCACGGAACGGTTCGAAGATATAATCAATCTCCCCAAGAGTCACGTTCCACGCGATCCTCGATTGTCAGGCGACTAGATTAGGACCGTAGGGTGGAATAGCAGCCTTATCGCGTATTCCACCGAGCAGTGTCAATTTTAACCCCAAAAATAGAGGAAACGCCTTTACCTTTATAACACTATTCATTTCCGCACGTCGGGTTACGCTGCGCTAACCCAACCTACACAGATTGTTAACATGTAGTATTAGTCTTGTAGGGTGGGCACGCTTTTTGTGCCCACGCGGGCAAAGCCACGGACAAGGGCTGGTCAATGTGTTATACGAATTACTATCAGTTTTTTTAGGAAAGGGGGAATTGCCCCGTGTCTATGAAGATTCTCCAAACTTTTCTTTATACAACTGCTCATGCATTTCTTCTACTTTTGGGAGAAGTTCCCGTACATAGACCATTTCGTCTGCGGTTATACCGTATTCATCATCACCATTGTCCATGTCTTCGAGTTTATCCTCCAAGTGAGTTTCATAGTGTTTCAAGGCTTGGATTAAAGTAATGAGTTGATTGATCGTGAATATAGACATGATAGTGTTTGCCGCTACGCGTGTTTTCGAACAGCGTAGTGAGCTACCAGGGTGAATGTGTTCAGACTGAAGCGGTGTGTATGAATAGAATTTTCCATCTATTTACAAGATACTTTCTGATTTGATAGGTCTTTGGAGTGAGCGACTTTGCATGACTTAATTGAATCTGGAAGTTTGTTAGAAACTACGGCTGGGGTGTTACCGTATAGACAAACAAGCCAAATACTTTGGTTTGGAATGTTCGGAAATTTGTAAACTTCTGTTTCCGGGATAGAATTTTTTGACTTAACAACTTCTGATGGTTTCAGAAAACCCCCATCTTCAGGAGGTCCAATGCTGAACGTAGACGAAACAAGGTAATGCTCATGTTTGTTATCCCTATTGTCCCCAAATACATGCCATCCTTTTGGTGGGTCGGTAATCTGCCACGCTACACTGACTTTTTGTGGGCAAGAATATTCAGCATCGGCGATTGAACTGCATGCAACCAGCGTTAGTCCGGAAAAAAGTATTTGCTTTGTTAACAGGTTAGTCATGCATAATTACCGACAAGGCATCTCCATTATTGCTAGGGTCCACATAAGACCCATCGGCGTTCTTGCCTAGGAAAAACATTTTACGTTTCGAAATGGATGGTTTTGTGCTCCATTGATCCATAACCCACACACCTGATCCATCTTGAGAAGTATATAGGACCGTAGGGTGAATTAGGAACGCTTTTTGTTCCGTAATCCACCAGCGATTTCCAGATAGACACACTAAACAAAAAAAACAGAAAAGGAATTCGTTGTCGGCTATAAATATCATTTTAAGACTTTACCTATGATCCGTTCTTTGTGTTGTGATTTTGGGTGGAGAGGCTTATATACGGAATACTGGGAAAAATTTCGCTGTAAATGGTTAAGGTATAACATAGAAAAATGAAAAATAAACGGGTTACGTGGTTAGGGCTATGGATTTTGATCTGGCTGCTAATTTGGATAGCTTTTGGAGTTCTACTTCCTCAAAATGTACATTTTCCATTTTCAGGTGTTATATCTCCATTACTAGCTCCAGTAATTTTCATTGGAGGAATTTTTGGAGCAGGTGGTTTAACGTATACTTCCCTAATTGAACTCTTTATCCCAGCCCTGGTGTTTTGGTCGGTGACAATTTTTATTTTCAAGACCAAACGGCTTAAATCGTAACCAGCAGTTGACTGCACTCAGGCTACGCTTTCACATCGAAATTACGCTAAACTTCTTAAGTAAGAATGCAGGCTCTCAAAATACGAAAAACCAAACCCCGCTATGCCAATCGAAACCTATTTAGATAAATTCAAAAGACTGAATGTAAATACCTCCGGCGGTCATCCCAGCCCCCACAAACCCTGTATGCTGTTGGCTCTATGCGATATGGCGGTTGCAGGCGCATTAAGAGAAAACAAAATTTACTACGAACCTAACTTCCTGGAGCGTTACAAATCGATATTCGAAGTGGTAAAAACCGTTACAGACCATGCAAATCCCTATTTTCCGTTCTTCCACCTCAGAAGTGAAGATTTCTGGCATTTAAAAGCCAGGGAAGGGAAGGAGTCAGTTGTACAGGCACTGCCCACGGCACGGTCACGCAAGCACATTACCGAAAACGTCGACCACGTCTGTCTGGACGAAGAATTGTTCCAACTGCTCCAGGACACAAACAACGCTACAATTTTTAAAGAAACAATAATAAGCCACTGGTTTCCGGAAAAGCGCCAAGCCTTTGAGCGTTTTTATCAATCAGAACTACCGGAAATGAACTATGAAAACAACCTTCGCGGCCTGGTCGAACAAAAGGATGCAAAATTATCCCCAACCGACTACGACAAAATCCTGAGAGACCGCGCCTTTCGCAAAGTCATCATAGAAGCCTACGACTACCGCTGCGCCGCCTCCGGCTGGCGTATCATCACCCCGGACGACAAAGTTCTGGTTGAAGCCGCACATATCGTCCCATTCTCTAAAACTCACGACGACGACCCCCGCAACGGCATCGCCCTGACACCCACATACCACTGGGCATTCGACAACCGCCTCATAGCCCCAGGTACGGATCTGAAGTGGCACGTTACCAAAGATCTGGACCCACGCATCCGCGATTATGAAGGGCTGATCGGGCTGGAAGGAAAAGAAATCTTACTTCCTAAGAATAAAAAATACTGGCCCAAGAAAGAATCTCTGGAATGGGCGATAGCTAATCTGAACAAATTAATCAATCCAAAACTCATTATTTAGTTATTCTCAACACCCATTTCCTTATATTCCCCGAAAAAATCGTAAAAATTCAATCCATTACACAAAACCAAACACCATGGTTTTGCTGAATCTGGAATTATGTGAATAATCACGTATTGCTGTGTTGTGAGCTGAGTATAATGGTTAGATATTGTAATAAGAACAAAGAAAATGCTCGGGGGCAAAGATGAAGTGCGACGGACATTCGAAAATAACTGATGAAGCAATTAAACAATTGGTCTCAATGTGTAAATTAGATCAATCTATTCAATCAGATATGTGTAAACTGCCGGACTTCCAGCCGAGTAAGAACGGCGTGGGGTACAGCAACCAAGTCGACTCAGTAACGAGTGATAACATTGAATTGGGAGCAAAAATGCTTCTGCTCAATTTGCCCCTTGCTGGTAAATTTACAGAATTGAATTCTATTTTGAACAATTTTGAAGGTCACTTGACAAATCGTGTTGTCGCCATGGATGTAGATTTTTGGTATCTAAAGAATCACAGGGCGGATTCTGGTCAACGCGCGCATTTTATGAGAGCGGCAAATGGTGAGACAGTGGCTACTGCATATTATAACGGGGTAGAGTTTATTCATATTCATGCGGCCAAGTGGGTCGACATAACTTTAAGGATCAAACAGAATCCACGATCAGTAATTAATAATTCATTGCGTGCAAAAGCTTTGGAGCATTTGGCGCAGGCTTTGCATTGTTTGCAGGATACATTTTCGCCTTACCACGTGAGTAGAACACCAAGTTCAGATCCCGATAAGCCAGGTGTTATAAAGGATATCGGTATCTATAAAGAGCAAGACCATAGCGAACACTCTCGCGCAGATTATAGAACTGGATCTTTGAGCTCTAAAGAAGGACAATCGGCAGTAAATGCATCAGCTGAACTTATGTTGATGTGTATCAGGGCTGTAGCACGGCAGACATATATGCTACCAGGTCTGAAACAATTCAAAGAAAAATGGCTTGCGTTCAATCCAAACTAACTGATGAAAAATTTATTCAAATATACCTGGGTGCGTTTAGTAAGCTGGGTTCTCGTGTGGTGCTTGATTTGGGTAATATTTTGGCCTGTATTGCCAACAGATGCACATGCTCCACTGTACGGATTATTTACCCCAATACTTGTTCCAATGATGATGTTTACGCCTAACTCCATGAGTTTTACAGGAGACTATTTACCGGCAATAGTTTTTTGGGGGATGTTTTTCGGGATCATTGTAATTAAGAAGTACAGAAGCAGGGATAGCTAGGTGGGGCAAAGAGACCTTCTCCGTATCGCCTTTCCCTGCAGAACTTAAGTCTCCTCTATGCTGGCTCGATCAAATCGTTGGAGACTAATTGGCTTGGTTAAATAGCAATCAATCTTAACCCAAAAGTTTCGCATATCTCAATGCGCATTTCCTAATATACACCCAAAAACACGAGCGAAATCAGCCAAATTCGCCAAACTAAGTTCCAAACCGAAAAATGTATCAGCTTCGTTACGAAAACCTTGCCTTCCCCGTAAAACTCAACCAAAATCAAAAAGCGCGATAAAACTCGCGCTGCTTAGAACAATAACAAAAAATCCTCGGATAAAGCGTTTGCTGTGGCAGCTTAGCAATACCCGAAATACTATGAGAAGTGGCAGTTTCGGCCCTTCTGCGTTGTATGGTTTTGGCTTTACACACAGGATCAGCGTGACACCGAAATACACCAAATTAGAAGCTGCGACTCGCATTGAGATCGACCAAAAACTGGAACAAGCCGGGTGGGTTGTTCAGGATAAAGGTCGGTTAAACCTGTTTGCAGCGCTGGGCGTGGCGGTGCGGGAGATGGACACCGATACCGGACCTGCCGACTACATGCTGTTTCTGGAAGGCAAAGCCTGTGGCATTATCGAAGCCAAGCGCGAAGGGGCCAATCTTGGCGAGGTATTCAGCCAAAGTCGGCGCTATGCCACATCCAATAGCAAACACATAGAGCGGTGGATGGAACGCCTGCCATTTACCTATGAAGCCACCAATCATGAAATTCGTTTTTGTGATTGGCGCGATCCCTACACTCGCTCCCGCAATATTTACTTTTTTCACCGCCCGGAAACCCTGCTCACATGGGTGCAACAAGAAAACACCCTGCGTACCCGCCTGCAACGGCTTCCTGAACTGAACAAAACAGGCCTACGCGATTGCCAAATTGAGGCCATAGAGGGTATAGAAACCAGTCTCAAACAAGGCAAACCCCGCTCCTTACTGCAAATGGCGACCGGCTCCGGTAAAACCTATGCTGCTGTTACCGAGATCTATCGCCTGGCGAAATATGCCAAGGTTCAGCGAGTCTTATTTTTAGTGGATCGAGGCAACTTGGGTCGACAGGCACTAAAGGAGTTCCAGCAATACACAGTCCCGGATGACCAGCGCAAATTCACCGAGCTGTACAATGTGCATATACTGGGCGCAGCCGACATTGGCGATGAAATCAAAGTCACCATATCCACCATACAAAGACTGTATTCCAAGCTCACCAACAAGGAATTGTTAGAAGACGTAGAAGAACACTCCGGCTATGAAGTGGACGGCTATAGCAGCAATGAAAAACCTCGGGAGGTCAGCTACAATCCCGCCATACCCGTAGAGGCCTTTGATCTGATCATTATTGATGAATGCCACCGCTCCATATACAACCTGTGGCGACAAGTGCTGGAGTACTTTGACGCATTCCTCATCGGTTTAACGGCTACACCCACCAAAAAGACCATCGGTTTTTTTAATCAAAACATGGTCAGTGAATACACCCACGAAGACGCTGTCATCGACCAAGTCAATGTGGGTTACGACGTATACAGCATACGCACAAAAAAAACCATGGAAGGCGATGTCATAGAAGCCGGTACCACCGTACAAGTTCGCGACCGACTCACCAAACAGGAACGATACCAGGTACTGGACCAGGAAGAAGAATACAGCGTCCAGCAAATCGACCGCTCCATTATTGCGCCCAATCAAATCCGCACCATCATCCAGACCTTTAAAGAGCGGGTGTTCAAAGACATATTCCCCAATCGATCCGGAGAATGGTTGCCAAAAACGCTTATATTCGCCAAAGACGACGACCACGCCGACCGCATAGTAAAAACCGTATTGGAAGAATTCGGCGAATCCAACGCCTTCTGCAAAAAAGTCACCTATAAAGTCGGTAAAAAAACCGCAGAAGACACCATCGCAGAATTAAGGACCAACCCCCGTCTGCGCATCGGTGTCACCGTGGATATGATCGCCACCGGTACCGATATCAGACCACTGGAAATCGTCATGTTCATGCGCGACGTAAAAAGTCCCGGATACTACGAGCAAATGAAAGGCCGAGGTACCCGAGTTATCGGCGAGGACGAACTGCGTCGAGTCACCCCGGACGCAAAACAAAAAACCCGATTTGTGTTGATAGACTGTGTCGGCGTCACAGAATCAGACAAAACCGAATCCAAATCCTTGGAAAGCAAACCCAGCGTCCCTACAGACAAACTCATGCTGCAAATCGCCAGGGGCGATCGCCACAGCGACAGCCTGCGCACACTGGGCAACCGCCTGCTGAGGCTGGATATGAAGCTCAACCCACAACAGCGCAACCACATCAAGCAGCTCATACTAAAAGTCGCGCCAGCTCAATCGACCGGCGTACTGCCCAAGGAATACCAACCACCCACATCCATACTGGCAGTGGCAGCAAACCTCATCCACGCCACCAAAGACGAAAACCTGGTCAAGCTGGCCCAGGCAGAAACAGGAAAAGACGAGGTCACCGACCAAGACATACAGCACGCCTTCAAATCACAGGCAGATTTGCTCATCCAGGTTTTTCACGACCCGGACCTGCGCGATTTACTGGAAGACTACCGGCGAGACACCGACCAGATATTTGACGACAGCGCCGATGAACTTATACAGGACAAAGTGGGCTTCACCAAAGAGCGAGCGGAAAATCTCATAAAAAACTGGGCCCAATTTATCCAAGACCACAAAGACGAACTCGATGCCATCCAGCTCATCTACCAGCAGCCCTATCAAAAGCGCCACCTGAGTTACGAGCAAATCGAAAAACTGGCAGAAGAAATCCAACAACCACCGTATAACCTCGCACCCATAGAGGTGTGGAAGGCCTACGAGCAGTTGGAAAAGAACAAAGTCAAAGGCGTGCCGCCCAAAGAACTGTTAACCAATATCGTCAGCCTCATCCGATTTTCCACAGGCCTCAGCGACGTACTCGAACCCTTCACCGAACTGGTCAACAACCGCTTTGATAACTGGCTAAAACAACAAAACAAAGCATTCCAGCCAGACCAACTCGCCTGGCTCAACAAAATAAAAGACCAAATCGCCCAGAATGCCGAAATGACAGTAGACGACTTTAACTACATCCCCTTTAACCAGGAAGGTGGTTTGTTAAAGGCGAGGGAGTTGTTTGGAAAAGATTTAGATTATTTAATACAAGAATTAAATGGCTATTTAATAGCGTAAAGGTTTGCAAGTGGCAGAAGCAAAAAAAGTAGAACTAAATAAAGATGAATTACCTGAAGGGTGGGTCGCTTCCACTCTGGGCGATATCGCGTCATACATTCAGCGTGGAAAATCACCTAAATATACTGAGTTCAGTGAACTGCCTGTTGTCAATCAGAAGTGTGTGCGATGGCATGGAATTGATAGAGAGCATCTAAAATATATACATCCCGACCAATTTGAGAAATGGGAAGAGAAGCGTTTTCTACAAAACGGTGATTTGCTTTGGAATAGTACCGGCACCGGAACGATTGGCAGAGCTGCAATTGTTCATCTTAAAGAAGGTGAAAAGCTTGTTGCAGACAGTCATGTGACGATAGTGCGTTCTGGTGAAGGCATGGAACCAAAGTATGTTCACTATTGGGTAATGGGGCCTGCTGTACAAAACAGCATTGAAGCAATGCAATCAGGTTCTACAAATCAAGTGGAATTAAGTAAAGGTGCTGTTGAATCAACGCCAATTCCTGTTGCACCACCCGAACAACAAAAACGTATCGTCGCCAAAATCGAAGAACTCTTCTCCCATATCGACGCCGGCATAGAAGCCCTAAAAAAAGCCAAACAACTCCTCAAACAATACCGCCAATCCGTCCTCAAAGCCGCTGTCACCGGTGAGCTAACTAAAGGATGGCGCGAGGCAAGAATCAAAGATGACGCACAAGGAAGTGCTAATGTCGCGGGAGGCAGGACGCCGGGAGCGACCAAACTCGAACCCGCCTCCCAACTACTCGAACGCATCCTCAAAGAACGCCGCCAAAAATGGGAAGAACAACAGCTCGAACAATTCAAAGCCAAAGGCAAAATGCCTAAGGATGACAAGTGGAAGGAGAAGTATATAGAACCTGTCCTTCCAGAAGATCTTGAACTGCCAAATGAATGGATAACAGCTTCATTAGACCAGTTGACTGAATATATAACATCAGGTTCAAGAGGGTGGGCTAAGTATTACGCAGATTCTGGTGCAACGTTTATACGAGCTCAAAATTTGAAATTTGATGTATTAAATTTAGATAGTATTGCATATGTAAGTTTGCCCGATAAAGCAGAAGGCATGAGAACAAGAGTTAAGTATGGAGATCTTCTGATTACCATCACTGGTGCAAATGTCACAAAGACAGGTTATGTAAATATTGAATTAGATGAAGCCTATGTAAGCCAACATGTTGCGTTATGTAGACCGACGATAACGAAATGCGTGAAATATCTTTATACATATCTACTAAGTAAAGACGGAGCAAGAAAGAAGCTAGAAGAGGCGGCTTATGGTGCTGGGAAACCAGGATTAAATTTAGACAACTTAAAGACTTTACAAATAGCTTTGCCAAGCATTGAGGAACAAGAAGAAATTGTCCGGTTGGTAGAGCAACGATTTGTAGTAATACAACGTTTAGACGATGATCTGGGTGTTCAGCTTAGAAAAGCAGAAAAAAACAAACAATCAGTATTAGCTTCAGCATTTTCAGGGCAATTACATAATTCATGTGAGCAGCCAGTTCAGCAAGGGAGAGATATGATGAGTGCTGAAGCATGAAAAATTCATTATTGCTCTTTTTATCGCAACATCGCGCATTTTGGTGGATGCGTTCGTTTGTGTATAAGGTGTTTTTCTGGATTGGTGCGCAGGTATTTCGACACCAATTCAATGCGAGAGATAAAAAAGATAATCTCGTTAGTTTGCGACATCTATTTCAGATCACACAAGCACAATTAATATTGGCTTTGCTATTTGCCATATTTCTCCAATTAATAGACCCAGTTGTATTTAACTTTTATAAATTTACTTTTTTAAAAATACGAGTTATGATCATTTCTGGTGTATGAGCACCTAGAAAGGGTGGCGTGCCCTTTGTTGTATAATTGTTTTCGCTGAAAAACAAACGACAAAGGAAGCACACCACATGAGCAAAGATAATGTTATTGA
>Ga0224501_10000431_pt1 | contig 33987 bp, 35 predicted proteins | sample SF_Oct11_sed_USG_4_FD_169105 | JGI IMG/M metagenome (GOLD analysis project Ga0224501, IMG submission 169105) | Sediment microbial communities from San Francisco Bay, California, United States - SF_Oct11_sed_USGS_8_1 | ecosystem: Environmental > Aquatic > Marine > Sediment | place: USA... | reverse complement strand
CTGAAGATTTTATGTTTCAGTTATCTGATGAAGAATTCATAAATTGGAAGTCACAATTTGTGACTTCCAATTCTGACAAAATGGGTCTTAGGAAGAAGCCTTATGCGTTTACTCAGAATGGGATAGCCATGCTTTCAAGCGTCTTGAATTCTGAAATGGCAATTCAGGTGAATATTCAAATCATGAGAGTGTTTGTTAAATTAAAGGAGCAAACAAATATAAATACCGAATTGAAATTCAAATTTCAGAAAATTGATATGAAGCTGATCGATCACGATAAAAAATTCGGAATGGTTTTTGACGCGATTAAAGAGATACAAAGACCGCCAGAGAAGACGAGCACAAGGGTGAAAAAAGTTAAATATACATGGAACTTTAAAAAAGTATTTACAGGTACTGAATACCAATCAAATTGGATAATTAATGGTAAAAAGTATAGATAATACACATATTAACAAGTAATATATAATGAGCCAAAAATGTACACATAAATCTGAAAAAGAATTATCACAAGTTTATACAGATTCTGATTCTTCAATAAAATGGTTTGCTATTAGAGAAGATAGTCTAAAAACTATTCGAGAAATAGCCAATAAATTATCTGATAAAAATATTCCGCATAAAGTAAACTTGGCCCCGGGTTGCAAAAATGGATCCTGTGCCTTAAAATATATTTTAATTGTGCCAGAAGATCAGGTTAAAAATGGTCTTTTGGTTGTTGAAGACTATTTTATCTCGCTGCATCCTGAATTTAAAAAATCTAAAGAACTTGAAGAACAAGGCAAGTGCCCTGCCTGTGGTTTTGATAATGGGCATAATGCCGCAATCTGCGCCGACTGTGGGTTACAGCTTATTGTTGAATATTAGTTTTTCGAATATCTAAAAAATTGCTTTAATTTGTTTTAATTTTATCTTCTAATTTTAAAATATATTCTTTAATCTCGTCTCTAACTTTACGGTAAAAGTACAGTTTTTCTTCTTCCGTTTTTGCGTCTTTGGCCAATTTGGGCGGATCTTCAAAACCTTTATGAATTACTCTGGTTTTAGCCGAAAATACCGGGCAATTCTCATCGGCATGGCCGCATACGGTTATTACATAATCAAAATCTTGTACAGATAAATCAGATACTTTTTGACTTTTTTGTAAAGAGATATCAATACCCGCCTCATCCATTACTTTAATGGCATAAGGGTTTAATCCATGCGCTTCAATACCGGCAGAAAACACAGCAAATTTATCACTTAAATAGATTTTCGCGAAGCCTTCTGCCATTTGACTGCGGCATGAATTGCCTGTGCATAAAAATAATATTGTTTGTTTTTTCAGTTTCGATCTCTTACAACTTCAGGAACCGTTTTACCTTCGATAATTGCCCAAAAAAGAAAAACTACGTTTTCCCGCACAATTACTGTATGTTTATTACTCTGCGATTCATGAAAAGAATTTAATATTTTTCTGGTTTCGATATTACCCGATAAATCAAATATAATATCTATCTTATCGGCTAAATTGCCTATTTCATGTATACTCATAACAGGTATGTTCTCTTTTTGGGCCGCTTCTCTGCCGGGGGTTTCGGCCTCTTCTGATACGGCTAATACATTTACGCCTTTATCTTTTTGCATTATCATATTTCTTAGAAAACTTGTTCCTATTTTGCCTAATCCTATTACGGCAATATTCATTTATACCTCTTTTTTTTTAATAAATCTCAATTATTGTTAATGTTTGAATTTTTCATAAGACGACAAGAAAAAAAGACATGAATAATTTTCAATTAGAATGGCCGAATTATTTTTTTTTCAGTATAATAATCATAGTAAACTTATCAAATATTAAGAAGAAATAGAAACACAATATTTAAGGAGAAAAAAATGGAAAGAAATTTAATGGATTTTACAGTTACCGAAGATGAACAGCAAATTTTAGATTTAGTACATGAAATAGGACGCAATGAAATTATACCACAAAGGGCAGAACTTGACGAAAAAGAAGAGTTCCCTCATAAGATATTTGATAAATTTCGCGAAGCGGGACTTTTTGGCACCATGTTTGACGAAGAATACGGCGGTCTTGGAATGGGAGCTTTTCTTTCTTGCATGGTTTCTGAAGCTGTCGCTGAATATTGTTTAGGGGTAGCCACTGCTTTTGGGGCATCAAAACTGGGAGCCTTACCTATTATAATAGGCGGTACCGAAGAACAAAAACAAAAATATCTACCGTCTCTGGCATCAGGTGAAAAAATCGCGGCTTTTGGTCTTACCGAGCCTGAGGCAGGTTCTGATGTACCAAATTTATCAACTATGGCAGAAAAAAAAGGCGATAAATATATATTAAACGGAACCAAACAGTGGATATCAAACGCTGGCGTGGCAGACACATATACCATTTTCGCGCTAACCGATAAAGCAAAAGGAGCCCGCGGAATGTCTGTTTTTATACTTGAAAAAGGTATGAAAGGACTTTCATTTGGCAAACTTGAAAACAAGCTGGGTATTCGCTGCTCGCATACAAGGCAAATTATAATGGAAGACGTTGAGGTCTCTGAAGAAAATTTGGTAGGTTTAAAACCAAACAGAGGATTTATTCATGGTATTAAAACTTTAAACGCGTCCCGTCCGTTTATCGCCAGCATGGGCGTTGGCGTAGCTCATGGAGCCTATAAAGAAGCCGCTAAATACGCGAAAGAAAGAGTTCAATTTGGTAAATCAATTATTAATTTTCAGGCTATTCAGCATATGCTGGCCAATATGATGGTAAAAATAGACGCCGCGAGACTTTTATCTTACAGAGCTGCTGTATATTCTGTAACGGATCATCCCGATACAGCTAAATTTTCTGCTATCGCTAAATATTACGCAGCCGAAACAGCTATGCAGGTTACCACAGACGCCGTGCAGGTTCTAGGCGGATACGGTTACGTTAAAGATTATCCGGTTGAGAAAATGTTTCGAGACGCTAAGATACTACAGATATATGAAGGAACCAGCCAAATTCAGTTAAATGAGATTGGTTCTTATATTATAAAAGAAGCTACAACTTATAAATAGTTTTTTTTATAACCGTCATTCTCACACCGCATATTAGCCCGTACCCTTTTATACGGGTATCTTGCGCCGTTTAGAAAGGGGTGCATGTGGCAGTACCGATTTTGCATGGTATAAAAAGATATACACATCAAGTACTATATTTTAAAGATAATAAATCTAAATATTTCTTTTCGCATAACCGCGAAAAAATAACGGTACTAATTCAATAAAAATGAAAAAATATGTTTCGGTTCTATTTAATCTGCCGCTTAATTCAACTTTTACCTATGAAGTACCAGAAAAATATCTTTTAACCATTCAAAAATATCAGCGTGTTGAAGCAAAATTTCAAAATCAAAAAAAAACGGGTATAATATTTGATGTCTTATCATATTCTAATTTAAAGTATAAAGAAAAAAACATTAAACCCCTAAATAGAATTATAGATAAAGAACCGGTTTTAAATGAAGAGCAAATTAAACTGGCTGAAAAAGTATCTGAGTTTTATATGTGTTCATTTGCCGAAACTGTTTTTTCAATGCTCCCCTCGGGAAGAAGAGAAACCGATACAATTACACTTGATGAAGAACCCTTCTTTGAAGCAGAAATTCAGTCAAGTGATGAGCAGAAGAAAATTATTGATGAAATTTTATCATCCGACAAAATAAATCCATCCGCGAAAAAACCTCATGTACACTTGCTTCATGGCGTTACCGGCTCGGGAAAAACAAAGATATATCTTGAACTAATACGAAAATACCTTTCAAAAGGATACGGAGTTATTTTTCTCTCGCCTGAAATCGCCCTTGCATATGAATTTGTTCGTATATTTAAACCTATTTTTCAAGATCAAATTTCTATTTTACATTCGGGTTTGGCGCGCGGTGAAAAATTTAAAGAATATAAAAAACTTTTAAATGGCAGCTCGCATATCGCGGCCGGTACGAGATCGGCTGTTTTCGCTCCCGTAAAAAATCTTCGTTTAATTATTATAGATGAAGAACACGACCCTTCATATAAAGAAAAAAAATCACCAAAGTATCACGCGCGAAATACCGCCTATATGCGGTTAAGTTTAAATATTACAAAAGGAGACCTGCCAGTAAATCTTTTGTTAGGTTCAGCGACTCCATCGGTTGAAACATATTTTAACGCAAATAATAAAACCATTCAGCTGCATGAAATGACCAAAAGAGCAACCGGCCTGCCAATGCCAAAAATTTACTGTATTGATCATAATAATAATGCCGGACTTTTTTCTTTATTTTTAAAAGATAAAATAACAGAACATTTAAAAAATGAAAATCAGGTACTGCTTTTATTAAACAGGCGCGGATACAGTCATTACGCGTACTGCAAAAAATGCGAAGAAAATGTTAAATGCAATCATTGTTCTATGTCTTTAACTTTTCATAAAAACAATGAAAACAAACAAAATTCTATTTTAAAATGCCATATCTGCGGATTTACCGAACCTTTTACTTCGCAATGTAAAATATGTAAAAGCAATTTAAAATTAATTGGCGAAGGCACACAAAAAATTGAAGATATTTTAGAAATACATTTTCCCCAAACATCTTTCGCGCGTCTTGATAAAGATTCTTCTTCTCAAAGAGGATATTCGGCAGATATAATAAAAGCCATGAAAAATAACCAAATTCAAATTTTATTTGGAACACAAATGATTTCAAAAGGCTTTGACATTAAAAACGTAACCCTTGTAGGAATTTTAAATGCCGATACAGGCTTAGGTTTGCCCGATTTTCGTTCTGCCGAAAGAGTTTTTCAGCTTTTAACACAAGCTTCAGGAAGAGCCGGCAGACATAAAACGGGAGAAGTTATTGTGCAGACAACCCAACCCCAGCATTACGCTATTTTAAGCGCCATAAATCACAATTATTCTTTGTTTTATAAGCAGGAACTTTTTTTTAGAAAGCAGGTTTATTTTCCCCCGTTTTGCCGTTTAATTCAAATATTGTTTTTTTCTAAAGATGAAAAACTATTAAATAACTTTATAAACAAGCTTGAAAATTTTAAAAATTCTTTAAGAGAATCAAATAAACTTTTTGAAAATAAAGATGTAAATATGCCAAAAGAAATTTTAGGACCTGTAGAAGCGCCTTTGTATAAAATTAAAAATAATTATCGCTTTCATCTTATAGCTAAAGATAATTCATATGAAAAACTAAGAATTTTTGCCGAAAACATAAAATTCTTTTACAAGAAAGAAGAAAGATATAATAAAGATATATTTATTGAAATAGATATAGATCCCTCTGATTTATTGTGAAAATAAGTTGTCTAAATGTATTTGTTTTTATTTTCTGTGAAAGACAATGTTAGATATCTTAAATAATTTTGATAAAGCTTTATTTGAATTTATTCTTGTATATTTAAATTTTGATTTTATTGTTCAAACCGCGGGTTTTATTGTAAATGAAAAAAACTTTTTTATGCCCATTGCCATTTTATATATTTTTTATCTTTTTGCAAACTATAAAAGAGCCCTTATATTTTTAATTTTATTTTTATTACTGCTTTTAATCTCTGAGTCTTTAGCGGCTTTTTTAAAAGAATTTTTTATGAGAGAAAGACCCAGCGCGCAAATGGGCAGAATTCTTAAGGCCTCTAATTACTCTTTTCCCTCGGCTCACGCACTAAATACCATGGCTCTCGCATTATTTTGCGGATACTGGTTTTCTTCAAAAAAAAAGATGTTTTTTTATATAAGCATTGTAGTAGGTATCGCCAGAGTATTATCAAACCATCATTTTCCTTTTGATGTTATTTTCGGATGGATTTGCGGTTATACGCTGGGATATATTTATATACAAATATTAGAAAATATCGCTGAATATAAAGTGAATCAAAAGCTTAATCAAAGCCCATGAGGGTAGCCACTGGGCCCCAAAGCGGGCAAAGAAGTTTTTTCCTAATTAGGTTTACAAACAGACCAGTATCTTTTCTTTGCCTGTTAAAAATATTTTAAGGTTAAATAGAATATTTATGGAACGCTTAATTGAAATAAATAAACCAGAAGATTTTCCGCAGCGGTATCAAGATACTAACATTGCGAAATTAATTGAATATCATAATTTTAATAAACCGCAAGACGATTACGAAAACGCTGAATTGTTAATTGGAATGTGTATGGATCACAGAAAGTCATTAAATATACCTACAAAATTCGCTTATATTTTAAGAACCGGCGGCGCGAATATGAAATATAGTCTGTTTAAAATTTCTTTTGCTATAGCCATAGGCAAAATAAAAACAATTGCTATTATAGGTCATACCCAATGCGGAATGGTAGATCTTGCCTCAAAAAAAGAAGAATTTATTCAAAGTCTGGTAGAAAACGCCGGTATAACCCAAAGTGACGCGAAAGAACATTTTAACCATTACACAAAATACGAAATTGGCAATGAGGTTGATTTTGTTTTAAGCGAAGTAAAAAGATTACGTGAGATATATCCTAAAATATTAATAGCTCCCTTAATTTATAAAGTTGAAGATGACCATCTTTATTTAATTAAAGAATAAAAAAACATTTGACCTTATAATACTAGTTCAACCTGAATCTAAGTAACCGGGTGGGAGTTCAAAAAGCAGGCAAAATAAATAACTTTTCAAACGGCGACCCTGGGTAACCTATTTTGTAATTTTTGAATATATATTGACATTGTACTATCCACTATAATAATTGAGTGATTATATACTATAAATCATTTTATTATTGATACTCAGGAGGGCTTGTGTGAAAAAAGCAAATGTTAATTTAATAATTTTAGCGGTTTTTTTACTTGCTTTATTTCAATGCATAAAAGAAGAAAAAGAAGAAGAGCTTCTTACATTTGAAAGCAATCCTGCCGGCACATGGTATTCTGCTTGTATCGATTATTCTTATAATGATTCAACTAAAAATCTATACGAATCTGGATATGAAACTTTTACTTTTTCACCTGAAACTGAAGATAATAAGTCTGGCAGTATCAATGTTCAAATTGAAAAATTTAATTCACATAACTGTATGGGCACGCATCTTTCACCTGTAGAATATATCGGTTCTTATTCATTAACAGAATCAATTTCAGCAGAAATGCTAATAGATGTAAATACTATGAATGATCCAGTGTTTGTAGGTAATATTAAAGGTCACAAATTAAATATAACAATAAACACGCTTATAATTACAATGTCTTCAGCTGAAATTACAGAATTAAAAACAAAATTTATAAACACTTCTTTAACGTGGGAAACAAACTGTGCTAATATCACCAACGATACGGCTTCTATAATAAGCGAAAATTGTTATAATGATATTATAGCCGCAGAAACAAACGCTAACATTCACTATAAAGCGGCTTTAATAAAGCCCGGCACTGTTCTTTATGATCTGGCGGCAGAATATGAGGGGGCTAAACTTTATTTAGGTTATGATGAAGGTAAAGATATTTCAATAGAAGCGAACCGGCCGGTTTATTTTGATGAGCGCAATGTATTATTCTCAGAAAAACCTTCGGGAGAGCTAAATAAATTCAAAGGAAAGTGGGCGGGAAAATGCAGAGAAAAAACAATAAATGACGGCAAGGTTTATGTTAAAACAATGATAACTTTTTATCCGGGAGATTTATCGTATCTCGCTGTTGAAGAAATTACCTACAATACGGTAGATTGCACGGGTACTGTGCTTGGTACAATGTTATCAACAGGAGAATATGCATTCGGTGAAGTCATAAACGCTAATTCTGTAACAGCCGAAAATCCATTGACAATACTAGAAGATAATACCAGTGGATATAAACTTAATATTACTTTAAACGATATCTTTATGACTTATTCTAAACGGCTTTTAGATGATTTAAACGCAAAAGATACAGGCAGTATTTTACAAAATAACTGCGGCACAATAAATGTTAATGAACAAAAATTGTTAACTGCCGAATGCAGAACAGATTTAAATACAATAGACTCAAGCTTAAACTTACACACAGGCTCATCCAATGAATCTGTGATTTATACGATAGCCGCTATTTACATATTTGACTATACAACATTATGGCTGGGCCATGAAGAAGAAACAATCTATGACGGCAAATCTAGCGCGGGCAGACACCGGTACTTTGACAAAAGAATTGGTGAAGAAATGGTTTATCAAGTTACCGGCAATTAGCAAATGGAACATACGGTTTTTATTGATAGGAACAAAATTCAAAAAAGAATTAAAGAATTAGGAGGTGAAATAGGTCGTTTCTATAAAGACAAAACACCTTTTCAACTTATTACAGTATTAAAAGGCGGATTTATTTTTCTAGCCGATTTAGTACGCGAAATTAACTTGCCTCTTGAAGTTGATTTTACGCAGATATCTACCTATGAAAACCAAACCCAATCTTCAGGCAAAATAAAATTTATAAAAAAAATTACTGAACCTGTAACCAACAAACATGTTCTTATTGTTGAAGATATCATAGACACGGGTTTTACGCTTAATTTTTTATACAAAGAAATAAAAAAACAAAATCCGAAATCAATTGAAATCGCGGCTTTATTAGTAAAAAAAAATAAACATAAATTAAAATATCCCATTCACTTTACAGGGTTTGAAATTGAAGATAAATTTGTTATAGGCTATGGCCTTGATTATCAGGGGATGTATAGAAACCTGCCGTTTATTTCAATTTTAGAATAGTGCTTGACACAATATCTCCTTTAAATATCTAATCTAATTGATTAGATGACTTTGATTTTTCTAGAATATAATACTTTCTGATTAACTGTTTTCATAGCTTTTGACTGGCTCGTTTTTTATTTCCTAAAATTTTAACTTCATTTAACGATTTTTTTTAAAAAGGAGTATATAATGAAAATATACATAGGAAATCTCGATTACGAGACCACAAATGAATCACTACAGGAACTTTTTGCTGAATTTGGCAATGTTGAAAGTGCAAATATTATCACTGACCGTAACTCAGGAAAATCAAAAGGGTTCGGTTTTGTTGAGATGAGTGAAAAAAGTGAAGGAATTAAAGCAATTTCTAAACTTAATGGAAAAGAAATTAATGGAAGAGAAATTAAAGTAAATGAATCTGTTCCAAAACCTTCAGGCGGCTCAAACCAAAACCGTCGATGGTAATTCGATTATGAGTTTTTTCTCATTAGGATTACAAAATGAACTATTAACCCGGGTTGAAAAACTCGGGTTTGTTCGGCCAACCAAATAAAAAAATGGTTTCTATAAGTATTTTTCAAGCATCGACAAATTAGCCTCTAAAGCTACATCGCTTACAAATATAACTTATCTTTAACGCTTAATAAATACTCAATAAATTCTTTTATATTTTTATCATCTTTAACAGAAAATTCTTTTACATCAGCTTTAGGATTTATATTTTCAATATCTTTTTTTACATTAACAATATTAAAATCAAAATGTGGCAGCAAATCAACTTTAGTGATAAAAACTCTATCAGATTTTCTAAACATAACGGGATATTTAGCCGCTTTATCATCACCTTCAGGAACAGATAAAAGAACAATATTAATATGGGCTCCCACATCATAACTCGCGGGACATACAAGATTACCTACATTTTCAACAAAAAGATACTCTAAATTCTCTGTATTAATGTGTGAAATACCATGCGCGACCATGGCCGCGTCTAAGTGACAGGTTTGACCGGTTGTAATTTGGTAAGCCTGAACCCCTTTTTTCTTAATTCTCTCGGCATCTTTATTCGTTTCAAGATCGCCCTCAATAACTGCCATTTTTTTACCAAGAATTTTTGCTGTTTCTTCAAGAAGAGAGGTTTTACCGCTGCCCGGCGCGCTCATTAAATTAACGCACAAAATTTTCTTATTTGATAAAAGTTGACGAATTTCTTCGGCTTTTTGATTATTTTTTTCATGTATATTGGTTAAAATCGAAAGCGATATTTTATTTTCGTGATGATGAACCCCGCTGCTTTTATGTTCATGAGAATGCAAATGATCATGCTTATGATCATGCTGAATGTCTTTATCGGTTATTCCACAACCACAGTCTTCACACATAATTTTTTTGTGGGATAGGTTTACAAAAATGAGTACGCCTAACCTATAATCCCATTATAATTCCCAGTCCCGCTAAAAAGATAATTAACCCCGCTATGGCATGCGAATATTTTTCATACTTTTGAAACGGTAGTTTTTGAATTCCTTTATATCCAAGAAAAACTAATAAAAGCATTATACTTATAGTGGCAAGAGAAAAAACAAGTGAAATAATAATTACTGCGGTATAATTATGATGTATAGCCGGATACGCGATAAGCGGTATTAAAGCTTCACACGGACCTAAAACAAAAAAAATAAAAAGTACCCATGGTGATATTTTATTCTTATTTTTTATGTGCACATGTTTGTGTATGGTTTCATTATGGTGATGATTGTGAGAATGTATGGTACCATCAGGATGAACATGGCTATGTAAATGTACAGTGCCCGTAAAAGATTTTTTTAATCCCCAAATTAAGTATAAAAAGCCAAATGAGATTAAAAGCCAGGCGGCAATATCACCCCTTACAGCATCAATTGATTCAATGGATTGAACAGAAGCGCCTATAAAAAATCCCGCTGAACCTATTAGAACTGACATCAAAGTATGTCCTAATCCGCTTAAAATAGTTACCAGAACTGTTTTTCGTAAAGACCATTTTTCTGAAATAGAAAGCGAAATAAAAGGAAGATAATGATCAGGCCCTAAAATTGTGTGTATAATACCTACTGACGCGGCCGTACTAATGAGTATATAAATATTATTTATATTTGAGTTAAACACTTATTTTTTCTATTTTACATGCGTTTCAAGATATTTTTTATATGCTTTATCTATTCTGTTAAAAATAATGCTACATGTCAATTAGAATACTAGATAACATTATATTTACGTGTAATAATATATTTTTATAATACATACAAATTATAGCCAATTGTATTGTAATTTACTAATATTATAATAAGCTTTGGGCTTAAAATCAAAGAATTAAAAACATTCTATCATAAAATTACCTATCAAAATAAAAATTTTGTAAACTTATCTTAAAAGATTTAATAGCCTTAAGCTAAAAGTGAGGTAATTTATGTTATTAAAAGATGAAATTATCAGCTTAGGCAAACATGATGTTGCCAGAAAAGATTTCTTAAAGTTTTGTACAGCAACGGCAGCCATTCTTGGGTTGCCGTCTTCGTTTAGCGAAGTTATTGCCAAAGAAGTAACAAAAGCGGCAAAACGTCCGCCTGTTATATGGATGCATTTTGCTGAATGTACGGGTGATACAGAATCATTTATTAGAGCTACAAATCCCAATATAACAGATGTTGTATTAGATATTGTGTCTGTTGATTACCATGAGACGATTATGGCTCCTAGTGGTGACGCGGCTCATAAATCATTAGAAGATTCTATTCACAATAATAAAGGAAAATATATAGTTATTGCAGAAGGTGCGGTACCAACAAAAGATAATGGTATCTATTTAACTATTGGCAATAAAACCGGTCTTGAATTGGCCACTGAAGTATGCAAAGATGCTTTTGCCGTACTATGCGTAGGCACATGTTCTTCTTTCGGTGGAGTTCAGGCTCAGGCGCCTAATCCCACCGGAGCAAAAGGCGTAATGGAAGCTACGGGACTTCCCCCTGAAAAATTTGTTCATCTTCCTGGATGTCCGCATAACGTAAAAAACTCTATAGCTACCATTGTGCATTTTCTTTTATTTAATAAACTGCCCGCGCTTGATAAAGACAGAAGACCTTTATTTGCTTACGGCGAAACTATTCATGATCACTGTCCAAGAAGAAATCACTTTGAAAAAGGTGAATTTGTTGAACAATTCGGAGATGAAGGTGATAGGAATAGATGGTGCCTTTATAAAATGGGATGCAAAGGACCTGAAACCTTTCATAACTGTTCTAAAGTTCTATGGAACGACGGGACAAACTGGCCCATTGGGGCAGGACATGGATGTAATGGATGTTCCGAAAAGAATTTCTGGGATACGATGACTCCATTTTATGAAAGATTACCCGACAGAACTCCCATTGGCGCCGTAACCGCCAATAAAATTGCTGTTGCTGTAGGAACAGCCACTGCGGTAGGTATTGCGGCTCATGCGGCAATCAGTGCGAAAAAAGGACGCCTTGGTAAAGGCGATAATGAGGATAAAAAGGAAGATGTATGAGTGATTTTGCCGCGCAAAATCTGGGTTGCATCGAATTTATGTTCAAAATTCGATGTCCTTTTCATGCCTCACGGCAAGCATTCGGCATTCAAAGGAGTAAAATATGGCACGAGTAATTATAGACCCTATCACAAGAATTGAAGGGCATTTAAGAATAGAAGTCGAAGTCGAAAACGGCAAAGTGAAAGACGCGTATTCTTCGGGAACTTTGTTTCGCGGTTTTGAAATTTTTATGAGAGACAGAGACCCCAGAGACGCTTGGTATATTACGCAAAGAGCCTGCGGTGTATGTACGTCGGTTCACGCGATAGCTTCGGTAAAATGTTTAGATCACGCTTTTAACGTAGAAATTCCTGAAAACGCGAGAATTATAAGAAATTTAATTATGGGTGCGCAGTATCTACATGATCATCCCATCCATTTTTATCATCTTCACGCGTTAGACTGGGTAGACGTTGTAAGCGCTTTAAGTGCCGATCCGCAAAAAACAGCGGCCTTCGCGGCAAATCATAACAACTCGCCAAAAGATTCAGTAAATCATTTTAAAAACGTAAAGGCGCGTTTGAAAAAATTTGTCGATTCAGGTCAGCTTGGTCCTTTTGCTAACGGATACTGGGGACATCCCGCTTATAAGTTACCGCCAGAAGCGAACTTAATGGCTGTATCACATTATCTTGATGCATTAGAACTTCAAAAAAAAGCAGCTCAGCTTCAGGCCATTTTTGGGGGTAAAAATCCGCATATTCAAAGCGTAATACCGGGAGGTGTGACCGTAGGTGGTATTCTTGATGTTGATCATATTGCGAGTTTTAAATTTGCCATGCAAGAGATAATGAGCTTTATTGAAAATGTTTATATTCCCGATGTATTAGCTGTAGCTCCCGCTTATCTAGATTGGGCAGGATACGGCAAGGGCCACGGAAATTATTTAGCATGGGGATTGTTCCCTCAAGATACTAAACACCATACAAAAAACCAGACATTTCCTGACGGAGTAATCTACGGCAGCGATATATCAAAAGTAATAGACGCCGATACCGCAAAGGTTGCCGAACATGTAAAACACTCATGGTATGAAGGCGCAGAGGCAAAACATCCCAAAGAAGGCAAAACCGAGCCCAAGTATACCGGCTTAAATGACTTTAAGGGTATTGATATAAATAAAAATGAAAAATATTCATGGTTAAAAAGCCCACGGTATGAAGACAATGTAATGGAAGTGGGACCTCTCGCGAGAGTGTTAGTAGCTTACGGCAGGGGCAATAAAGACGTTCAAGAATTGGTTAACGGAACCTTAAAAACCTTAGGAGCGCCTGCAGCCGCTTTATTTTCAACATTGGGACGTACAGCGGCAAGAGCTCTAGAAACCGTGTTTATTGGTCATGAAATGGAAAAATGGGTAGATGAGCTTATAGGCAATATTTCAAAAGGGAACGTAGCTACAGCAAAAAGCTATGAAATTCCAGATTCTGGTTTTGGGTATGGCACTACTGAAGCTCCACGAGGCGCATTGGGTCACTGGATAGAAATTAAAAATAAGAAGATAAAAAATTATCAGCTTGTGGTACCCACAACATGGAACGGCTCACCCAGAGACGACAAAGGCAGAAGGGGACCATTTGAAGAATCATTGATAGGAACGCCTGTGGCAGACGCAAAAAGACCTCTTGAGATACTTAGAACCATTCATTCGTTTGACCCTTGTATCGCTTGCGCGGTACATGTGATAGATCCTCAAACTAATGAAATTCATAAGTTCAAAGTTGTTTAAGGAGACAGATTATGAACGGTATAGTTGAAAAAAAACCGGCATTTGACTTTTTTGAAAGACTGTTTCATATAGGACATGTCATAACAATGATCCTGCTTATATTAACAGGATTTCAAATTCATTCTGCCAGCTTTAATATATTTGGCGCCATGGGTAACGCCAGAACGGTACATTTTTTATGCTCATGGATGTTTGTGTATCTTGGCATTTGGCATATCTATCGTTTTTTTGCCAATGGAACTTTTAGAACTTCTATGCCGCATATCATAAAAAACCGTAAGAGTTTTATTGAAGCGATTAAGTACTATTTGTTTATGAGAGATAAACCCGTAGAAACCGATAAAAGAGACCGTAAAGAATACAATGAACTACAGAAGCTTACCTATACGGCAATATTTATACTTGCAGGATTTCAAACTATTCTTGGCTTTGGTTTATACTGGCCAGATATTTTGGCTCCTGTAAACGCTTTATTTGGCGGCTTGCAATGGGTAAGATATTTGCACTATCTTGTGTCCTGGTTTTTTGTGTTTTTTATGATGGTACACCTTTATCTTGTATTTGCCGAAGGAATGAAACTCTTAAGACGAATGATGCTAGGTAAAACCGGCTAATTAAAAAAGAATTGAACAATTAAAAGTTGACATAATGTAGCTATTGTAGCTATATTATTAATATGGTTAAAGTAGGCATCAAAGAATTGAAAGATAATTTAAGCAAGTATTTAAATTCTGTTAAATCAGGCGAAAATATTATTATTTATGATAGAACAAAACCAATTGCAGAAATAAAGAAAATTGCTTTCAAAGAAAATGATATGAACTCAACAATAGAAAATTTAAAATTACAGGGTAAATTAATAAGTCAAAATAAAAAACAGAAGATAGATTTAAAAAATTCGAAAATTCAAATTAAATTAAAAAACAAAACTATTGAACTATCAAAAATGATTTATAAAAAAGAAAGAGAAAAATAGATGGCTCTTTATTTAGACAGCAGTTTTGTGCTTTCAATTCTTTTTGAAGAAGACGGTTATAAAGAAAATTTTAATTATTTTAAAAAAAGCAAATACATATTTACATCTATAATTACCGAATTAGAATGTATAAGAAACATTAACAGGGTACATCATGAACTTAAAAAAGAACTACACGAATCATGGGAAAAAGAAAAAATAAATATACTTGAAAAAATGATCTCAAACATAAATTTAATTCCTATAAATGAAGATATAAAAAAAGAATTCTATTTTAGAAACAAAATATTAAAATTAAAAACACTAGACGCGGTACATATGGCTTCATATTCATTATTTGAAAAACTAATTACAGAAGAGCTTATTTTCTGTACTTTAGATAATGAAATAAAAAAATATTGCATTCAAAACAAAATAAATTTTTGGCCAAGTTATAATTGATAAAAGCGTAGTATCATTCATGAAAATTTTAATATTAGGTGTAGGCAACATTCTTTTAAAAGACGAGGGAATTGGCGTTCATATTATAAACAAATTAAATGAACAGTATAAATTTCCTGATAATGTTGAAATTCTTGACGGAGGAACTTTAGGTCTTTATTTAATGCCTAAATTAGAAGAAGGGTTTGACATTGTTATGGTTATAGACGCCTTAAAGACCGAAGATAAACCGGGAAGCATCTACCGTTTTTCAATGGAAGATATACCCTATAAGTTCCCTAATAAAATATCTCCGCATGAAATTGGGTTATTTGAAACATTAACTCTAGTTCAGTTAAGAGGAATTGAATTTAAAACTATAATTTTTGGCATTGTTCCCAGAGAAATAAAAGCGTGGGGGATGGATTTTTCAATTGAATTAAAAGACGCAGTTAATAAAGTTATGGGTATGATTTTAAATGAACTTAAAGAAATTGGAATTTCTTATTCTTCTAAATAATTTATTTTTTATAATAAGCAAGTGAATAATCTAATATAGTTATAAAATCTTCATAATCGACATTAAATAATTCAACAGCGGTAACCGATTTATCTTCAAAAACTTCTGAACGAACTACTCTTCCGCTTGCTTCAATGGTTTTATTTAAGTTCTCTAAAACCATTTTTAATTTTAATATATCATCTTTTTCGTATGTTGTATCAGTTTCAAATGAAATACCGTTGGCGCTTAAATCTTTAGCCATTCCTTTTCTTTCTTCAGAATTTTCTTCTGAATAATAAGAAATTATTAATGGCACATCTGAACGAGGGTATCTTCTTGATTCCATAGGCTGCATATTTGATACATAGTTTTACATTAAATTAATAATGTCAAGTTTTTTAAATAATTTTCCTTTTAAATTTATATCATTTTATATCATCAATTTACATAATAATACATAAAATTACATTTTTTTTAAATAAAAAATAGTATTCATTTGATATAAATATAATTTATATAGATAATTATGCCAAAAGAAAGTATAAGAAATAAGCTGGAGAATATATTAATAAAAAAAAATATTGGTAAAACTCATCTGGGAGAAAATTATACTATTGATTTCTTGCCCGTAAATTTTCCGCTTGATATTCGAAGTCAATATTCTGAATATAAATCTTATATACTTGAACTTGGCAGCGGGTGGGGTGAATTTACCAGAGAAATTGCTAAACAAAATCCCAATTCTTTAATAATTGCGCTTGAAAAAAAGAAAAAGAGAGTTGTTCGGTGTGTAAAATGGCAAAAAAAAGAAAATATAGAAAATATCCGATGGATGATAGTCGATATTACCTGGTTTTTTAAGGAAATTTTCAACAAGAATAGTTTTGATAAAATTATTATTAATTTTCCAGATCCGTGGCCCAAAAAAAGACACCATAAAAAGCGTTTTATGACCGATGATTTCATCGAAATATTATTCACAATTTCAAAAAAAGACACACTATTAGAATTTGCCACAGATTTTTGGCCCTATATGCAGGATGCTTTATATTCTCTTGAATTATCAGGTAAATGGAAAAATATTCACGGAAAAGGCATTCTTTTAAATGATATTCCCGACCGCCCTAAAAGTTATTTTGAAAAACTAAAACTTGAAGAAGGCGAAAACACTTACTTTTTACAGATGAAGAGAGTTTGATGTTATTTTTATAAGGCAAATTTCAACTGCCACTGTGATGTTCTCAATTACCTACGGCGATCGCCATCCTGATAAAACAGCATTATAAACCTTATCAACACCCATAAAATGAGCGCATTTAAAATGTTTTTTAGGGCACTTAGAGAGACCTTTATGATCGCATGGTTTGCATGGCAGTTTTTCAGATAAAACAACGGCATTTTTTGTTAGCGGAGCGAAACCAAATTCTTCAACGGTGCATAAAAATAAAGCTATAATTTTTATGTTAAACACCGAAGCCACATGCATTAATCCGCTGTCGTTGGTTAAAAAGGTTTTGCATTTAGAGAGTAACCAGGCGGTTTCTCTTACTGAAAATTTACCTGTAAAGTTAAAAATATTTTTATTCTCTTTATAATTACTAATCAATTCGTTTGAAATTTCAATTTCATCAGGGCCGCCTAAAATAATAATTTGATATTTTTTATTTTCTGCGCAGAATTTTGAAAGTACTTGTGAAAAATATTCCAGTGGCCATCTTTTTGTGAACCATTTGGCCCCGGGAGCTATTGCTAAAGTGGGTAACTTTTCATTAAATGCATCTAATTTATTCCTATCTATTTTTTCAGGTATAATTTCGGGCGCGCTAAGTTTTATGTCTTGTAAGTTTATCTCGCCTGTATATCTGTACGATACCGGAATTATTCTCTTAATTAAGTTTATTTTCAAATAAACCAAAAGCCAGCGTTTAATATACGGCTTTTTATATTTAATTATTTTTAGATATCGAATGAAGAATAATAAAAAACGAGACCGCATACTATTATGTAAATCATAAACTATATCATAAGGCTCTCTATTAAATTTTCGAATATCTTTTGCTAAATGAATAATTGATTGTTTCGAAAGCTGAAAAATATGGCTGATTTTTTTATTTTCACTTAAAATATCAGAAAAGTTTCTCTTGGTAACATAGTGAATTTCACAATTCTTATGTTTATTTTTTAGATATGTCAATACAGGCGTTGTAAGAACAATATCGCCTAATGAGCTGAATCGTATAACCAGAATTTTCATCAAAGAGGTATTTTTAAAATTCCCGCGGCTTCTGTCAATAAATCATGAATATTATTTTTAGCGTTTAATACATAGATAGGAAAAGAAAATTTATGGGTTCTTAAAATATATTCATAGTTATTTATAATTCTTTTTAAGCTATCTCTATATTCAAATATTTCTTTTTTATCATTTCTTTGTTTAACCCTTTGTAAGGCTTCTTCAATACCCAAATTTAAATATAAAACGCAATGCGGATTTATTATTTTTGAATCTTCTTTATATTCATTTATAATTTCATTTACTTCATTATTTGTTTCGCCCTGATAAGCCGCGGTTGAAAAATAATATCTGTCTAAAAGAACTATTTTATTGTTCTCAAGCGCCGGAAGTATCCGATTTTCAATATCCCATATTCTATCTTTTTTAAAGAGTTCTCTAAGTTTTAGGGATAATGCTTTATCTTGCTTTTGGCCACTTTTTAGAATATTTCTTATTTCTTTACCCCATAGACTTTCATTTGTGGGTTCGCTTATTTTTATACATTTATATTTTTCGGTAATTTTTTTAAATAGACCCTCTGCTAATGTAGATTTACCAGAACCGTCAATGCCTTCTATTACAAAAAATTTTTGATTCATTTGTGGTTAACAGTTTTATTGAACAGGTTGTCTTGTCAAATTTCTTCTGATAATTATATAATTTAATTAACAAATTAAAAAATAAGGGGTTATTTTAAAACAGATATTTTATCTCTGCCCGCTTTTTTAGATTTATATAAAGCTTTATCTGCTTTTTCTATCCAGTATGAAGAGTTTATTTTGTTATTAGAATTAGCTAAAGTTACTCCTATAGAAAGAGTGACAATATCAGAGACTTCAGAGTTTTTATGCTCAATATTTAATTTTTTTACCGAATTTTTTATTCTCTTAGCTAAATGAATAATTTCATCTAGGCTTGTTTCTGCAGATACTACGGCGAATTCTTCGCCGCCATATCTTGCGGCTGTTTGACTGGCATTTATTAAACTACTTTTAATGACTTGGGCAACATTTTTTAAACAATCATCACCTGCGATGTGGCCGTATGAATCATTATATTTTTTAAAATAATCAATATCTATCATAATAATACCTGTATCTGTTTTATTTTCAAAAGCCCTATTCAAAACTTCAGATAAAGTTATATCAAAACTTCTCCTGTTAGCTATTCCTGTTAGACCATCTAGCATTGATATCTGCCGCAAAATTTTATTTGCTTTTTCCAGTTCTTTGGTAACTTCCAGCAAATCTTTTTCTCTTTTTGCCCTTTTATCCATTTCTTCTTTAAGTTTTATAGCTGAATTTACTCTAGCCAGCAACTCTACTTTTCTAATTGGCTTGGCTATATAATCTAAAGCGCCTGCTTTAAACGCGTTTGTTAATATCTCGTCATCTGTTTGCGCGGTTGTAATTATGACGGGAATGTCTTTAGATTTTTCCTGCTCTTTTAATTTTTGGCAGGTTTCAAGTCCATCCATACCCGACATAACAACATCCATTAAAATAAGTTTAATATTATCATTGTTTTCTTTATTATCCATAAAATATTTTATTACATCTTCACCAGACACTATTTCTTTAATATTGGTGTGACCTCCATCTAATAAATATTCATTTAACATGAGTCTTATTGATTTTGAATCGTCCACTATTAATATTTTTTTATTTTCCATATAATCCTTTATTTATATTTTATACATTATTATAAATTTTTCTATATTTTTTATCATATAAAGGAAAAAAAGAAATTTATTGTTTTTTTAGTGAATATTTAATAAATGGATATTATAATATATGAAAATAGGCATTCCTAAAGAAGTCAAAGATAAAGAATTTAGAGTTGGTATTGTGCCAGCTGGCGTAAAAACATTGGTATCTGCGGGACACACGGTACTGATTGAAAAAACAGCAGGAATAGGCAGCGGGATATCTGATTACGAATTTGAAGAGGCTGGCGCGAAAATATTAAATAACGCAAAGCTTATTTATGAAAATTCTGAATTAATTATGAAGGTTAAAGAACCTATACCCCAAGAATATAATTATTTAAGAGATAATTTAATATTATATACTTATTTACATTTAGCCCCATTAATCGATTTAACTAATGTCTTACTAGAGAAAAAAGTAATTGCTATAGGCTATGAAACGGTTAGGCTTTCAGATGGATACTTACCTTTATTGGCTCCTATGAGTGAAGTAGCCGGTAGAATGTCTGTACATGTAGGGGCTCATTTTCTTGAAAAAGAAAAAGGAGGCAGAGGTATATTATTAGGCGGAGTTCCGGGAGTTGAACACGGTCATGTTACCATTATTGGCGGCGGTAGCGCAGGCAGTAACGCTGCAAGAGTTGCCTTGGCCCTGGGTGCATCGGTTACAGTGCTTGATATAAATTTACACCGTTTGGCAACTTTAGATGATTTATTTGCTGGAAAAATAAATACGCTTATGTCTAACACACACAATATTGAACAACAATTAATAAAAGCTGATCTTGTTATTGGGGCAGTCTTAATTCCTGGTAAAAAGTCGCCTAAGCTTATAACCAAAGATATGCTTAAATTAATGAAAAAAGGATCAGTAATTGTCGATATCGCTATAGATCAGGGCGGATGTGTTGAGACCTCAAAACCAACCACTCATTCTAACCCTATTTTTATTGAAGAAGGTATAATACACTACTGTGTTACGAATATGCCTGGGGCAGTTCCCAGAACATCCGCGTTTGCTCTTACCAACGCTACACTCCCCTTTGCTCTTGAAATAGCCAATAAGGGAATTGAAAAAGCCTTAGATGAAAATAACGCATTAAAAAATGGGGTTAATATCTTCAAAGGAAAACTAGTGAATAAAGAAGTTGCCGAGTCACAATTAAGAAGTTATGAAAGATTTTAAATTTGATCAAAACTTTGAAGACGAATTAATTAATATTCGCAGACATCTGCATCAATATCCTGAAACAGCATTTGAAGAATATAAAACCGCAGCTTTTATAGAGAGAAAATTAAAAAGTTATGGTTTAAAAGTTTATAATAAAATCGCTAAAACAGGGGTTATAGGCGAACTTAAAAACGGCGATGGCCCATCCATAGCATTTCGTGCCGACATGGATGGATTAGATATTGAAGAGCTAAATACATTTTCATATAAATCTAGAAACCAAGGCAAAATGCACGCCTGCGGTCATGACGGTCATATGACAATGCTTTTGGGAACGGCCAAATATTTATCTTCAAATAAAAACTTTAAAGGTACTATTTATTTCATTTTTCAACCTGCCGAAGAAAACGAAGGCGGGGCAGAACTTATGATAAAAGATAAATTTTTTAAAAAAAATAAAATAAATTCAATTTTTGCCATGCATAACTGGCCTTCTTTAAAAACGGGGAAAATTGGAATAAAACACGGGCCGATAATGGCGGGTTATGACCGTTTTGAAATAATTCTAAAAGGGAAAGGCACTCATGCAGCTATGCCTTTTAAGGGTAATGATCTTTTTTTAAACAGTTCTGAAATTATAATTCTTCTTCAAAACGGTATGAGCAGGTTAAATCATTTAAAACCGGCAGTTCTTTCTGTAACTGGTATAAAAGCTCCAGAATCATGGAATATACTGCCAGAAACAATTACCATAAAAGGAACTGTAAGATGCTTTGAAGATTCTCAAAGAGATAAAATAAAAAGTATGATGTTAAAAATTATAAAATCAATTTCTCAAAAAGATAATATACAATATGAATTTGAATATATTATAAAATATCCGGTTACCGTAAACTCAATAAATGAGACAGATATAGCAATTAATTGTTTTAAAGAAATATTCTTAAGTAAAAATATTCTTACAAACATAGAACCAAGTATGGGCAGTGAAGATTTTTCTTTTCTCTTACAAAAAATTCCCGGATGCTATTTTTTTATTGGCAGCGGCCCCGCAAGATATGGCCTTCACAACCCAAAGTACGATTTTAATGATAAAATATTATTAACAGGCGTAAAAACATTTATTAATTTAGCTGAAAATTCTCTTAAATTTTAGTTTTTTTTTAAAAAAATGTTATCGCGTCTTCAGAATCAACAGGTCCTTTATCAAGATCAACTGTAAAAATATTTTGATCACCTTTAATTGCTGTTACAAACTCACCTTCTAAAAGTTTATGCATATTTAACAAATATTGATGTATTCTATCAACCTGCTGTGATATAATATCAAAATTCTGACTGTCAATTGTTAAAACTTTGGTAATAACAGATTTAATTTCTTCTATTTTTCCCTTAAAATCAGGATCATTTTTTGCTATTTCATTTAAAATTGGTAAAGTGTTTGTTAACTTTGAAATTAAATTTTCACCTGTTCCGTCAATTGATACTCTTGTTTGTCTAAGTTTTGATACAATACCCTCGGCTTCCATTAAATCTTTTATAATATTTTTTGTTTTTTTCATTTCAACTTCAACTAGTTGATTTGTTCTTCTTAGTCTTTCAGATATTATAGAAGAGGCTCCTTTATAAAAGGCGGCCGCAAATACAAAATCATCATTTAATAGTTTCTTAAAAAACCCTGAATCACAAAACAATAATTTTGTACTTTCTACAGAAGCTTTTACGTTTGCTGAAGCTGTCTCTCCTTCTAGAAGCGCCATTTCGCCAAATCCCTGCCCTTCTTTTAGAACCGCAAGCGTAGACTCATAATGCTCTGTACTGATGGTGATTTCTCCCTGAACTATAATAAAAAAACCGGGGACTTCATCGCCATAGCTTAATACTTTTTGATCTTTCTTATAAGACTTAATTTTAAATGATGGATTTAACCTTTTCGCTAACCCCGGAGTTACATACTTAAAAAAAGGAATGTTTGATACTTTAATTTTATATTCCATATTATTATTATATTACTACATTTTAAAAAATATTCAATTTATTTTTATTATTAAAACCAATATTTAACCGTTATTTTAAAATCAAATCTAAAAAAATTGTTAGAACTAAGACAGGAAGATATACCATCGATTTTAAATATATTTGACGGCTTAGTTTAACTTTCTTCGGACTTTTATAACCTTTTAAGATACTAAATAAAAACCATAATCCAAGCAGAATACTTAAGAGCATATAAACCCATCCTAAATTTTCTACCGGAACCAATAATAAAGCTGCTGGTATTAATATAATTGAATAAAAAATCATATGCATATAAACATACTTTTCTTCAATTTTTATAGATAGCGCTTTTATTCCAGCTTTCGCGTATTCTTTTTTTCTTGTTATCGAAATAGCTAAAAAATGAGGCATTTGCCACAAAAACAATATAGCAAATAGAACTAAGCCCGTACTATTTATTTCATTCATAACCGAGGTATATCCCATTAATGGAGGCATCGCACCCGGAATAGCGCCAATAATTAACGCTGAAGAAGTCTTATATTTTAATGGTGTATAGACAAAAACATACAAAAATAAAGCAACAGTTCCTAGTATAAAAGTTATTTTATTTACATACGCGTATAAAAGAACCAGAGATAAAATTCCAAGAGTAGAGCCAAAGACCAAAGCTAAAACCGGATTTATTTTACCGGCAGGAAGCGGTCTTTTTGCTGTTCTTTTCATTAACTTGTCGCTATTTCTTTCAAAATACATATTTAACGCATTTGCTGCAGCTACATTAAAAATAAACGCAATAATGGCAATAAATGCTTGAGAAAATTCTATTGAATATTTTGTAACAGCCAAGACAATGCCTGAAATGTTCATTAATAAACACATTATAACAATTTTGGGTTTTATTAATGAAAAGTACGAAGTTACTTTATTATACAAATACATTCAATAGCCTTTTTTATTTATTTTACCAAATATTTTGAATTGATTGAACCATAAAAAAATTAACAGCGACATTTTCAACTTTTTTATCATTTAAAATAAATAAAACAGAAATATATTAAATCAACTTTAAATAATTCTACTGTATTTTAATACCATTGAAATTGCCGTCTGAATATTATAACTCGTCTCGTACCTTCTTTAATATCTAACTCTTTTGTTTCTTTGTATTTCCAGTCATTTTTTAAACTGTCATTTATTTCTACAGTTACTTCATGTTTTCCGGGTTCGATAAACAAATTTTCAACACCCATGCTTTTGCCGTCTTCCCAAATGCCGGCGGGCTTATAAGTTTTTTCAGAAATTATTTTTCCATCAATTTTAATTCTCATTGAAACCGCAGCTCTTTGTCTTTCGCATACCTCAGCTTTTCGCATATGAGGACGCATTTTAGATAATTCTTCTTCGGTATATTTTCTGCAATTTTCACTTGATTCACCTGGATGATCCAATGAAACTAAAAGCTTTGCCTTTCCTTTATATGGTGTAGCATAACTTAAGTCACTAAAATAATAGGTTATTGACATAAAAAGAATATAAAGCACAGTTGAGGCCAAAAGCATTTTTCCTTTTGATATTGGCTTTTCTCTATATTCTACATTATTCATCTCTTTACTAAATTTTTCAGCTTGTTTTATTATAGCGCCAGTGCTAACACCGCTTGCTTTTAATAAATATATTCTTTTCTTATCTTCATCTGATAGTTTTAACGCAGGTCCAATGTAGCCATTTAATCTTCCTTCGGTTACTGTAACACCTTCTCTATTACTGCAATCACCTTCGCCGCATGATATTAATAAAACTCCCTTCATCCCTTTTTTAATTAACTGCTCAGGTATTACCATATTAACCCATCCAATACAGGGTACTTTTAAAACTTTGTAATTAGGCAGATTGTCACACTCACCTGTTTCTGTGTTTATATTTAATTTTCTACCGGCCGATTCACCACAGACTATAGCAACCATATTTTTATCTTTATTTTTTGATAACTCTTCTATCCACTGGTTTGTCAGTTTTCGTTTATCTGGTACAGTAAACCATGGCAGCCCAATACCCATTGTCGCACAAGAACCAGCGCATATACCACAGCTTACACACAATGATTCTTTTATTTCAGACTGAGCCTTAAAGTTTTTACCATCTGTTCTTGGCACCATTGTTATAGCATTATAGGGACAATCTCTAAAACAATTTTCACAGGCATTACATTTAGATGTATCTGTTTTTGCCGGTTTTTGCTTTTCTTTTTTTCTATCTTTTAATAATATCCAAGGCATAGGAATTAAAATTACTATAGCCAATAAAGTCATTAACCATAAAGTTCCTTCTGAAAGTCTTTCAAATATATAAAGAGGAGCTAAATACCAATAATCCATGGTGAAACCCATAGGTAAAATAGACATAGACGCAGGTTTAGCATTATACGCGGGATATATCAAAGATAATACTATTAATGAAACAATTATCCATAATGTCATTCTTAAATTTGTAAATATCTTTCCTCTGTTTAATCTGGTTACATGAAGCCACATTGCTGCCCCTAGAGGAAGCGGTAATATCATATGAAAGAAAAAAACTAAAAAGAAAATCAAAGGATTAATATTATCATCAGTTAATAAAGAATTTATTAAAGGATCTGAAAAAATTGGCAGAAGATCAAAAAACTTTATTGTTGAAACTGCTACTTCTTGCCCTCTTACATCCCATAAGAGCCAATAACCAAGCCATCCTATGAGCCAAACCATTACAACAGCAGCAATACCGGTAAACCAGGCAAGCCAGCGGGGACCGGTAAATCTTCTGCCAAAAAACATCTGCGCTCCATGAAGAATAGCGAATAATATACAAGCATCTGAACTATATCGGTGAAGAGAGCGAATTAACTGTGCAGAATAAGGGCTTGTTTTCATACTTTCTAATGAATCATACGCAAAATTTACGCTGGGAATATACCAGAATAAAACAATGATACCTGTAACAATGGCAATTATCATTGTAGTATTTGCAATGGCTCCTGCCTGAACAAATGGGTTTACGTGCGACGGTACAAACTTATATAAAATATTATTTATATATTGAAAAATTCTATTAAATTTCTTTAATATGCTTTCACCCAATATAGCGGGTAAAGGTTCCTTTGGTAAGTCTAGAGACCTTGTAATTACTTTCTCTTTTGTTAATTCTTTACTCATTAGTTTTCTTACTCCTTTTTTTAAATTTTTAAAAAGAATTTTTAAGATTCATTCAATAACTGGCTGATTGCTTCTTTAAGCCATAGTTCGCCTATATTTCCCATGGCAAACTTATAAGCTAATAGACCTTTTTTATCAATTACTAAAAATATATTTTCATGATCATATTCACCAGTCTTCTCGTCTTTTTTTCTTCCATAATTATAACTATCTAATACTTCATTTACATATTTTGGATCACCATTTAATAAGTGATACTCATTACTTGTTAATTTATGATGTTTTGCGGTTTTTATTAAGTTTTCCTTCGTATCATTTTCAGGATCCATCGTTATAGCGAAAGCTTTTAATTTATTTCTTCTATCTTCAGGTACAGATTCCACTGCTTTTTTTAATTGAAATAAAATAGTTGGACATGCTTTTAAACAATTTGTAAAAAAAGAAGTTATTATAACCACATTTCCTTTATAGTTCTCAAGCTCAATTTCTGTTCCTTTATGATCTGTTAATTTAAAATTTTTCGCAGGAATTTGTGTTCTTATATCATTACCGGGAAATTGAGGAATTTCTGTCTTAGCCTTTAATCTTTCAAAACTAGTTTCAGATACAACGCTGGATAATCCAAGAGTTAACAATATTACAACACCAAAGGCGATACCAACATATGGAATAACTTTTTTAGGTGTTTTTTTAAAAACTTCATCAATTTGACCTTTCCAGATAAAATATATAATAGAACCAAGAACAAACGGATCAGACAAAAACATAACAATATAAGCTGTTTTCATTTCCCCTGTTTCAGGATTCAATCCATAGCACCAAATTTTAAATTCTTCAGCAAATTTGCCTACCCCCGACTGTGAGTTTGGTATAAAAAGTATTAGAAAAAGAATAAGAGCTAAAAATCCGAGTACAAAAAGAGCTAATACAGGAAACTGCCACCCACCAAACCAGTCTTGTAATTTTTCAAAATCTGTTTTTTCTTTTTTATCATTATTACTTTGAAATCGTTTATCTTGCATAAGTATACCTTCTTTAATTATTGTTTTTGAATTTAGTTACATAAGAATATAATAATAAACTAATTTTATTAAATTATAAAAAAATTGGGATTCTGTCAATAGAATCCCAATTTTTATTTATTCAATCTTAACAAAAGTTAATTATCTAACCCACCATACATCAGCAAGAGCCTTCCAGTTTGAAAAGTAATAAACTACAAAACTAACAAGAAGTATACTCACAAGTGCCCATGTACCAGGCGTTTTATGTTCGTCTTCCTTTGTCCAGGCTCCAGCACTGGCCGAAACGTCTTTTACATCGCCCCAGCTTTCCATTGGCTTGCCTTTATTAGATCTTCCAAAAAATACTGTTGCTACTGTTAGCAATATAAAAATCAGAAGTCCTGTAAAAGCAATTACACCGCCAACGCCAACTAGCGCAAGCCATCCAGATTCCATTTTTGGAATTGGAATTGGTGAACCGGCAAAACTCACATCCCAGTGTCTTCTGGGAACTCCTGTAGAACCGGCAAATTGCATACCTAATATTACAATTAGAATACCTACAACAAAAATATATGGCTGAATTTTAGCCAAGCCTTTCATATAGTATTCTCTTCTAAATATTAATGGTACCACATAATAAGCCAATCCTGTAAAAGCCAGAGTTGTACCCCCTACAACCGTACCATGAAAGTGGGCCGGAAGTTTTAAGGTATTATGGACAATTATATTTATCTGCTCTGTACCAATAGTAACACCGGTAATACCACCGATAAAACCAAAAATTACAAGGCTCATAAATATTGATGAAAAACCCGGGTTGCCCCAAGGAGCGTTTGTAAGCCATCCGAAAACTCCTTGACGATAACCTTTTTTTCTCATAGCTATTTCAAGAGCTGCCGGTACAGTAAAACCGTGAATCATCGAAGCTAATACAGCCAAATACATCGCGTAAGATGTATTCCATATACTCCATGCTGTACTTACACCAGGGTCTACCAATAAATGGTGAGCTGATGCAAGGTTAATGAATAGAATATATAAAACAAACGCTCCGCGGCATACCGCATGATTCAATGGTTTAGCGCCCGTAGTTAACGAGAACATAAAGTACCAAACTGAAACCATCGCGGTAACGTTTATCTGCTGAGATACGTGACCCATACCCCACCAAACAACACGATAAATTCCCGCGTCAATAATATCTACTATACCTGCTGCCCACAATAGTGTAGGAATAAGTATAGCCGCTCCTGTGGCAATTGTTAATACGGCAATAATTACCGCAGCAGTCGCGCCAAAAACTACAAGAGGCACTGACCCTTCATATGTTTTATCTCTTTTAGCGATATGTAGCGTTAATAAAAAATTTATCATCGCCAATAATGCGCCTACGGCAAATAAAATCAAGCCGAGATAAAAAAATGGATGCCCTGGTAAAGGATAGTAAGATGTAAATAATACATCTGCTCCGCCTATCAATATTATATAGTCTACCAACACTGCTCCAATCACCATCAGTAAAAAACCTGCCCATGCGAGCCCTTTTGAAAATAATCTTGAATTCAAAAGAGATGTGCTAGCAAAATATACAATCGCTACTTCTAGAAAAATGATCCAGAATAATAGCATGTTAACACCATGTAGCGTCAAAACTCTGTAAAACCAATCAGCTGGCAATAAATGAACTGCCGGCCAACGTGTTAAAGCAAGCAAAATTGCCGCAACTGCTCCTACTAATAGAAACACTACAGCAAAAACTGCGTGAAGCTGAATAAACAAAGAAGCTGTGTTACAAACGGGTAATCCGGTTGTATCACATGTTCTTGATTCATTGCTTCGAAAATTTCCTTTTAGAAATCCTGGAATTGCACTCATATTTACCTCACTCTACAATTATTTTACCGGTCATCACATGATGTCTTGCGCCGCAAAACTCATTACATACAATGTTAAATTCACCTGTTGAAGTAGGTGTAATTTCTAACACGTGATCATATCCCGGTAGAATTTGAAAGTTCATATTTATCGGCTGAACTGAAAACCCATGCTGATAATCGGTAGAAGATATATGAAGGGTATATTTTTGCCCCTGTTTTAACTTCAATATAGGATACCATATATAACCCCCGCCCATTAAATAAGCGTGGCCGCCTGGATTAGGCTGCACTATAGGTATATTTCCTAATTTACCAACTGAATTTGTTTCAACAAATTTTTGAACTCTCGCGCTGAAATCTTCTGGTTTCACTTTATAAGATTCACCTCTTGAATTCTGCTTACCCGCTACATGCCAATAAGGCATCATCACTGACATTATAAGACACCATACGATACCGATAGCAATCCAGTTTCTTTCGCCTTTATCGGGTGCCTTAAACCAGTCTTTTTCTGGAATCAAAAAACTCATAAGTTACTCCTTATTATGGTAATGTCGCAGGTGGTAAGGACATAACCTCAACCAATCCCCAAACTGTATATGATAGTGTTGGAACAACAATCCCTAACACTAACAATAACCATGGATTATCCATTAGTTTTTTTAACCAATGATCATTTTCATTTCCCATAACTTTCCTCCTTTTTCAATTATTAATAATCTTTACGGCCGAATGCATAGAAAAAAAAGTTTTATACATCGCGGCCAAAATTACAGACAGAAAAATTAATCCGCCTATAATTGCAATAAACCCGCCTAGGCCCATCATTGTTAGCCCGGCATAATCTACCAAACCCTTTACTTTTTGTTCACTGCCATAGACTTTTCTACCCATACCCTGTGAACCGGCAATAGCAAAGCCAATTGAAAACAAGGCCTGCCCAAAACCAAAAATAAATGGTTGATAAGAGACAATTTTTGAATTATAAAAATGTGGTAAAGAAAAATTTAACATTTTTATTAACAAAAATGAGAACGTCATAAAGGCTACCGTTACGGCGCCTATAGAGGCATGGTAATGCGCAGGAACCATCGTATCTGAACTGCTGATTAATGCCCCTAATAAATAACCTAGTACTGTTAACAGTACACTAATAATGAATCCATTATATCGAAAATCTTGAAGCTTTAATTTATAATTTTCTTTATTTTTAATAATAAATTTCACACAATATATAAAAACTACTGTAGTAAAAGGAAAAATACCCCATCTCATTAAATTAGTATAAATATCTCTAAAATCATTTGTAGCAGGATTATGGGTATACGAATAAGGAAGAAAAGCAAGCACTGGTAAAATATACAAACCAGATAATATAAAAAAATGCTTTCTTGCGATTGGATAGCTTCCGGTTAAAGAATAAAGTAAAAAAATCCATATAGAAACTTTTATAATTTCTGAAGCAAATTGTAATATATGTCCGCCGCCCCAAAATAAAATTTCATAATAAACGTCTGTTCTTAATGATGTATCGATATTTACATATGAAATTACAAAAGTCTGAAACGCTATAAAAATAAGTAATACAGCTATTTTTATACCGGGCAAATAGGACATATCAGAAAAATCTTTATTTATATTTTTTTGCTCATACATTAGCCGAGAATCTAAAAAAGAGAAAAAAATTCCAGCAGAAAACATTAGTAAGCCCGCTATAAATACTGAGTTATCAACTACAGGAATGTAGTTAGATAAAATAGGTTCTGAACCCGTAACCCCTGGTGAAATAGCCATCATGCCAACACCACATACAGATATGCCAAAATACAACTTGTTAAAAAAACCATTTTCTCTTTCGCCAGGAATTAAAACATAAAAAAGTGACGCAATAAACGAAAATACCCATACAATAAGAGCTAAATCTACATGAACAACAAGCCCTCGCTTAAAAAATAAAGGATCTGTAATAAAATCGCTAAAAAGAGGGGTTCTTGCTATGATTAAAAATAATGAAAACAAGCCAGCTAAAACCAGACTGCCGATAGCAAGCGAAAACCACTTTACAGCATGGCTGTAATTAGGATTGTCTTTTTCTATTTGAGGAATTATACCCTGCATAAAAATAATGATTTATATTAAAAAAATAATACCTTTGCAGTATGCAAAATCAAAAATGAACTCTATTGTAAATGATTTTTTTTATAAATTAAAGTTCATATGCTTTTTTATGCTTGTTTCTTAACCTATGTTAAGTTGTATTGTTTGTTTTTTATTTTTTATCTTTAATGTAAGTCTATAATATATTATTAGCAATGAATAGAAGACTTGAGAAAATAAAAATTAAAATAAACTCTATTCCCACCCAGCCCGGATGCTATCTTTGGCTGGCCGAAGAAAAAAAAATTAAAAATAATACAATTCTATATATAGGCAAGGCAAATAATTTAAGAGTAAGAGTACGCCAATATTTAAAAAGCGAAGAATATAAAACCAGATTTTTAATGTCGAAAGTTCAGGATATTGACTACATTGTTACCTCAAATGAAATGGAGGCACTGCTTCTTGAGAGCAATTTAATCAAAACACATAATCCACCATACAATATAAGGCTAAAAGATGATAAACGCTATCCCTACTTATGCCTCACCATGGGAGAAGTTTTCCCCAAGCTAATTATTACCAGAAAAAAAACAAATATGAATCATATTTATTTTGGTCCTTTTTCAGATGCAAAAGCGGCCAGAAATACAATGACTTTAATTGAAAAAATTTTTCCTATTAGAAAAAGAGCTTTAAAGCTACCGCTAAAATCTGCCCAAAAACCCTGTTTGAATTACCACCTGAAACGCTGCTGGGGACCATGCACAGGCAAAATAGATACTGAAGAATATAAAACAATGGTTTTACAAATTAAAGACTTTTTAAGCGGCAAAGATTTCTTAGTTCAAAAAAACTTAAGAAATAAAATGATTGAATATTCAAAAAAATTAGAATTTGAAAAAGCGGGCCGCATAAGGGATATACTTACTGATATAAAAGAAACAACAAAAGATCAAAAAGTACATGGAGAAAACAGTGAAAAAAACTTTGATATAGCCGGGCTATTTGTTGCAGCTGAAGACTCTATATTTAGTGAAATTCAATTAGATAATAATGAAAACACAAATGAAACAAAATTTTACGGCCAAATAGTATTGCTAAAAATTAGAAACGGTAACTTAATAAGCAAAGAAAATTACGCCATGACTGAAAATCTTTTTATTAATAATAATTCGCCTGAAAAAGTACGAAAGAAACAAATATATCAGCTTTATATAGAATCTATAAAGGCATTTTTTTTAGATTATTATATGGAAATTTTTGATTTTCCCGAAAAAATTTTTCTTTCTCATCACTTGAATGACATTAAATATTGGGAAAAATTATTTAAAGAAAAATCTAATAAAAAAATAGAAATATTTTGCCCAAAGCGGATAGCAAATAAAACTAAAAACGAATATGATGAGATACATGATTTAATGAACATGGCAGTTAAAAACGCGGAACTTACTTTGCGCGAAAGAATATTATCAGCAAAATCAAGAAGCCGCCAAACAGGTCTTCGTCAAATTCAAAAAATATTAAAGATAGCAAAACCCATAGAATTCATAGAATGTTATGATATTTCAAATATTTCAGGAAGAGAAGCTGTAGGCGCTGGTATTTCACTTAAAGACGGCCTCATTTACAAAAGCGGATATCGAAAATATCGAATAAAAACTCTTGAAAGTCCAAACGATCCCGCTATGATATATGAAGTACTAACGCGAAGACTTAAGAAGATTAATGACTCGAAAATTAGTTTACCAGATTTAATTGTAATTGACGGAGGACGAACACAACTTAACGCCGCCATAAAAGCCCGGAATGAAAATTCAATAAATATACCAATTATAAGTCTTGCTAAAAAGAATGAAGAAGTCTATCTTGAAAACAATCAAATACTACAAATGGATAAAAATAGCCCCGGTATGCTTATACTGCGTCTTGCCAGAGATGAAGCTCACCGGTTTGGATTATTATATCATAGAAATTTAAGAATAAAAAGGAATCTTTCATCTGTCTTAGATAATATAAAAGATATTGGAGATATATTAAAGCAAAGAATATCAGTTGAACTTAGAAAAATTGATTACCAAAACGAAAATATCACTACCATAACGAACCGTCTGCTGCAAATCAAAGGGATAAACAAATTAAAAGCTCATCACATTGCCCATAAATTACTAAATAAAGAAATTGAAAAATAAATTTATTATAAATCTGCTATTTCATCTTCAATTTTTTTGCACTTTTTTTCAATTTCAATAATTTGATTCATCAAATCTTTAACGGTTTCATCTGAATATATATCTTTTTTTTCTTTATATAAATCATGTGTTAAATCGCCCAAATCTGCTAAAAGGTTTTGCAACTTTCGGTGTTCCACAAATAAATCTTTTTTATACTGCGCGTAACTAATACCATCTTTACCTTTATGCATTATTGTTTCGGTACCTGTTTTTAATTCTTCAATAGCAATATCGAAACCTTTTCTTAAAACATCTTTTACTTCTGCCCAGTAGCCCATTTTTTCTCCTTCATTTAAATGATTATAATAAATTTAATACAATTTACAAGATAACGGCAATTATTTGTATTATTGTTACTAATACATATCAATATATATTATACCAAAAACTATAATTAACATTTATAAGGGGCTGTGTAATAAGTAAGATTTTTAACGCAGAGGCGCAAAGAACGCAAAGGAAAAGTGTTGAATTTACGGATTTCTCTGCGTCCTCCGCGTCTT
>Ga0224501_10000430_pt1 | contig 34002 bp, 31 predicted proteins | sample SF_Oct11_sed_USG_4_FD_169105 | JGI IMG/M metagenome (GOLD analysis project Ga0224501, IMG submission 169105) | Sediment microbial communities from San Francisco Bay, California, United States - SF_Oct11_sed_USGS_8_1 | ecosystem: Environmental > Aquatic > Marine > Sediment | place: USA... | reverse complement strand
TTATCGCCGACGTCAACGTCGTCTTGCCGTGATCTACATGCCCTATCGTCCCTATGTTCAAATGCGGCTTCGTCCGCTCAAACTTCTTCTTCGCCATTTCCCTTACCTCCTATCTCTCGCATTATGATTCAATAGTATATCTGCCAAGCCCACGACCAGATTTGAACTGGTGACCCCGTCCTTACCAAGGACGTGCTCTACCAACTGAGCTACGTGGGCGCGACCGCTCAGACAGCGGGAAACGGGACTCGAACCCGCGACCAACGGCTTGGAAGGCCGACGCTCTACCAACTGAGCTATTCCCGCATAAAACAAAAATGGGCAGGGAAGGATTCGAACCTCCGAAGCGTTTCCGCAGCGGGTTTACAGCCCGCCCCATTTGGCCACTTTGGTACCTGCCCAAAGTCCATACTCTCTATAAGCCAAGGTACCGGTCTGCATGCTTCCCGCCTTTTCGGCCTGAAGCTCCATTCTTTCCTGAATGGACTCTCCGCCCGATAACTTCACCTCTCAGACTAAAAGCCAGCGAGAGGATTCGAACCCCCGACCCGCTGATTACAAATCAGCTGCTCTACCAACTGAGCTACGCTGGCGCAATCTTCCATCTGCAGGTTCCTAATTTTTTAATTGAAAGGGAGTAAATGGATGAGAGAAAGGCTTCTTGGTTATGAAGTTTCTGATTCTTCTCTCTAACCTGCGTACGCTAAATTATTAAGTTTGTTTGGAAAAAAGTAAAAAACTACCTTTGAAAGTTTAAAGGAATTCGAGCCCTTTGTCAAGAAAAGAATAAGAAAAGGGAGCCTCTATTTTCGTGACAAAATAATGAAGCTGTCATCTATCACGGCGCCGGTTCCTCTCCCTCCGCAGCCCATGGTGGAGGATGGGAGGGTTTTGGCAAGGAGGGAGGGGAACCGGCTCCGCACTTCTCCATTAGGTCTTATTTTATTTCTTTTTGGGTGCGGCCTTTCCCCTTATGTTTCGGGCTCTTTCCAGATTTTCTCTTAGCTCTCTGAAAAAGACGTTCATGAAAACCAGGTATTTTGCCTGCTGGACCACAGTCAGGATCTCCTCCAGTTGAGCCTCCACCTCCGCGTCCTTGCTTCCGAGACCTTTCCTCAATTCTTTCAGGGCCTGAATCCTCACTTGGAGAGCTTCGGGATCTGGCTCCCCCTCCTTCAACATCATCCTGAGTTCCTGCATCTGCCCTGCGATTTTCAGGTTGATCTCCATCTTTTCTTTTTCGACCCGAGTCACAAGCGGGTAAACTTTGGCTGTCTGGTCCTCTGTCAGCTCCAGAAACCGTGTCATCCTCAAGAGCATCAACGTGACTATATTCTCTCTCGTCCTCAGTCTCAGTCTTTCCTGGAGCTCATTTTCCTGCTCCTGAACAGCTGGGAATACGACCGAGCTGAAAATAATCAATCCGAGCGAAAGGGCAACTATGGACTTAGCCTTCATGGGATTCCTCCTCTATTTTTTCTTCCTTTTTTATTTCCGATTCTATAAGCTTCAGTTCCTCTTCCGAGAGATTCTCCCAGAGGAGAGAACTTTCCTGGAAACCAGCGCTGTCCTGCCATCCGGCCCCTTCCAGGGACTCTCCGATCGAAGCCAAGACAACCAAATTGAACAGAGTTTCCAGTTCAGGGTCGCGGCCGATTTCCCTGTAAATTTGAGCAAGGGAGTCCTCGTAGGAAAAAACATACATCTCCGGCACGGGTTTTTCGAAGAACAGGAGAAAGTACAGCCCGACGACAATGAGAAGAGTCAAAGCTGCGCTCGCTCCGGCCCATCTCCATCTCTTCACAAGCGGCCGCTCTAATCTCTTCTCCTGTTTCTTGGAGCTAAGATCGGACCTGAGCCTGGATGTGAACTCTTCCCAAAAAGAAGGGGAAACCTCAAGCCTCTCAATGCTCCTGGCCTCATCCTGGATCTTCTCCAAAGCGGCAGCATAGGAACGGCAGGAGGGGCATCTTTCCAAGTGGGCTTGGAGAGACTTGATTTTTCTCTCTGAAAGCTCTCCGTCGATACGGTCGGATAGCCATTTCTCGATCGTTTTGCACCTCATTTTATCTCCCTTCCAAGTATGGATTTAAACTGGCTTGCAGTATTTTTCTGGCCTTGTGCATCCGCCAGGAGACGGTGTTCTCCGAGCAGCCCAGGACTCTCGCCGCCTGATTATGGGTCATTCCCTGGAAAACAACCAGAACGAAGGAAGCCCTGTAAGGCAGGGGCAATGAATCCACCGCCTCCCGCAGCTTCCTGGAAAGCTCTTTCTTCAAAGAACTCCCTTCAGGAGAAGGGGAAGCATCCTCTTTCGCCTCAGCCCAGGACAAGCTTTCATCCAGGACTTGCCTTGCCCCATCCCTTTTTCCTTTCTTGAGGAAATTCAAGGTAAGGTTGACAGCGATCCTGTAAACCCAGGTATTGAAGCTGGAGCGCTGTTTGAAAGTCTTCAATGACTTAAAAGCCTGCATCAAAGCCTCCTGGGTCAGATCACTGGCATCCTGATGATTCTTCGTCAGGGCGAAAATGCTGTAGAAAATCCTCTCCTGACAGCGGCGAGCCAGTTCTGCAAAAGCCTCAACATCTCCCTGTTTCGCCAGATCAACCAGATGGTCATCACTGCGGTCTGCCATACTTCCTTTCATTGGATTAGACACTTAAAAGCAAAATTCCTTTGTACCCAAAAACATGAATGTCTATAAGAGCACAGATGGACACCGGATTCTCTGCCAAACCGAGCTTCTTCGCTTCGACTTGGGGCACTTTTTGCGTCTGGTCAAAGCTTTTCCTGTATTATCCTAAAAAATACCGGATTTTCAAACCCTCGATCACGATGATGGAAACATCTGACCGAGTTAAGAAGTGCGGCGCCGGTTGCCCTCCATCCGGAGCCCATAGTGGAAGGAGGGAGGGTCTTGACAAGAATGGAGGGGAACCGGCGCTTGAACAGATTACACCTCCATAATTAACTCGATTCTCTTCCAGATAGTGTTGGTAAAATACACGGAAATGGAAGAAGCGACCTTGAAGATTTAGCCTTCACGAGCCGTTTCCCGAGGGAAGCCGATGAAATCGGCCGCCGAGTATGTTTGAGCAGGTGAGGATCAAGCTGATGAAAAATGAAGGAGTACGGACATCCGGTTGGAAGTGACATCCTTGAGTGCGCAGTTACGTAGGCGCCGAGGGGGACGGTGAGGGAATGGCGTTAAAAATCTGAAGGGAGCGACGCCATTTCCGTGTGTTTTAGTCATTCAATTACCTACACAAAATGGAAAATAACCATTAACTCTAATGGAAATAGAGATACTTGCCGTCATCGGGAAAAAATTGACAAGAAGGAGGGTTGTTGCTATGATTTGTCCTCCTTTGAGGGACTGATCCCATGATCGAACGATACACACGTCCGGAAATGGGGGCTATCTGGACCGAAGATAACAGATACCAGAAATGGCTTGATGTGGAGCTGGCTGTCTGTGAAGCCTGGGCAAAACTGGGGGAAATCCCCCCGCATTCCCTAAAAAAAATCAGGGAAAAAGCCAGCTTCTCTGTCAAGCGGATCGAGGAGATCGAGAAAGTCGTCAAGCACGATGTCATCGCTTTTCTTACCTCCTTGGCGGAAAACGTGGGAGAGGATTCCCGTTTCATCCATCTTGGGTTGACCTCCTATGATGTCGTCGACACCGCCCTCTCTCTCCTCCTCAAAGAGGCGCTGGAGAAAATCCAGAAAGACCTGAAACCCCTGAAAAACATTCTGAAAAAACAAGCTCTCAAGTATAAAAAAACCGTGATGGTGGGGAGAACTCACGGAGTGCACGCCGAGCCCATCACCTTCGGAGTGAAGCTCTTGGTCTGGTACGAGGAAGTCAAACGCCACCTTTTGCGGATCGCGAACGCTCTGGAAGTCATCAGCTACGGCAGAATTTCAGGCTCAGTCGGGACCTACATCCATCTCAACCCGAAAATCGAGACCCATGCCCTGAAAAAGCTGGGCTTAAAGCCGGCAAGAGTCTCCACCCAGGTGCTCCAGCGGGACAGACATGCCGAAGTCCTGTTTGTCCTCGCCCTTCTCGCTTCCTCCCTGGAAAAATTCGCGATCGAGCTGCGCCACCTCCAAAAAACCGAGGTGCTCGAGGTCGAAGAATCCTTTACCAAAGGACAGAAGGGATCATCATCCATGCCCCATAAGAAAAATCCAGTTCGCGCCGAACGAATCTCGGGTTTGGCCCGGGTGATAAGGGCCAACCTCCAGTGCGCGCTGGAGAATATATCCCTCTGGCATGAAAGGGACATCTCCCACTCCTCGACTGAAAGGATCATCTTCCCCGACTCATTCATCCTCACCGACTTCATCCTGGCTGAAACCGCAGATATCATTCAAAACTGGAAAGTCAACACGGACAGGATGAAAGAAAACGTCAATCTCACCCGAGGACTCATCTTTTCCCAGAGCGTGCTTCTGGCTCTGACCAAAAAAGACGTCAGCCGTGAACAGGCCTATCAGCTCGTCCAGAGGAACAGCCTGAAAGCATGGAACGAAGGCCTGGATTTTAAACAGCTCCTCCGCTCTGACGAGGAGATCAAGAAAATCCTGAGCGAAAAGGAGATCGAGGCCTGTTTCTCCCTTAATCCTTACCTGGACAAGATCGATTACATCTTCGACAAAGTGCTGGGCGATGAAAGTTAGGATCCTCGTTTCACTCAAAGACAGCGTCCTTGATCCCCAGGGACAGACCGTCCGAAACGCCCTGCACACCCTCGGGTACGAATCCATAAAGGATGTCAGACAGGGCAAGGTATTCGAGATCGAGCTCGAGGGCGTTTCTCAAGAAGAAGCAGCCAAGGTCATTCCTGAAATCTCTGATAAAGTCCTGGCCAACCCCATTATCGAGAAGTTTTCGTGGCAGATCTTAGAGAAAGGTTGAATCCAGGATCAAGGGCAGCCCCTCCCCTACAGGCAGGGCTAAATTGAAATTTGGAGTCGTTATTTTTCCGGGTTCCAACTGTGATCACGACACTTTCTACGTCCTCAGAGACATCTTCAAGCAGGACGCGATATTCCTCTGGCATAAAGAGCACGACCTCAAAAATGTCGATTGTATCATCCTCCCGGGGGGATTTTCTTACGGTGATTACTTAAGGTCGGGCTCCATTGCCGCCTTCTCCCCTCTGATGCAGGAGGTCAAGGAATTTGCCTTCAAGGGCGGTCTGGTGCTGGGAATCTGCAACGGATTTCAGGTTCTGCTGGAACTCGGTCTTCTTCCCGGGGCCATGCTCAGGAACAAGAACCTGAAATTCCTCTGCCAGTACGTCCACCTGAGAGTGGATAACACGGATACCCCTTTCACCAGCACAGCGAAAAAAGGCCAGGTCCTGCGGATTCCGATCGCCCATTACGACGGGAATTATTACTCCTCTCCTGAAACAATACAGGAGGTCAAAAAGAACAATCAGACCGTCCTCCGTTATTCTGATGCCAGAGGCCGGCTCAGCGATGAAGCCAACGTGAACGGCTCCCTGGAATGCATTGCTGGGCTGATCAACAAGTCCGGCAACGTTATGGGGATGATGCCTCATCCCGAAAGAGCCTCCGAGGCGCTCCTCGGAAGCGAAGACGGCCGGATTATCTTCGAATCCCTGATCAAAAGTCTAGGTTAAGCAGATATGATCGATAAAAAAGTCATCGCAGAACACAACCTCACTCCGGAAGAATACGAAAAAATCGTCGAGCTCATCGACAGGGAACCCAACATCACCGAGCTGGGCATCTTTTCTCTTATGTGGTCGGAGCACTGCAGCTATAAAAGCTCGAAAATCCATCTGAAAAAACTGCCCGTGGAAGGCAAGAATGTTATTCAGGGTCCGGGTGAGAACGCAGGAATCATCGATATCGGCGATGGCCTGGCAGCTGTTTTCAAGATCGAGTCTCACAACCATCCCTCTTTCATCGAGCCATACCAAGGCGCGGCGACTGGGGTTGGCGGCATACTCAGGGACATCTTCACTATGGGGGCCAGGCCGATCGTCCTCCAGGATGCACTCCGCTTCGGCCCACTGTCCAAGCCTAAGAACAAGTCCATCATGGAAGGCGTTGTCTCCGGCATATCCGGATACGGAAACTCCATCGGCATTCCCACGGTGGGAGGAGATGTCTACTTCAACGACTGCTACTCCCTTAATCCTCTGGTCAACGTCTTTGCCCTGGGTATCGCTAAAAAGGATAAGATCTTCTACGCCAAAGCCGAAGGAGCAGGAAATCCGGTGCTCTACGTCGGGGCCAAGACCGGAAGAGACGGTATTCATGGTGCCACTATGGCTTCGGCGGAATTCGGCAAGGATTTGGAGCATAAAAGACCGAACGTCCAGGTCGGGGACCCCTTCATGGAAAAACTCCTGCTCGAAGCCTGCCTGGAGGTCATGGATAAAGACCTCATCGTGGGCATCCAGGATATGGGAGCTGCTGGACTGACCTGTTCGACGACCGAGATGGCCTCCAAGTCCGGGACAGGGATCGAGATCGACCTTGACCTGGTTCCCCAGAGAGAAGAAAGCATGACTCCTTACGAGATGATGCTCTCCGAATCCCAGGAGAGAATGCTCATCGTGGCTAAAAAGGATAGGGTTGAGGAGGTTCAGCGGATCTTTGCCAAATGGGACCTGGACGCCGTCATCATCGGCAAGGTCATTGAAGGAGGCAGGCTCAAGGTGAAATTCGGCGGGAAGACCGTTGTCGACCTCCCGGTCAGGGCCATCATCGACCTCTGCCCAGTCTATGAACAGGAGAGCAGGACGCCCCGCTACCTCCAATCCGCCATTGAACTGGGCTCTGTTCCTGAACCGGACGACTACAACCATGCTTTTCTGACTCTACTCTCCTCTCCGACCATCTCTGAAAAAGAATGGGTGCGCCGCCAATATGACCACATGGTCCAGGTCAACACGGTCTTTCTCCCTGGAGCCGATGCTGCGGTCATCAGGATCAAAGGCACGAACAAGGCGCTGGCGGTCACCCTTGATGGAAACTCCCTCTACACCTACCTGGAGCCCAAAACAGGAGGGAAGATAGCCGTGGCTGAGGCCTGCCGGAATCTCGCCTGTGTCGGAGCTCGCCCTATCGGAGTGACCAACTGCTTGAACTTCGGCAGCCCGGAGAAGCCGGAAATCATGTGGCAGTTCCAGGAAGCCATCGAGGGAATCGCTCTGGCCTGTAAGATTTTTGACATCCCGGTCACCGGAGGCAACGTCAGCTTTTATAACGATACTAACGGGATTTCCATCCATCCCACCCCTGTGCTCGGAATAGTCGGAATGGTGGATGATACACGCTGGATCACCGGTCCTGGCTTCAAATCCAATGGCGATATCCTGATTCTCCTCGGCGAGAACAAGGAAGAGCTGGGCGGTTCTGAATACGTTAAAAGTATTCACCGGATGGAAAAGGGCATCCCCCCGCAGATCGACCTGGAAGAAGAAAAGCGCGTCCAGGAATTCTGCCTGGAAGCCATCTCTCTCGGGCTGATCGAGTCTGCTCATGATATCTCGGAGGGAGGGCTGGCCTGCTGCCTGGCGGAATGCTCCATCCTGAGCAAGGGAAAGATGGGCATAAGCGCCCACCTGAAAGATAACATGCGCTCGGATGCGCTGCTCTTCGGCGAATCGCAGTCCAGGATAGTCATCACTTCTAAAGAGGAAAGCCGTGAGGAAATCTTCCACCTGGCCAGAGAAAGAGGCGTGAAAGCCATGGATATCGGGAAGAGCGGCGGCGAGAGAATAACCATCAGCCAGCGCGATAAAAAGCTCATCGACGTGCCCGTGGCTGAGGCCGCGAAAGCCTGGTGGGAAGCCATTCCTGAAATTTTCAGGATTAAATAACATTGATTTCCGCTTCTTTTTTAATAAAATAGGATTCTTGGCCTTATTTATTAATCCTGAACAAGGAAATTAAGATGAGTGAGGAAGTTTTTGTCAGCCCCAAAAAAAAGGGGAAAATAGCCGTCTTTCTCTCCGGCCGAGGCTCGAATTTCATGGCCATCCACGACGCCATCCTGGCCGGAAAAATAAACGCTGAGATCGCTCTCGTCTTCAGCGATAAGAAAGACGCTCCCGGACTCCGGATAGCCGAGGAACGCAACCTTGAAACTCTGTTTCTCGACCCCAAAGCCTATCCCTCTCGAGAGGCGCACGAAAAAGCGGTTACCCAAGAAATCCGGAAAAGAGACGTGGACCTGGTCGTACTAGCGGGGTACATGCGGATTCTGAGCCCGTCCTTCTGTAACGAACTCAAGTACTGCATGATGAACATCCATCCGGCTCTGCTCCCTTCTTTTCCTGGCCTGCATGTCCAGAAGAAAGCACTCGAATGGGGGGTCAAATATTCAGGAGCCACGGTTCATTTTGTCACCGTTGACGTGGACATGGGCCTGATCATCCTCCAGGCAGTGGTGCCCGTCCTTCAAGATGATAGTGAAGAGACCCTCAGCGAGAGGATCCTGAAGGAAGAGCACAAGATCTACCCGGAATCTGTCAGGCTCTATTTCGAGGGAAAGCTGGAAGTGAGGGGGAGAAGAGTATTTATCGGCTAGACACAGTGAACACCTACAGGAAAGGGAAAAAGATATAAAAAGGAAAATTGATCATCCAGCGAACAGGACAGCAAAAAAACATCCATGAGATCAGAGGCAAAACGATGAAATCAGTGGAAGAGCAATTCGAATACCTCAAAAAGGGCAGCGTGGAGATCATCCAGGAAAATGAGCTGAAGCAAAAGCTCGCCCGGTCCATCAAGGAGAAGAAGCCCTTAAAGGTCAAGGCCGGATTCGACCCCACAGCTCCGGACATCCACCTCGGTCATACCGTTCTCCTGCGCAAGATGAAGCATTTTCAGGATCTGGGTCATTCTGTGGTCTTTCTCATCGGCGACTTCACGGGCCTGATCGGCGATCCCTCCGGAAGGTCGAGCACCCGCCCTCCCATGACCCGGGAAGAAATAAACAAAAACGCCGAAACCTACAAGGCTCAGATATTCAAGATCCTCGACCATAAAAAAACGATCATCGATTTCAACTCCCGCTGGCTGGGCAAGCTGACCAGCTTCGACATCATCAACCTGACCGCTAAATACACGGTGGCCCGCATCCTGGAGCGAGACGATTTCTCCAAACGATTGAAGACAGGCCAGCCTATTTCCACCCATGAAATCCTCTACCCTCTGATGCAGGCCTACGATTCGGTGGCTCTGGAGGCGGACGTGGAGCTGGGGGGGACAGACCAGAAATTCAACCTTCTCGTCGGCCGGGAGATCCAGAGAGAATTCAGGCAGGAACCCCAGGTGGTGATGACCATGCCTCTGCTGGAAGGACTGGATGGCGTGGAGAAGATGAGCAAAACGCTCGACAACTACGTGGGGATCACTGAGCCTCCGGGTGAAATCTTCGGGAAGATCATGTCCGTGTCGGATCCCTTGATGTTCCGCTACTACGAGCTGCTCACCGATGAGTCCCTCTCCCGGATCGAAAATTGGAGGAAAGAAGCCAAAGAAGGCCAGGTCAACCCCAAAGATCTCAAATCCAAACTCGCTCGGACGATCGTGGCTGATTTCTGGGGAGAGAAGGAGGCTGAAAAGGCGGCAGGGGAGTTCGAAAGAGTATTCAAAAAACGAGAGCTTCCCTCAGAGATGGAAGAGATCACGGTCAAACCGGCGGAAGTCCTCCTCCTCGACTTGATGGTTGATAAGAACATCTTCCCCTCACGGAGAGAAGCCAAGAGGGTCATCCGCCAGGGTGGGGTTTACCTTGACGGACAGAGAATCGAGGATATCCAGTTCAAAATAGACATGAAGAAAGAGAGTGAGGTCTTCCTCAAAGTCGGCAAGAAGAAGTTTTACAAGATCAAAAAAGCATAAAGGACTATCCCGCTGGGATCGAATGGAGAGGATATACAGGCACCACTCCCACTCCAAGTGAGATAACCGCAAGGCATTGGATAAAGAGAGAATTCAGGAGAGGAGAAGGCATCTGTCTTCTTTTCAGGACACAGATAGACTTAAAAAATCCCGTTCATCTCAGTATTGCGTTGGCATGTTTTTTGCACCGAGAAAGATAATGAAGCTCAGATTGTTTCTGGCAGCCGCTCTTCTGGCCCTAGTTCTTCCTTCTTACCTGGCGTCTCAACAGAAGGAAGTCATCATCGGAACAGGAGGGGGTTATTCCCTCTCATTAGACGCCGCTGCCTCCCCTTGGGAGATCGACTGGGCGCCCGGGGAGATCTACTTCAAGGAACACATGAAACTGAAGGAATCCTTCAGCTTCAATGTGCAGTATTTTTTCAACAAGGAGATCGGACTCCAGCTTGAGTTTCACCACCAGAAGGCCAGTTACTTCTCCCAGCTGGAATGGTACGGTCTTTACATCGAAAGCTTTTACATAGACATCGACCACATCGAGGAGCCGTACACAAAACCATGGAGCATCTCCTCTCTCAGTGTCTCCCTGTTCATCGCCAAAAGACAATACTTCAATCAAAAAGTTTTCCCTTATGCTTTCGTTGGTGCAGGGCTGTATTTTCTGGAGGGGGATAGAGAATTCGTCCTGAGCAGATTCCGGTTGGGTCCCCGCAAGACAGGGGAACTGTTCAAACTGGGAGGAGGCTTTAAATACAGGCTGAACAGATTCCTCCTCCTCAATTTCAGGTTTTTTGGCCAGTCCATATGGCGGAAAGAAGCCCGCTATCGTTCCTCGCTCTACGGGGGAACACTCCAATTCGATCCTGACCTGTATTTCGCCACGGGAGAAATCTCCAGAGTCAGCACGGCGTGGGTCAAGACATTCACCTTCTTGGGAACGGAACTCAGCTTAGAGTTCTGTTTCTCAAGAAAAAAGAAGAGGTCCTCTCTCTAGGCTGACCAGAAGGAATGGACGAAAAAACACTCACTCGGGAGGGAAAAACTTCGGGGGCTGGCCGAAGACACCCTCGTACAGGGAAGGATAAGCGTTCTTCCCTCCGAGAAGAAGGCAGGTCAGGGGCATCTTCTCCTGAGCCAGCCTGGACATCTCTCCGCTAATTCCACGGATATCCCATTGTGCCGTGGCATCCTCTCTCAACCTCGAGATGTGGTAGAGCTCCCTGGCATTGACTTTGAGCAGAACCCTTCTCCGGTGAGCATTGGTCAACACGTATTCTGTTCCGCATTCCATTTTTTCTTTCAAAAGGGAATAGACGCGATTCGTCTCCTCGATGATCTCCATGAATTCCTTTTTTTCTCCGATCTCCGCTACCGAGGGGGGAACCGTCACTCCCAGCCCAGGATTGTAATCCTGGGCTGTCAGGGTGGCCACGCGGTGGCGCTTGAGCTGGGCAAAACAGGAGGCGGAGACGACAAGGTCATAGGTGAGGCTCGGGTACTCGAACTCCCGGAGGGGAAAATCATAAAACTCCATATGTTTGAACGTCTGTTCAACGAGCGCCCTTTTATCTGCAAGTTTGAGTCGCCTGGCCTTCTTCAAGCATTCCTCATAAGGCAAAGAGGAGGAGGTGTGCAGAAGAGAAGCCACAAGCTTATTATCGGCTTCTGGTGTATGGTCTACTAGGGAAATCCGCTTCGTTATCTCTCTCTCTGGCTTCAGTAATTGTCGAGCTTTCTCCTGGATCTCCCCGTAGGTTTTGGCATCAAAGTCATTGGCCTCGGTGAAGAGAATGATCGAGGGCGCCACTTCTTTGGCCAGACCGTATATCTTCTGATTGAACTCCTTCAGTTCAGTCAGCTTTTTAGAGGCGAAGCGGCGGATCATGTGCTCCAGATTCCGGGCGTTGATGGTCATACCCAGCTGGCCTTCTATGGCCAGGCTGGTCACATAACGGGCATCCTCCTTGGCCCAACCCTCCAGGATGGAATGTTCCTTGGGAATGGCGGCCATTCTTCTGTGCTTCTCGAAGAAATAGGGCTTTAATTCTTCTAAAAGCTTATGGTAAAGCGCGTTCTGAGCTTTTATCGTTTTGACGAAGACATCCTTCATCCCGGCCTTCTGGATCTCCTCGGGGATGACGAAGTCATCCCTCAGGGTGATGTAGCGCTGGGACTTTTCAGTGTAAGAGCAGAGGCGGAATTTCTCGATCTCCTCGATGGCCAGACGGCTCACTCCGATGATGTCAAAATTGAATACCGCATGCTCGGCCACAGAGTGATGACCCATCTTGAAAATGATGTTCCGGTTGGACCGCCGGGCTCTCTCCACTTCTTTCCTGGACACGGCCCGCAGCTCATCCACCGGACGGGGATCCCGGGAAATCCGGGCGTAGGACGCGGAAAGGGTCTCTGGAGTGACATCCTCGCGTGGGGGGGAGCATTTTTTAAGGTCCTCCAGGACTTCACTGTCCACGTTGTAGCCGGCGAGGATGATCTTCATGGTGTTTCCTACAATAAAAAGGGCCAAGAAAAAAGTCAACACCCTGAGTCAGCATCTCTATTTCCGTGATGAAGGGAACACTTGGTCTAATGTAAACGCAGTCAATAAGGTTGCAATCTCTGTGCGGCCCGGATGCCGCCCTCAGCCCCCGGACCCCGAGGGAACCAGTCCCGTCGGTTCCCCCCGTCGGATAAGCCGACGGGTCCCCCCTCCGCTACGGGGGCTTGAGGGTGGCATCCAGGTCCGCTCAATAGAGAATGTCAAACGAACGATTGCGTTAATATAGGGTTGAGAAGCACAGTACTGGTTCCTCTCCATCCGAAGCCCATGGTGGTGGGTGGGAGGGTCTTGGCTTGGATGGAGGGGAAACGGCGCCGCACATCTCAATTGGGTTGGATGTTTCCATCGCCAGAAAAATATACAGAGATGCTCACAAACCGTGATCCCAATCTTCATGTTCCAGACAATATGAGGATAATCCAGGCCACCACTCGTTGAATTTCAATGAAAGCTCGGGTATGATGAACCTGGACGGCAGGGGATGAAAAACAAGGAACTGGCCGCAATCTTCTCCAGAATCGGGGATGCCCTGGAGATAAAGGGTGAGACGGGTTTTAAGGTCATCGCCTACAGGAAGGCTTCGCGAATCCTGGAGGACCTGACCGAAGATATCGAAACCGTCGCCAAAGAAAAAAGGCTCCAGGATATCCCGGGAATCGGCAGCGGGATCGGCCAAAAAATCGAGGAATATCTCCAGACCGGCCAGATGAAGAAATACACAGAGGTCCTCTCTTCCATCCCGGAAGGGCTCCTCAAGCTCTTGGAGATCCAGAGCCTCGGGGCCAAGACGATCCATCTCGCCCACAAGGAGCTCCAAGTCAAGGGCCTGGAGGGTCTGAAAAAGGTGATCGAAGACGGCTCGCTGGCCAAGCTCTACGGCATGGGAGAGAAAAAGGTCGAGAACATCAAAAAAGGCATTGAAATCTACGAAAAGGCACAGGAACGCATTCCAATTTTCGAGGCAGTGAGTCTTGTCGAGGATGTCATGGAATATCTCAGGAAGGTTCCTCAAATCGGCCAGCTATCTCCGGCTGGCTCACTCCGCCGGATGAGAGAAACCGTCGGAGACATCGACATCCTGGCCACGGGGAAACACGGAGAACAGATCATCCGCTATTTCACCCGGCACCCCGGGGTCAGCCGCGTCCTGGCCGAGGGCAAGACCAAGGGCTCGGTCTTGATCTCCACCGATAAGGGAGAGCGACAGGTGGATTTGCGGATCGTCGCTGAATCGGAATTCGGTGCAGCCCTGCAGTATTTCACCGGTTCCAAGGCCCACAACATCAAGCTGCGCGGCATGGCCAAAGATAAGGGGCTGAAGATCTCCGAATACGGAGTCTTCAGAGGACAGAAAAAAATCGCCGGCCGCAGCGAGAAAGAGGTCTACAAAGCTCTCGGTTTACCGGTCATTCCTCCTGAACTCCGGGAAGACAGGGGAGAGATTGAGCTCGCCTTGAAGAATAAGCTCCCTCGCGTGGTGAATCTCTCCGACATCAAAGGGGACCTCCATGTTCATTCTGATCACAGTGACGGTCACGTCTCCATAAAAGAACTGGCAGAGCTCGCTCAGAAAATGGGCTATGAGTACATTGCCATCTGCGACCACTCCCAGGCTGCCAATTACGCCGGCGGCTTGACGCCCGGCCGACTGCTGCAGCAGATCGAAGAGATCGACCGATTGAACAAGACATTCAAGAATTTTAAAATCCTGAAGGGATCCGAAGTGGATATCCTTCACGACGGAAGACTTGATTTCGGGAACGACATCCTGAAAAGGCTCGACCTGGTAGTCGCGGCTGTCCACAGAGGATTCAAGAAAAACGTGACCGAGCGCATCCTGAGAGCCATGGAAAATCCTTACGTGACAGTCATCGCCCATCCTTCCGGACGGCTCATCTCCCGGCGCGAGGGCTACGATGTGGACCTGGAAAAAGTCCTGGAAGGAGCCGAGGAATCCGGAAAAGCCCTGGAATTGAATGCCTACTACGATCGTCTCGACTTGAACGAGTTCTACCTCAAAAAAGCCAGAGAAAAAAAGATCAGGATCAGCATCGGCACCGATACCCATTACGCTCAAGGCCTGAAGATGATCCGCTTTGGAGTGGGGATAGCGCGGCGGGCCTGGCTGGAAAAAAGGGACATCCTCAACTGCCTGAGCTATAAAGACCTGGTCAATAAAAAGTTCTGAGCATCCTTTGAAAAGCTCACTCCACCAACAATACAAAAAAGTATAATCAAAAAGGATAGGGGTAAGGACGTATGCGGACACCCCATGACTGAACCCATCCTCGAAAAATATCGGCCTTTTCAAAAAAAATATTCTTGCTGGATCTAGTCAACATCTATTTCCGTGACAGTCAATTATGAAGATGAAAATTGTAATAGCGACTGTTCCTCTCCATCCGAAGCCCATGGTGGTGGGAGGGAGGGTCTTGGCTTGGATGGAGAGGAACAGTCGCTGAACCTTTCCATCTGGTCAGATGTCTGCCCCATCATGGAAATGGAGATGCTGACCCGAATCTACCTTTCTCTTTTCATTTCCGGATATTCCTATTAAAATAGTATTTTCGCCCAAAGCTGAAAAATGGAAACGGGATTCGTGGCTTGAAAATCCAGCTTACGGCTTTTCGAACATATGATGTGACTCGATAAACATAAAGCGAAGAAAAAATCTCATCAAGGAGAAAAAGATGTTAGACGTTTCGACTGCTTCCGTAAAAGAGCTTCTGGGATTCGCGGTCAGGTCTGAAATCGATTCAAATAAAACGTATTCGGACCTTGCCCAAAGAGTGAAGAATCCTCTACTGAAAGAAAAATTCCAATGGCTAGCCTATGAAGAAAACAAGCATAAAGAGGTTTTAGAAAAACTCTTTGATGCGCTTTTCCAAGGAGAAAAACTGTTGGTGCCAGAACAGATGGCTACAGAGCTTATCAAGCATATTGAGGTCACCCCGTCATCAGGGCTGGTGGATATCCTCTACCAAGCCATGGAGTCGGAGAAATCCGCAGAGAATTTTTACGCCGAACTTGCCCACAGAGTGGATGAACCACAGAGTAAAGTTCTCGAATACCTGAGCAAGGTCGAGCACAGCCACTACATGATGCTCTTGAGCGAATACACCCTCGCTCAGGATTTTGAGGATTATGCGGAAAAGGACATCGACAAGGTTATCACCTAGATCAGCCCTTCATCACTCCGACGGGAACGACCTTGGCCACCAGCCTCCCCAAACCCACATTATGGGAAACCTTGACTACCTCGTCCACATCTTTGTAGGCTTGTGAGGCTTCCTCAGCCACTCCTTTCCAGCTAGTGGACTGGAGCTCAATCCCTTTATTCTCCAGGTCCCGTTTGATCTGCTCTCCTCTGAAACGGCGCAGAGCCTCGTGCCTGGACATCAGCCTCCCCGCTCCGTGGGCGGTCGAGCCGAAACTTAACTTTTCCGCTTCCGCGGTCCCGACCAGAATGTAAGACGCTGTTCCCATGCTTCCAGGAATGAAAATCGGCTGGCCTGCGGAGCGGTAGACCTCAGGAATCTCCTCCCGGCCGGGTCCGAAGCTTCTAGTGGCCCCTTTCCGATGTATACAGACATCCATGGGCTTGCCGTCGATCGTATGCTTCTCTATTTTGGCCACGTTGTGGCAGACATCATAAACCTGACCCATTCCCTCCGAGCTTCCCATGACTTTTCGAAAGACATTCCGGACCCAGTGGGCGATCATCTGGCGGTTGGCAAAGGCGTAATTGACAGCCGCGCTCATGGACTCATAATACATCTGGCCCAGCTTGGAACGGACAGGCGCGTTGATCAGTTCTCTATCGGGCAATCCCCTGCTCCCGATTTGATCCTCCATCAACCGTATGAAATCAGAGGCCACCTGGTGGCCCAGTCCCCGGCTGCCGCAGTGAATCATGACCAGAATCTGGTCCACAGAACGGATACCAAAAATCGCAGCCACCTCTTCATCAAAAATTTGAGAGACTTTTTGAATCTCCAGAAAATGATTCCCGGCTCCCAGCGTCCCCAGCTGGGGAATCCCCCGCTCTATGGCCCGGCTGGAAAGGTGCGAAGGATCGGCCTCTCTCATCCTGCCGTATTCTTCGGTACGCTTCAAATCCTCCCTTGTGCCGTAGCCGTTCTCCACAGCCCACTCCGCGCCCTTGGTGCAGACTTCAAGGAGGACATTCCGGCTCAATCGCGTGATCCCTCCTTTGCCCACGCCTGCCGGAACTTCGTTGAAGATCTCCGCCAGAAGCTGCTTCCGCTTTTCATGGATGTCTTTTTCCATGTATTCCGTCTTCAGCAACCGCACGCCGCAGTTGATATCGTAGCCCACTCCTCCAGGAGAGATGATCCCTTTCTCCAGGTCAAAGGCCGCCACCCCGCCGATGGGGAAACCATATCCTTGATGGGCGTCGGGCATGACGTAGGCGGTCTTCTGGATACCCGGCAAACAGGCCACGTTTTTCGCCTGCTGGAGAGTCCGGTCCCTCTTGACCCCTTCGATAATCTTCGAAGAGGCATAGATAACCGTAGGAACCCTCATTTCTCCTGACTTTGGAATTTCCCAGGTGTAATCGTTTATCTTTTTTAAGTCCATTTCGTACCTCAAATGTCGACCACAACCTGAACCATGAAGCGGTCATCTTCTACAATCTCCATTTCATCATAGGTTATGGCTTTGACATCTCCGTAGATTTCATATTTTTCGGAGTATTCATCTCCTTTAAAAAGCGCCTTCAGGGTATAAAGACCTCCCTTTTTATCAAGCCTGATCCTTTCCGGGACGCCCATGAGAAAAGACCTCGAGTCCAGCAAATACACGATCTCCTCCAGAAAGCTGTAGAGGAGCTGCTTGAGGTCTCTTCCCTGGACTTCAACCTGATGCTCGACCTTTTTTTCAATCTTCTCCCAGTCCCACATCAGCAACGCTGTGGCCAATGCGGCGTTACAGAAAGCTTCCTCCAGGGTATTCCCGAAGGCCTGGAATTTGGCGTCAGCCGTATGGTCGAGGAACCTGTATCTCTCCATCCCTAGGACTCCTCAACTCCCCCTGCTTCATCCCTGAGCTGGCGCACCAGCCGGCTCTGAAGCTCCTCCAACCGGAGTGAAAGCTCAACCGGGTATTCTTCTTCGGTCTTGTCCAGCGATCGATACTTTTCGTCCAACCGGAAAAACTCTTCCAAAAAACGCTCCTGGATTTGCGGCAGCAGAGGTTGCTTGGCATTCGCTTTTCCCTTGCTCATCACTTTCTCCAGTAAAGCCTCGCTTCCTTCGATATCGTCGTCCCGCAAGCCGATGATATCTTGGCGCAGCTTTCCTTTAGACGTTGTGAAACGGAAGACCTGCTTTTCCGAAGCCAGAGTCGTCTTTCCCGGGCTGAGCTTGAGGACCGGGCGCCCGCCATACTGAACCAGCTTGTAGGCCATGTCCAAATAGGGGGCATCGGCTGAGACCCCCATTTTTGTCCCCACGCCAAAGGAGTCTATATCTCCTCCCTCCCCCAGCACCTTCCGGATCTTAAACTCGTCAAACCCGCCGCTGGCAAAGATGGTCACGTTATCCAGGCCCGTATCACGGAGCAGCTTCCTTACGTCTCTGCTCAAAGCAGCGATGTCTCCGCTGTCCAGCCTCACGCCTTTGAGCATTTTTCCTGCCTGAGCCATCTCTTTGCCCAGGTCAGCCGCAATCCTCGTTCCAGCGAGGGTGTCGTAGGTGTCCACGAGGAGGACCGTATTTTCAGGGAAAGTCCGGGCAAAGGCACGGAATGCTTCTTCTTCACTCTCGAAACTGGAGATAAAGGAATGAGCCATGGTCCCGAACACGGAAAGCCCGTAGACCTTTCCAGCCAGCACATTGCTGGTGCCGGTGAAGCCTCCGATAAAGCTGGCCCGGGCCACTTTCATCCCCGCATCCGTTCCATGGGTTCGGCGCAGGGAAAAATCCACCAGCTTGCGCGGCCAGGCGGCCTGAACGCAGCGTGAGGCTTTGGTGGCGATCATCACCTGCAGATGGGCCGCGTTGATGACGAATGTCTCGACAACCTGAGCCTCGATCATGGAAGCTGTGACCTCCAGGAGGGGCTCGTTGACAAAAAACAGCCGGCCCTCAGGGATGGCATAAACATCGCCTTTGAAGCGGAACCTTTCCAGGTAGGAGAGAAATTCCGGTTTGAAGAGCCCTGTGTGTGACAAATACTCCAGGTCTTGAGGAGTGAACCTTAAATTTTCAAGATATTCAAGGATATCGGCCAACCCGGCTGAGATAAAATACCGGCGGAAAGGAGGATAATCGCGGATGAAGAGGCTGAAAGTGGCGGGCTCGAACATCTGGTTTTCGAAATAACTGGCCGCCATGGTCAATTCATACAGGTCTGTGATCAGCGCAGAGCCCTCTGTTTTTTCCATGTGGTTATTCCGGCATTCCTTTTTACACGTTCAATTATATAGGTTCTCTTCCAGAAAGTGGGAGTGAAATACACTGGAATGGCGTTAAAAATCTGAAGGGAGCGATGCCATTTCCGCGTATTTTACTCATAAAACTACCCATACAAATTGGAAGAGAACCATTATATATATATATGTCTGGGTCAATGCAAACCTCAAGAGAATTTTCCGCTGACCGTGTTCCCGCAGAAAGGGCAGGCGGAATCCTTCAGCTTGTTATCCGAGACATGGAACCCATCTCTTCGAATGAGCGTTTTCCCGCAGGACGGACACAGTGTCTCTTCTGACTCGCCGTAAACATTGCCGACATAGACATAGCGGAGACCGGCTTCCTTTCCAATGGAACGGGCTTTGTGCAAGACCTCGATGGGAGTGGCTATGGCGTCAGTCAACTGGTAATCCGGATGGAACCGGCTGATATGCCAGGGGATATCCGGGCCTGTCTCCGCGATGAAGCGGGCGATATCCCGGAGCTCTTCGATGCTGTCATTCTGGCCGGGGACCACGAGCGTGGTGACTTCCACCCAGATATCCATCTTTTTCATCAACCGGATGGAATCCAGGACAGGCTGCAGCCGAGCCTGGCAAATCTCCTTGTAAAACTCATCCCGGAAGGATTTCAGGTCGACATTGCAGGCATCGAGGTAAGGACGGAACGCCTCCAGAGCTTCAGCGGTCATGTAGCCGTTGGTGACAAAGATATTCGCCAGTCCCTTTTTGGCGGCGAGCCGGGCTGTATCGTAGGCATACTCATAAAAGATGGTCGGCTCGGTGTAGGTGTAGGAAATGCTGCGGCAGCCATAATTCGTGGCCGCAGCCACCACATCCTGGGGAAGAAGCTTATGCCCGGATGGCCCTTCACCTTTCCTCTTGGTAACCTGGGAGATCGACCAGTTCTGACAGAAGGGACAGCGGAAGTTACAGCCGATGGTGGCGATGGAGAAGGAGGTCGTACCGGGCAGGAAATGATAGAGGGGCTTCTTTTCGATCGGGTCGACATGGGCGGCAATGACTTCACCGTAGACATGGGTGTAGAGTTTCCCCTCTTTATTTTGCCTGACACCGCAGATACCGAATTTCGAGTCCGCGATCTGGCAGCGATGATTGCAGAGAAAGCAGGAGACCTTCCCCTCTCCAAGCGCGCGAAAGAGCATGGCTTCTTTGATCATCTCAACGATCCTCAAAGATTGAGCTCATTCCCAGGATAGAACTCGCTCGCCGAGGGACACAGGCGCTTCAGCTGACATTCCGGACAGCGGGGCTTACGGGATGGGCAGACAGCCCGCCCATGGTTGACGAGCATGTAATTGAAATCGAGCCAATCATCTTTGGGAACAATCTCCATAAGGTCCCTTTCAATTTTATCGGGGTCTTGCTCCTTGCTCAAGCCCAATCTTTGCGACAACCGCCTCACATGGGTATCGACAGCGATGCCTTCAGCTTTCTTGAAAGAGCTGGAGAGGACGATATTGGCCGTCTTCCTGGCGACTCCTGGCAGGCTGATGAGGTCCTCCATGTTATCAGGGACCTTTCCTCCAAAATCCTCGACTATCTTCTTTGAAGCGCCGATGATGCTCTTTGTCTTGTTCCGGAAAAAACCTGTGGGCCTGATTTCTTGCTCCAGGACTTTGGGGTCAGCTGAGGCGAAATCACTGGGAGTCGGATACTTTCGGAAAAGGGCGGGAGTGATCTGATTGACTTTCTCATCGGTGCACTGGGCAGAGAGAATGGTGGCCACGAGTATCTGAAACGGACTCTCGAACCTTAAGGCTGTCCGGCTCCTGGGATAGGCCTGGCTCAGAATGGTGATAATCTCTCCGATTCTTTCTTGGACATCCTTCATCTTCTTACCTCACTTCAAAAGGGGCACATCCCGGATTGGCAGCCTCCCGAATATTCGGATTCCGCTGTTATAAAATCCAGCATCTCCTCCCGTTCCTCGCCCATCCGGGAGTCAAAGGAAAGGACCTGATTCTTTTTGGTCCCGTAGCGGTAAATGGTGATCCCTTTGCACTTCAGCTCATGGGCCATCAGGTAATTCCTCCTCACATCCTCCACAGTGGAATCAAAAGGCAGGTTGATAGTCTTGGACACGGAATTATCGGTATGGCGTTGAAAAGCGGCTTGTATCCTCAGGTGATGCTCAGGAGGAACATCGAAAGTGGTGACGAAGACCTTCCTCAACTCCTGTGGGAGCTGCTTGATGTCCTGGATCGAGCCCACTTTCCCGACTTCAGCCAGGAGCTCTTTGGAATAGAGGTTCCTGAACCGGAGTTCCTCCTCGAAGAGCGAATGGATCTCGTAAAGTTTCCTCCCGGATAAGACGTTGCGCACAAAGCTGAGGGCGAAGAGAGGCTCGATACCGCTCGAGCATCCCGCAATGATACTGATGGTACCGGTCGGGGCCACGGTGTTCAGAGCGGCATGACGCATCCTCATCTTCTTCCCGGGATAGAAGGATTTTCTGTGGTTGGGAAAGACTCCTCTCTCTCGAGCAAGAAGCTGAGAGGCTTTCAGCGATTCCTGGTGGAAGAATCTCATGACACTGGAGGCCATACGGACCGCTGCCTCTTCGTTGTAGGGGATGCCCAGCTTGATGAGCATATCGGCGAACCCCATCACTCCCAGGCCGATCTTGCGGTTGGCAAAGGTCATCTCTTGAATCTGGGGAAGAGGGTATTTATTAACCTCGATCACATCGTCCAGAAAGCGAACTCCCCACTGAATCACTCCTGCCAGTCTATCCCATTCCAAGGAACGGTTCCTCACGAATTTCGAGAGGTTGACCGAGGCCAGGTTGCAGCTTTCATTCGGTAAAAGGGGGATCTCTCCGCAGGGATTCGTGGCTTCTATCTTCCCCAACTGGGGAGTTGGATTCCGGCGGTTGATCTCATCGAGAAATATCAGACCCGGGTCTCCTGTCCGCCAGGCTGAATAGACGATCAGGTCAAAAAGCACACGGGCTTTTATCGACCTGGCCGCTTTCCTGGTCCGGGGGTTGATCAAATCAAATTTTCTGTTCTTCTTGACCGCTTCCATGAATTCGTCGGTCACCGCCACCGATAGGTTGAAATTGGAAAATGCTCCTTCTTCAATCTTGGCCTCGATGAAGTCCACGATGTCCGGGTGGTCACAGCGCAGGATGCCCATGTTGGCTCCTCGTCTTCTCCCTCCCTGGACGATAACTCCGGTCGCCTGGTTGAAAATGCTCATGAAAGAAACAGGTCCTGACGCTTCTCCCTTGGTAGAGGCCACCAGGTCTCCCCTGGGTCTCAGCCGGGAAAAATCAAAACCCGTTCCTCCTCCGGTCTGATGGATCTTGGCCATGTTCTTCAAAGCATCAAAGATTCCCTCCATGGAGTCTTCGACCGGAAGCACAAAACAGGCAGAGAGCTGACCTATGGAAGTCCCGGCATTCATCAAGGTTGGAGAATTGGGGAGGAATTCGAAATCGGTCATCATCCGGAAAAACTTCTTCTCGACCTCTTCCTGGTTCCACTTGGATTTGAAGTTGGCTTCTCCAGCGCTGACGCTCCTGGCGACGCGCTGAAACATCTGCCGGGGAGTCTCGATGATGTTCTTCTCGTCATCCTTCTGAAGATAGCGCTTTTTGAGGACAAGAATAGTGTTCAACGGGAGTTTCAGGTCATCCCGGACGCCGTAGATGACCTTGACCTGACGGATATCCTTGTGCTCTTCCCGGTAAAGGATGTAGCTTCTGGCCACCGAGCCAAAGCCCAGCTCCATCAGGGTCTCTTCAACCATATCCTGGATCTCCTCCACGGAAGGGATTTTGGTCTTGAAGACCGCTGCTACCTTCTCCAGGACTTTCTCTGTCGAGACTTCAGCCGTATAACGGGCTTTCTTCTCATCTCCGAGAGCCTCGAGGGCTGCCCGGAAAATGGCTCTTTCTATCTTCCCCCTGTCAAAAGCCACCAGGGAGTTATCTCTTTTGCGTATTTTTTTCGGCAAAATCACCTCCTCTTTCTCCTTACACCCCAAGCTCGGACCGAAGTTGGATGAAACGGAGAATATCGCTCCGGCAGATGATGCCGGCGACTCTCTCTCCTTCCATCACCGGGACCTGATGGATATCTTTGGAGGTGATGCTGGCGAGGACCTTCCTTCCGTCGGCATCTGGTCTCACCGCTTCCAGCTTTTCCTTTGGAGTCATGATCTCTCCGACCCGGGTCTCGGGCCAACTCTCTTTTGGCGTGGCCTTTACATCATCCAGACAGACGATGCCTTTGAGGTCCCCTTTGTCTGCAACGAGAAAAACCCTCTCCTTTTTCTTGAGAATATAGTCATCCACCAGGCTCTGGACAGGAAGATCGGATGTCACCGTCTCAAAGTCTCTGGACATCAACTCTTCTGCCCGCACTCCCTTGAGCAGGGATTCCACCATAACCTGGTGGTAGCCGCGGACAGCGGCGCTGTGGAGAAACCAGCCGATGAAGATCAGCCAGAGACCGGTAAGGTTCGCCCTGAAAATCTGAAGTATTCCGAGGAAAATCAGAAAAAAGGCGAACACCTGGCCGGTGAGAGAGGCTATCCGCGTGGCTTTTCTCAGGTTTCCCGTCACCTTCCAGACGATGGCCCTCAGGACTCTCCCTCCATCCATCGGAAAGCCGGGCAGGAGGTTAAAAATGGCCAGTACCAGGTTGATGGTGGCGAGATAACTCAACAAGGCTCGGATAGGACCACTCGTCCCACTCAAGACCAACGACAGGACAAAAAAGACAAAGGCCAGCGCCAGGCTGGCCAGAGGACCGATTAATGCCAAGGTGAATTCGCGCCAGGGCTTTTTTGGCTCCTCGGTGATCTGGGCCACTCCGCCAAAAAGAAAAAGCGTGATGTTGCGGACCTTTTCTCCCTGGCCTATGGCCACCAGGGAGTGAGCCAGCTCGTGGACCAGGACTGAAGCAAAAATGAGAAGGCTGGTGATCGTTCCGATAATCCACGAGAGGCCCCGCGACCAATCGGGAAACCGCTGGGGGAAATAGGTGGTGGATAAGATCCAGCTGAACAGGACGAATATGACCAGCCAGCTGGAGTCGATGTTGATGTCTATTCCAAAAATCCTTCCGATGCGCCAAGAATGTCTCATCCTCTTCCCTCCTAAAAAAACACAAATGCCTGAGCAAACCCTCCTGGGGCCTGGTCAGGTATAGGAGACGAACGAAGCGCCCTTTCTCTCTCTTCTGCCTATCTTGATTATATAGAAAGTCGCGACAACGGAAAAGCAAGAAAAAAGGGCTATATTTTCCTCTTTCCTCCACGGCCTGCTTCTTATTCCGTGAAGGAGCTCCTGTCCAACGAGTCTTCTAAGGCCCGATATGCACCATATCCTGTCCGAAATGAAAATCCTCCACATTATAATAGTCGGGGAATTTCTGGAGAAGATCGATCTCGGACTGGATGATAAAATAATGGCTCCTCTCCACACGGCTGAGATAGGCGAGGATTTTGCCGCTCGTCTCATCCTCTGCCTTCTCGCCCCCCTCTTTATAAAACTCCTCGCTTGTCTTTTCAGCCCGAAGAGCGGCTTGGAAAAGGTCCAGAACAGAAGCCTCATCGCCAACATCAGCTACGATAGGAGGAAGGAAGGATTTCTCCGGGACTTGGAGTTCTTTTTCAGGGAACCTCTGAGAAAAAAGCTTCTCCAGGATCTTCCGATGCTTTTCTTCTTCAAAGATCAAAAATTTCAATTTCCCTCTCAACAGCTCATTCTTCACTCTCTCATACAGTCTGGAGTAGAAATCGGCGGCATCCATCTCAGACCTGACTGCAGCCTCGATGACCTCGAAAGGTTTGAGTTTAGGGTCTAAGCTCAAATCATCCTCCTTGATGGAAGGGGCATCCCCATAGAGGATGTCCCTTTCTTCTCGAAATCAGAATCTTTTGAATTTTTCCTTGGGAGAGCCGCAGACGGGACATTTATCCGGAGCTTCTCCTTCTACCGTGAACCCGCATACCTGGCAGACATGGATCTGTTCGATATCCACGTCCTGTCCTTTAGCCACGGATTCCTTAGCCTTCTTGTAAAGTTCGGCATGGACTTTTTCTGCGGCTAACGCCCATCTGGTCGTTGTCTCGGCATGTTTCTCCTGCTCGTCCTCAGCCACGCGAATATAATCAGGATACATCTCCTCGACCTCGAAAGTCTCTCCTTCTATCGCGGCCTGAAGGTTCTCCACGGTCTTTCCGATTCCATGAAGAGCCTTGAGATGGTTAATCGCATGGATCTGTTCGGCATTGCTGTTGGCCCTGAAAAGTCGGGCCGCATTGGGCAAGTTCTCCACCTCTGCCTTATCCGCAAAAATCAAGTACTTCATATGAGCTTGGCTTTCTCCAGCAAAAGCATCCTTCAAGTTTTGTTCTGTTTTTTCTTTCATTTCTCCTCCTTATATGGCAACCATTTTCTCGATCGCTCCTCTCGCTTTCCGGCTGATTTCAAGAGGAACATCCACTCGATGAACCATTTCTTCAAGAGATCGCAGGACCTTCTTCAAGTCTGTTTTTTTCATGTTCGAGCAGAAAGCCTGGTCCCTAGCAGGGTAAAAATCTTTATCCGGGTTCTCTTTCTTCAAACGGTAGATAATACCTTTTTCAGTGCCGATTATGACCACTTTCTTTTGTGTCGCCCGGGCTTCCCTCACCATCCCCCCTGTGGAAAGAACCTTATCCGCGATATCGATGACCTCGGGCCGGCATTCCGGATGAACCCAGACCTCAGCTTCCGGATGGAGGGCTCTCTTTTCTCTCACATCCTTGGCTCGGATGGTGTTGTGCACGTAGCAGTACCCGTCCCAGGGGATGATCTTCTTCCGGGTATGACGGGCCGCATAAGCGGCGAGGTTTTTATCGGGGGCGAACAGGATCTCATCTCCATCGAGAGAATTGACCACTTTGACCGCGTTCGAGGAGGTGCAGCAGATATCGCATTCCGCCTTGACCGCGGCGGTGGTGTTGACGTAGCAGACGACTCTTCGTCCCGGATAACTGTGCTTCCATTGACGAAGCTCCTCGGCAGTGATCATATCCGCCATCGGGCAGCCTGCTTTGATTTCAGGCATCAGAATTGTCTTCTCCGGCGCCAGGATCGCGGCCGTCTCCGCCATAAAGTGGACTCCGCAGAAGACGATGATGTCCTCTTTCACCCGGGCTGCCTGCTGACTCAGTCCCAGAGAATCCCCGATGAAATCAGCCACATCCTGGATATCACCGATTTGGTAATTATGAGCGATAATGATGGCCTTCTTATCTTTTTTTAATCGAATAATCCTTTTTTTTAATTCCTCTGTGTTCATTGTTCTCCCCGATTTTCCATCTTCAGCATGGTCCGGATGAACAAAGATCCGTTCCTCTTCTCAACTCTCCGGAGAGGGAAGCGGTTGATCATATCCGCTGCCTCCTCATCGAGAAAGCCCACTTTGGAGAAATCGAGAACAATCCTTTGTCCTTGGTCCAAACCGCGGATTATTTCGGTCTCAAGTTCCTTGACCAACTCCCTGCAAATCTTGCCCTCGAGGTAAAGCACCCGCTTTTTCCGGCCCTCGTTCTTTGCCGTTATTCTCAGCATTGTCCTCAATCCTTCACTTTCCTGATGTAGACCCTGATTATCTCGCCGTCTTCTTCCAGTCCCAAAAATTCCTGCCCTGTCTGTCTGCACCAGGCAGGCATATCCTCTTTGATCCCTTCATCCGTCGCAGCCACTTCCAGTACTTCACCGACCTTCATCGACTTGACCTTTTGGGCAGTCTGGATGATGGGCATCGGACAGAGCAACCCGAAGCAATCCAGCTTCGCGTCGGCCTTCATCCTTCGACCCTCCTTCCCGCTTTCTCTGTTTCTTTCTCTCCAAGGAACCGGTGGCCGAGAGCCTTCAGACTCTTACCTTGGTCGCTCCGCAGTGCGGGCATTCCTCCCCTTTCTTCCTGGCCTTTCCACACTCCGGACAAGGCTCAAGCTCGAAGTCACAGCTCCTGCAGTAATCCTCTAAACCTTCCAGAGGACCTTCGCAGTAGGGACAGCAGCATTCTTCACTTTCAGCGGGCTTCTCAGCAGAAGCCTTCCCAACCTTACCTTTTTTTTGAGCCTTCTGCTTTTCCCGGTAATCCTTGATGGCTGCATGAAGGGCGTCTGCTCCGAGGTTCGAGCAATGGAGCTTGTTTTTGGGAAGTCCTCCCAGTTCCTCAGCCACACTCCTGTTGGTGATCTTCAGCGCCTCTTCAACGGTCTTTCCCTTGGCCATCTCGCTGACCATGCTGGATACGGCAATCGCTGCTCCACAGCCGAATGTTTGGAATTTGACATCCGCGATACGGTTATCCTTGACCTTGATGTAAAAACTCATCATGTCGCCGCAGACAGGATTGCCGACCTGCCCGACTCCGTCAGCATCCTTGATCACACCCACGTTCCGCGGGTTTTGAAAATGTTCCATGACTTTTTCGCTGTAAATCATTTTTTCTTCTCCTCCAAATATTGGGTGTACAAAGGAGACATCTTCCTCAGTCTCTCTATGATAGGGGGGAAGACTTCAAGAAGATATTCGATATCCTCCTCAGTCGTGTCCTTGATCAAACTGAAGACGAGAGAGCCCTGAGCCAGGGCATGGTCGATGCCCATAGCCAGAAGCACGTGAGAAGCCTTCAATGCTCTTGAGGTACAGGCTGAACCGCTGGATGCCGAAATCCCCTGCATATCCAGGTTCAGGAGCATCGCTTCTCCTTCGATGAACTCAATACAGAAGCTGGCATGATGGGGAAGTCTGCTCTCCGGATGACCAGTGAAAAACACATGCTCCACCCTTTGAGGAAGCTCCCGAATGAGCCTGTCCCTTAATGGCAGAACCTTTTCCTGCCGCTTTTTCCAATCCCTCATGGCTATCTCCGCTGCCTTTCCCAACCCGACGATGGCCGCCACATCCTCTGTCCCCGCTCTTCGGCCTCCCTCCTGAATGCCTCCATCGATAAAAGGAAGGATCCGTGTTCCTTTTTTCAGGAACAGAGCAGCGCTTCCCTTCGGACCGTAGAACTGATTTCCGGCCAGGCTGAGAGCATCGACTCCCAGCTCCGTGACATCGACAGGAATATTACCCACAGCCGCCACCGCATCCGTATGGAAGAGCACTTCTTGCTCGCGGCAGGCCTCAGCGATCTCTTTGATGGGCTGGATGGTTCCCACTTCACTGTTGGCCAGCATCACCGAGACAAGGACCGTGTCCGGTGTGATGGCCTTCCGGACATCCTCCGGAGTCACCCTGCCGAATTTGTCTACAGGAACAAGGCTCACGGTGTAACCGAATTTCTCAAGCGATTTGGCCGAATGAAGAACGGACTGGTGCTCGATGGAAGAAAGAACGATATGGTTTCCTCGACCCTTCTGCGCCAGGGCCAGTCCTTTGACGGCAAAATTATTGGATTCCGAACCGCTGGAAGTGAAGAAGATCTCCGCAGCCTGAGCGTGGATGAGCCGAGCCACATTCTCCCTTGCCTCCTCCAAAGCCTGCTGGGCTTGCTGGCCGCTCGAATGAAGGCTCTGGGGATTGCCGAAATTCTCCTTTAAATAGGGCAGCATGGTCTCCAGAGCCTCTGGATGAAGAGGCGTATCGGCAATATGGTCCAAGTACACTTTTTTCATTTCAAACCTATACAGCGACGACCTCTTTGATTTCCGGGATTTCCTGCTTCAATAATCTCTCAATCCCCATTTTCAAAGTCAGCTGAGACATGGGACATCCGCCGCATGCTCCTGTCAGCTTGACTTTGACCACATCGTCCTTGACCTCAATGAGCTCCACGTTTCCGCCATCTGCCATGAGTGCAGGACGAATCTTATCCAATGCTTTTTCGACTTTGTCTTTCATCAGAACATTCTCCTTTCATAAAGTCTGGATATTCCATTATATCATTTATACTCTTCCAGTATTCTTTCAAACCTTTTGACATCGAGACTCAGGTCACTGTCAACAAGAGGATGATTTCTCTCAGGTAAAACAAGCTCCCCGTAGGCCGCCCTCTCTTCCTCATAAATCAAGCCCACTGGAATCTTTTCTTCTTTTATCATTTTCTCCCATGCCAGTTTCTTGTCCCTGGGATCATAGCCCTGATCCTCATCCAGATGGGAGATGTGTTCCTTGAACCACTGAGCGCTGATGATTTTATTATGAGTCACACAGGGGCTCAACACTTCAATAAAGGAAAATCCCTTGTGTTTTATTCCTTTTTCGATGAGAGTGGCGAGTTTCTTGGGCTGGCCTGAAAATCCACGGGCAATGAAGGTTCCGCCTGAAGCCAGGGCCAGCCTCGGGCCATCCAGAGGAAGTTCTTTGGTACCGAAAGGGGCAGAAACGGATACATAGCCCAGGGGGCTTGTGGGCGAGGTCTGTCCCTGGGTCAGGGCAAAAAGCCGGTTGTCCACCACCAGATAAGTGATGTCGAAGTTCTTTCTCAAGGCATGGACAAAATGCCCCACCCCTATGGAATAGGCATCGCCGTCACCGCTGATGCTGAGCACAGAAAGGCGGGGGTTGGAAAGTTTGATACCTGAAGCCACGGGAAGAGTCCGGCCATGAAGGGCATGAAAACCGTAAGAAAGGAAATAATTGTTCAGCCTCCCATGGCAGCCGATCCCTGTGACCACGACCGTCTCTTCAGGGTCAAGGTCGAGCTCTGCAGCGGCCATCTTTAAAGCCGCGAATATGCCGTAGATACCGCAGCCCCGACACCAGGTTGGGTCGCTCAGGTGAAAATCTTTCTCTCTCTTCATCTACAATGTCCTCTGGATCTCCGTTGAAATTTCCCGAGGCCTGAAAGCCAGGCTGGAATAATTCAGGATATTCTTCATTTTTATTCGAGCCGGTATCCGCAGTTGACTCTGGATCAACCGGCTCAACTGCCCCGAGTAATTATTTTCCACGATGTAAACAGCATCGCAGGAAGAGATGAATCCCTCGACTTTCTTCACAGGGAAGGGCCAGAGTGTTCTCATCTGGAGATATTTGGCTCTTATTCCCTCCTCTTTGAGCTGAGCAAGGGCTTCCCGGATGGGGCCAAAGGTGGACCCGAAACCGATGATCCCGGTCTTCGCTTCCCTCTCACCCCAGACTTTAGGAGGGATCGAGTCCCTGGCAGCGCTCCGAAGCTTCTCCATCCTCTTCCGCATCATCCTGCCCCTGTTTTCCGGGTCTTCATCCCGGTATCCTCTCACATCGTGCTCGTTGCTTTCCACCATATGGAGGCCGTTCTTCATTCCCGGCAGAGCTCTAGGAGAGATACCGTCTGCCGTGAATTCATATCTCCTGTAATCCTTCATCCTGGCCAGCTCTTCCTGACTGAGGAGCTTTCCTCTGTCGATCTCGACTTTATTCAGGTCCAATCCCTTCACCGTGAAAAGGTTCTGACCAAAATCCTGCTCGGTGAGGAGAACCACCGGACACTGATATTTCTCAGCCAGGTTAAAAGCCTTTATGGTGAAATCAAAGCACTCTTCGATCGTCCCCGGAGAAAGGACGATACGCGGGAAGTCTCCGTGGGAACCGTAGACCCACTGGTTTAAATCCGACTGTTCGGTCTTTGTCGGCATTCCCGTGCTCGGGCCGACTCTCTGGACATGAGCCACCACAACCGGTATCTCCGTCATCCCCGCCAAGCCGAAGGCTTCCATCATCAATGATCCTCCAGGGCCCGAAGTGGAGGTCATGGCCCGAGCTCCTGCATAAGCAGCGCCCAATGCCATGTTCAGAGCGGCCAGTTCATCTTCGGTCTGAACGACAAGGCCGTTATAATCAGGGAAGTACCTGGCCAGCCACTGCCAGATTTCAGTGGCCGGACAAATCGGATAAGCGGCAAAGAAACGACATCCTCCAGCCAGGACGCCCAGGGCTATAGCATCGTTACCGGAGAGGAGAAGCCGGCCTGCGTCCTTTCTCTCCACGAGGGGATATAGCTCTTCAGGTTCTACGATCTTTTCGGCCTGTTGGCATCCCAAGCGAATGGCACGGATGTTTCTCTCCACGACTTCCTTTCCTTTTTTCTTCAAGAACGCCTCAGCGATGAGCTTCTCGATGACTCGAAAATCAAGGTCAAGGATGTGGGCCAGCGCTCCAAGGGCGATCATGTTCTTGTATATCTCACTCTTGAAATTTTCTCTGGCCAGCTTTCTCAAAGGGAATGTGTGGTAGGTCCTTTTCTTTTTCTGCACAGGAGTATACCTGGAAAGGCCGACACCGTCACAGAGAAGGATCCCTCCTCCAGCCATCTTGTCAGCGTGGTCGATGATGGCTCCGCAATCAAACGCCATAAAGACATCGATGTCATCTGCTCGACTTTGAACCCTGTCCAAGCTGGCGCGAATGGTGTAGTTCGTCGGCTCTCCCCTTATGTTAGAAGGAAAATCTCTGTAGGTGGATACCCACCAACCCTGTCTTTTCAATATCTTGGCCAATATATTTCCGGTGAACAGAACGCCATCCCCTGCTATTCCAGCGATTATCACAGAGATATCAGTAATCTGTGTTCCTTTTTTCTTCATGGCATCCTGCTGTCCGATCTCATTTCTTCAATAATCTCTCACTCAGTATATAAAGCAATATCCGTGCCAAACGGATAAAAAAGCTCTCATTTCATCAAATTTATGTAAATAAATAAGATACGAACGAGCCATGAGCTTTCCTAAGGAAAGACATGATGCTGTAATACCGAAATATCGGTATTCCCCCGAAATTTATTCCCCGATTCAGCGGCTTTTCGGTCTCTCGATGCTTAACCTCTTCATGCGGCTCTGGAGTGTGGAGGGCTTCAACCCCAGGATGACAGCGGCCCCTCTGGGACCGTAGATGGCTCCTTTTGTATGCTGGAGAACTTCCAGTATGTACTGCTTTTCATATTCCTCAAGGGGAATGAGTTCTGACTTTCTTTTCTCCTCAAGAGCTTGCCCAAAATAGGCCGCGGGAACATCAAGCTCATCCTCCTTCGAGACGACCAGTCCATGCTCGATTATATTCTGCAGTTCGCGCACGTTACCTGGCCAGGGATAGTCCATGAACAGCTCCATCGTCTTTTCGCTGACTCTATCGACCTTCTTCCCGATTCTTCTCCCGAGTGTTTCCAGGAAATAGGCGGCCAAGAGAGGGATATCCTCTTTTCTTTCCCGAAGGGGACTGATCTTTAAGGAGAATACGTTTAAGCGGTAGTACAGATCCCGCCTGAATTTTTTATCGTCAACAAGGAGCATCAGGTCTCGATTCGTGGCCGCAAGAATCCTGACATCGACCTTTATTGTTTTTGAGCTGCCGACCCTCTCAAACTCGCCATCCTGAAGAACTCGAAGAAGCATGGCTTGAGTCTCGAGCGGCAGGTCTCCGATCTCATCCAGGAAAATAGTGGCTTTATCTGCATACTCGAACCGGCCGATCCTTCTCTGCATGGCTCCGGTGAAAGCTCCTTTTTCATGCCCGAAAAGCTCGGAAGTGATCAAGCCTTCAGAAAGAGCCGCGCAGTTCACCTTGACCAGAATCCTATCCTTGCGGAGGCTCAGCTCATGGATGTAGCGGGCTACAAGCTCCTTCCCTGTCCCTGTCTCTCCTTCGATGAGAACTGTCGTATCCGTCGCAGCGACCTGCTGGATGGCTTTTTTTATCCGCTTCAGATCCTGGCTGGTCCCGATCATCTCCTCAAATGGATATTCTGACTTGATCTCATCCCTTAAAGCGAGGGTCTCCTGATAATACCTGTTCTTCAAGGACTCAGCCTTGGCCTTGCTCAGTCTCTCTTCTTCGAGCCTGATCCGGTCCGTGATGTCGCGGAAAGTCCCCCTGTAGCCGATGATGTTTCCCCTGTCATCCTTGACGGACTTAAGAGAGAACTCAAGATGCTGTTCCTGCCGGCCCGCCATAAAGACAAGAGCGTAATCGTTGACGACTCCCGACTCATCCACTGATTCGATAAACGTTTCCCATTCAGTGTTATCCACATTGAGCTCGTTGATGCGGATGCCATGGTCCAGGAGCTTCTCGGGAGATGAATAACCCAGGAGTTCGGCTCCTTTGCTGTTGATCTGGAGTATGGAGCCTTTTGTGTCCAGTTCCAGGATCCCGATGGAGGTGGAATTCAATATATCCATCAATTTCTTCTGAGACTCGCTCAATTGCGTGTAAAGCTGCGAATTCTGGATGGCGATCCCGACCTGGACAGAAACATCTTCCAGAAAACGGATTTTTTCCTCAGGAAAAAGATCTTTGTTCTCATCTGAGAGGTAAAGCTCAGCGATGATCTTTCCGCTTGACCTGACCGGAACAATCGCCACCGACTCGTATCCTCTGCTCATGCAGGCATCTCTCAAAGTCTCTCTGTCTATCTGCGGATAGCCGGACTTTATCTCAGCTATGAGTTGGGATAGAGAGTTTGTGAAAAAAGACCCGTATTCAGTGATAAAAGGCAAGGACTTATCCAGCACACCTCTTGCCACGTGGCCACAGAGGCAATCCCTTACAGTCACCCAGTGCTCGGAATCCAGAAACTTCTTGTCCAAACCCAGATGCGTGGAAAAGGGGATATTCCCTTTGGAGTCGATCATTCTGATGGCCAGATGGCGGCATCCGGTTACGGTCTTGAGAATACCCAGGACGTCATCCAGGATTTTATTCAGGTCTCCCAGCTGACTGATCTTCTCTGTGATCAGTGAATAGATCTCAAATTTTCTCGAACTGTCAAAGTGGAGAACACCCCGCTCTTTCGGAAGGTTTCGCTGAGCCATTTTTTCCTGTTTATCAGTGAAACTGGAAGATTACTAATATTAACGCAATAATTCGTGTGACACCCCATCTTGGGCGGCATGAATACCGCCCTCAAGCCCCCGTAGAGGAGGGCGGACCCGTCGGCTTATCCGACGGGGGGAACCGACGGGACAGGTTCCCTCGGGGGCCGGAGGCTGGGGGCAGCTTCAGGCCGCCTAGAGATTGTAACCTTATTTACTGCGTTGACATTAGCTTTTTACCATAAAAATGGTTTCATCTCAATTCATCTGGAAAAAAGGTGAAACATCCTATTATCCGGAAAAGAAACACACGTGTCGCTCAGGTTGAGTGGT
>Ga0224501_10000429_pt1 | contig 34019 bp, 27 predicted proteins | sample SF_Oct11_sed_USG_4_FD_169105 | JGI IMG/M metagenome (GOLD analysis project Ga0224501, IMG submission 169105) | Sediment microbial communities from San Francisco Bay, California, United States - SF_Oct11_sed_USGS_8_1 | ecosystem: Environmental > Aquatic > Marine > Sediment | place: USA... | reverse complement strand
GACATGGCACTCGAGGCCGCGCCCTGAGGGATTGTGGCGAAGCCGTGACAATCTGTTGCACGGTTACCACATCCCATTCGGCCCGGTTCGGGAGCACGGAGAGAGGCGGTTCCCCTTCACCCGACTCCCGAGTGGCGGGAACCGTTGTCCGACAAGGACTTTCACCCCACTCCACCCGGCTCGACCCGCCGTCCGGCCACCTCGCCGTCCCCGGGCATGCACTTTGCAAAGTACTCCGGTGCGTCGGTATGCCCGCGCACCGTAAAGACTCTCCGCAACAGGTGTCGAAATGAAGATGAAGACAGGGATTCTGGGAGCGGCCGCCCTCGTGGCTCTCACCCTGACCAGCACGAATGCCCAGGCGCAAAGCCGGGACTGGCTGGTTTGTGGTGGTACGACCTTCAACACCTGCGCGGCAGTACAGGTATCCGTGAGCGCACCGGACCTCCTGGGTGTCAGCAACGTCACCATGAAGGTCTGGAACATGTCCGGATACGGCGGAACGTTCGGAGGAACGGTCTTCACGAAGATCGGCTTCTTCAACACCGGCGCCGTCACGACCGTTGCCGGCAGCCTGTTCATGACGGGTCCCGTACGGTCCGGCGACTCGCCCGCCATGTGGCAGCTCGGTGACCCCAACAACGCCGGTGGCATCTCTCTGGACTTCGCCACCTCCGCCAACGGTGGCTCGAGCAGCGTGGACAACTCCATCGCCAACGCCTGTGACCCCGGGGAGTCTCCCTCCGGAAGCAACCAACTCTGGGAGAACCCCTGCTATGACTCCGGCACCGGGTTCACAGAGGCCGGATGGATCACCATCACCTTCCAGGTCCAGGGCAGTTGGGATCTGGCCTCCACGGAGATGCTCATCCAGGGCCAGAACGGCCCCAACGGTGACTCCACCCAGTGCATCACGGGAGAGGGCGGGAACTGCTCCGTGGTGCCCGAGCCCATGACGCTCCTTCTGCTGGGAACCGGCCTCGCCGGGGTGGGTGGCGTGCAGATCCGCCGCCGCCGCGAAGACGAGGAGGAGGACCTGGCCTAGTACCCCCCCTGGAGTGTGGTACTCCGCGCGAGGAGTTCATGCTTCAGTGAAGACCCTCGTCGGGCAAGCCTCTCTTGTCCGCGGGGGTTTTCTTTTGCCTGTCACCCACGGATGGCGATACCATCGTGTTCCGTGAGTCACTACCTGCCACCCTCGATTTCGGGAAAGCCTGAGTATGAATTCGACTAGCCATGACGGAACCATCACCCACGGGACCCTCCTCAGGATCCTGGGGTGGACGGGTACCCTCTTTCTCCTGGTGGCCGGCGCCGACGTGCTCCTCACCTGGCTCCCCACGGACTTCGGGAACCGGGAGTGGGAGTTCGGCACCATCACCTCCAGCCTCAACGGGATGCTCAGCGTGACGTTCGGGATGATCCTGGTCATGGTCGGACTGAGTGAGGCGGAGGCGGCCTGGCCGCTCAGGGTGGTCGCGGGCGGATTCGTCTTCCTGGCGGTATTCATCGTGGCGGCCACTCTGCTCTACTGGACCAACGTCCCCCTGGCGCTGAAGTCCGTGCAGCCCGGCCCCATCAGCGTGGGGCTCACCAAGGCCGTGATCAAGACCAGTGTGCAGTGCGTGGCGTTCCCGGTGGCCTACGTGTTGTTCGCCCGCACGGCCTGGCGGTGGGCCAAGAAGAAGGACGCGTAGCTGGATGGGGAGAGGGATCGGGTGTGCGCCACCGACATGTTCGTGGCGCACGCCCGGATCCGGACGTCACTCGCGGTCGAGGATGATCCGGACCTTCCTGCGTAGACCGTCGATGGTGAAGGGCTTGGAGATGAAGTCCACTTCGGCGACACGCACACCGTGCAGGATCACTTCGTCCTCGGTATAGGCGGACATGAAGAGGACCCGCACGTTCGGGTACCGGGCCGTGAGTTCCTGGCTCAGCTCCCGGCCGTTCATCCCCGGCATGACGACATCGGTGAGAAGAAGGTGCACGCGGCCCTCCAGCTTCTCGACCGCGGCCAGAGCCTCGGTGCCCCCGCTGGCTTCCACCACGTTGTAGCCACTTCGGCGCAGCACCTTGCTGGCCACCCCGAGAACGGACCGGTCGTCATCCACGACCAGAACGGTCTCGTTCGGCGTACCTTCGCCTTCTCCCGGCGCGTTCGCCGGCCCTGTACGGGCAGATTGATCCATTTCGGGTTGAATTGTTCGGGGTCAGGTGGATCCCCGGTCATGCTCTGGGGGGGGTAAGCGGGAGCCAAACTTGCGCATCGAAGACCGAATGGCAACCTCCGCCCTCTAATCCGGGCCTCCGGAGCGTTAGATTACGCCCCGAAACCCTCTTCAGAATCGCCCCCGACCCGACCTACGTCAACAAGCACCCAGGCCAACATGAGCGGACCCCAGTTCATCTATCATATGCACCGCCTCTCGAAGATCGTCCCCCCGAAAAAGGAGATCCTCAAGAGCATCAGCCTCTCCTTCTACCCGGGCGCCAAGATCGGGGTCGTGGGTCCGAACGGGTCGGGAAAGAGCTCGCTTCTGCGGATCATGGCCGGCCTCGACGCCGACTTCCAGGGCGAAGCGTGGGCGGCCAAGGGGACCCGCGTAGGATACCTGGCCCAGGAGCCGGAGCTGGACCCCACCCTCGACGTGAAGGGGAACGTCGAGCTCGCCGTGGCGGATACGCGCAACCTCCTTCGACGCTTCGAAGAGGTGAGCATGAAGTTCGGCGAGGTCTCCTCGGACGAGGAGATGAACGCGCTCATCGAAGAGCAGGCGCGCCTTCAGGATCGCATAGACGCGGCAGGTGCGTGGGAGCTGGACCGGAAGCTGGAGATCGCCATGGACGCACTCCGCCTGCCTCCCGGAAGTACCGACGTGACAACGCTTTCCGGGGGCGAACGGAGACGCGTGGCACTTTGCCGGGTCCTCCTGGAAGAGCCCGACATGCTCCTCCTGGACGAGCCCACCAACCACCTGGACGCCGAGTCTGTGGCGTGGCTGGAGCACCACCTCGCAGCCTTCCCGGGAACCATCGTGGCCATCACCCACGATCGCTACTTCCTGGACAACGTGGCCGAGTGGATCCTCGAGCTCGATCGCGGTGAGGGGATCCCCTGGAAGGGAAACTATTCGTCCTGGTTGGAGCAGAAGAAGGAGCGGTTGCGTCTGGAGGAGAAGCAGGAGTCCGCGAGGCAACGCACCCTCGACCGGGAATTGGAGTGGATCCGGATGGCACCCAAGGCGCGCCATGCCAAGGGGAAGGCGCGGGTCAGTGCCTACGAGGAACTCCTCAGCGCGGACGAACGGGAGCAGGTCCGCACCGCGGAGATCCTCATCCCCAAGGGCCCCCGACTCGGCACCACCGTCATCCGGGCCACCGGAGTGTCCAAGGGGTTCGGTGACCGGCTCCTCATCGATGACCTGAACTTCGACGTCCCCCCCGGTGCCATCGTCGGCATCGTGGGCGGCAACGGCGTGGGGAAGACCACCCTCTTCCGCATGATCGTGGGCGATGAGCAGCCCGACGCCGGCGACGTCAAGGTCGGTGAAACCGTCCGGCTGTCCTACGTGGACCAGTCCCGGGAGGCCCTCGACGCCGACAAGACGGTGTTCGAGGAGGTCACGGGCGGCGCCGACGTTCTGCAGTTCGGCCGGGCCGAGGTCAATCCCCGGGCCTATCTCTCGTGGTTCGCCTTCCGTGGGTCCGACCAGCAGAAGAAGGTGGGCGTGCTCTCCGGAGGTGAGAGGAACCGGCTGCATCTGGCCAAGCTCCTCAAGTCCGGCGGAAACGTGATGCTCCTGGACGAGCCCACCAACGACCTGGACGTGGACACCCTCCGGGCCCTGGAAAACGCCATCCTCGACTTCGCGGGATGCGTGCTCGTCATCTCCCACGACCGGTGGTTCCTGGACCGGGTGGCCACCCACATCCTCGCCTTCGAGGGAGACAGTCGCGTGGTCTGGTTCGAAGGGAACTACCAGGAATACGAGGAGGATCGCCGCCGCCGTCTCGGGGACGACGCGCTCCAGCCCCATCGCATCAAGTACCGCAAGCTCACCCGGAACTGAGCGCCCTGCCCGGGGGGTCTCGGCGCTGGGCCGGGACCCCCGCTGCAACATTATTCGCGCGGGATGCGTCGTACTAGTGGACTGCGCCGCTCGCGGTGCCCCCGCGTCTCCCTTCACTCCACGGCCCCATGCGCTCCATCACGGTTCGGGCGGTTTTCGCCCTCGCGTCGATCATCCCCACGCTCCCTCTCGCCGCGCAGCAGGAGGATGGCGGCGGCGAGGCCGCGCGACCGGTGGTGCAGGCCACCCGGCTCACCGCCGGGATCGTCGTGGACGGCCGCCTCGAGGATGCCGCCTGGGCGTCGGCCCGCGTGGTGACGGGCTTCACCCAGGTGGACCCCGAAGAGGGCCGACCGGTGAGCCAGCCCACCGAGGCGCGCATCCTCTTCGACGACGAAGCCCTCTACGTCGGTCTGCGCCTCTTCGACGATCAGCCGGTGAGCACGCGCCTGGGACGCAGGGACATGGACCTGCTGGACGCCGACTGGGTGGGCGTGGTCATCGATTCCTACCATGACCACCGGACGGCCTATTCCTTCGACGTGAACCCCTCGGGTGTACAGCGCGACGCCACCAAGTCCATGAGCACGCGTGGCCACGAGCAGGACGACCTCTCCTGGGACGCGGTATGGGACGCGGCGGCCTCCATCGACGACGACGGCTGGACGGCCGAGTATCGCATCCCGTTCAGCCAGCTGAGGTTCGCCGCTTCCGCGGACCCCACCTGGGGGATCCAGATCGAACGGGTGATCGGGAGGCGGCGGGAGTACGCGGTCCTCTCCTTCACTCCCAAGTCGGAGCAGGGAGGCATCCCCACGTATGGACATCTGGTGGGGATGAACGACGTGCGGCCGGGCAAGCGCCTGGAGGTGCTTCCCTACGCCGTGCAGCGGAGCGAGTACGTGGGCGACGGTGTGCGTCCGCCCACCAACGGCGACCACTCCCTGTCCGGCGGGATGGACCTCCTCTATCGCGTGACCTCCGACTTCACCCTGAACGCCACGGCGAACCCCGACTTCGGCCAGGTGGAGGTGGACCCCGCGGTCATCAACCTCTCCGTGTACGAGACGTTCTACGAGGAGAAGCGCCCCTTCTTCGTGGAGGGGAGCGAGATCTTCGACTTCGGGCGGAACACGTCCGGCGGACAGATCTTCTACAGCCGCCGCATCGGCCGGCGCCCGCAGATCGGCCTCCCCCGCGGAGTGACCACCGTGGAGGTCCCCGACAACACGAGCATCCTCGGAGCCGCCAAGCTCTCCGGGAAGACGTCCGGGGGCTGGTCGGTGGGCGTCATGGAGGCCGTCACGGCCGAAGAGAGGGGGCACTTCCTCGACACCGGCGGCCTCTCCGGAGACGCGGTGGTGGAGCCTCTGGCCAACTACCTGGTCAGCCGCGTCCGCAAGGACTCCGAAGACGGGCGCACCTCCATCGGAGGGATGTTCACGGCCGCCAATCGGCGCCTCCCCACCGACGAGCTCCGCGCCGTCCTCCGTGACGGCGCGTACGCCGGCGGAATCGACTTCCGCCACGAGTTCGCCAACCGGACGTGGGTCGTCCAGGGAAGCGCGGTGGGCAGCCGGGTGGAGGGCGACGTCCGCTCCCTGGTGGGCCTCCAGCGGCTCGGGCACCACTTCTTCCAGCGTCCCGACGCCGACCACCTGGGCGTGGACTCCACCAGCACGTCCATGTCCGGATACTCGGTGGGCCTCTCCCTGGGGAAGCAGGCGGGACGCCACTGGCGCACCAACCTGGCGGTGGCCGCCACGAGTCCACGGTACGAGGTGAACGACCTCGGCTTCCAGACCCGCACGGACCGGCGGGACGTGGCCGGTAGCCTGGCGTACATCGAAACACAGCCGGGTTCGTTCCTGAGGAGCTACTACCTGTCGGGAAACGCCCGCCTGGAGAAGAACTATTCCGGACAGAAGATCCTCAACTTCTATGTCCTGAGCGGCCACTTCCAGCATCTCAACTGGTGGGGAGCGCAGATCAATCTGATGTACTTCGCGCGGGCGCTGGACGACCGCTCGACACGTGGAGGACCCCTCATGGAACGGCCCGCCAACTGGAGCTTGAACGGTGGGATCTCCTCCGATCGCAGGAAGTCGATCACCTACAGCGCGGCGGGCCGGATCGGCAGCGATTCGTACGGAGGATGGAATCGCGGAGTCGAGTTCGACCTGGGGCTCAAGCTCTCGCCCTGGTGGACGCTCTCCCTGCACCCGTTCTACATGCGGTCCCGTAACGAGGCTCAGTACCTCTTCACGGCACCCGACCCGTCCGCCACGACCACCTACGGAGCTCGCTACGTCTTCGCCCCACTCGAGCAGACCACCGTATCCATGGAGACACGCCTCAACGTGACCTTCACGCCGCGCCTCTCCCTCCAGCTCTACTCCCAGCCCTTCGTGGCCGTGGGGGACTTCGGGGGAACCAGGGAACTCGCGGCGCCCGAGACCTACGACTTCACGGATACCGGGAACACCGTCGACGAGGCGGACTTCAATTTCCGCTCTCTACGGAGCACCGCCGTGCTCCGCTGGGAGTGGCGGCCGGGCTCCACCTTGTTCCTGGCGTGGCAGCAAGCCGGCAGTGGGGACGGCGCCGTGGGAGACTTCGATCTCCGCCGCGACGTCAACGCCATCTGGCGAGTGCCCTTCGACGACATCTTCGTCATCAAGGTGAACTACTGGATTAATCCGTGACGGGAGCACCCGGACCACCTTATGTTGGACATAGACGCAGGGTCTTTCCAACACCGAGGTTCCTCAGTGCCCCCGCCCGAAGAAGTCCTCCATCGCAATGGCGCCGTATCCGACCAGCGAGAGCGTGATCGCCTCCTGGCCGCCATCATGTCCGAGGCCGCTCATCTCGACGAGCGGCTGAAGGGCCCCACGCCGGACATCGTTCGACCCGCGTGGAAGGGACTGGCGGCCACCTTTCTCTTCCTCCTGGCGGGGTACTACATGATCCTGCCCCCGCGGTGGGTACGTCCGCCCGCACCGGCCGCCCCGTCCGCCGCGGTCCGCGCGGACGGGATCCGGCGGGCGCTGGTCATGCAGGCGGCCCAGGTGGAGGCGTTCCGCCTCGCTTCCCAGCGCCTCCCGGACTCCCTGGAGGAGGTGGGCGCCATCGTTCCGGACATCCTGTACGTTCGCTCGAACAGCAGGGTCTTCCAGCTCGTGGCCACCCTCTCCGATGGAAGCCCCATGATCTTCGACTCGGCCGATCCGGATCCGGAGTTCGATGCCATTCTCCGCTCCATCCTGGTGGCTACCGGCCAATGATCCGGCACCCGTCCAACCACGGGGGACTCACCGTCGGAGGGGTTTCGGTGGGGTTGGGAGTGATCGCGGTGCTGGCGGCGCTCGTCCACCCGCGCATCGAGGGAGCACGGTACGAGGCCCGCGTCGCCGAGACCCTGGACATGGTCGCGGTGCTGGAGGGTTGGGCCACCGGGCAGTACCGATCCCAGGGACGGTGGCCCACCGGGTCCGCCCCCGCCGACATCCTCTCGGTGGAGCTGGCGCGTGGCGACGACGGTTCGTATCGGCACGTGGACGGATGGTACACCGTCCGGTGGCGTGACCACGTGATCCGCGTACCCGGCGATACCCTTCCCGGGGGTCTGACCGGAGGAATCCGGAGCGTGGGCAGCATCACCCTCGACACGGAGGATCCGGGGTTGACCGGAGCGCTCATCGCGCGCTTCGGCCGTCGACGTTCGATCCTGACGGGAGCGGGGTGGACCCTCTTCATGGCGCCCGAAGGCGGGGGGCTTTCCATCGGTGGCGGAACCCCCTTCATTGGAGCTTCCGGAGTTCTGGCGCCACCGATTCCCTGACCCTCGCCGATGATCCACGTGCAGTCACGACCCGTAGCCACCGCGGAGGAAGCCGCGCGGATCGCGGAGGAACACTTCGGATTGGAGGGCACCGCGTCGCCGCTTCCGGGGGAACGGGACCTGAACTTCCTCCTCACCGACCGGGAGGGCGCTCGCTTCGTGGTGAAGATGACGTCTCCCGAGGAGTCGGACGCGGCACTCACCTTCGAGACCGGGCTCCTCGCGTGGCTGGGAGAGCGCGAGGACGTGCCCACGCCGGGGGTCATACGGACCCGCGGCGGCGACCTCGTGGCCCGACTCTCCGACGGCGAAGGCGGCCATCGCGTGCGCGTGCTCCCCTTCATTCCGGGTGCGGTGATGGCTTCCATCCGCCCGTGGACCGACGACCTCCTGATCGAGCTGGGCCGGAGCGTCGCCCGTCTGGACCGGGTCCTGGAGGACCACCCCACACCTCCCCCGCCCCGACCCGACTTCGACTGGTCACTGGACAATGCCGCCCGCGTGATCCGCAGGGGACTCGAGATCCTCCCCGGCGACGAGGTGGGAGAGCACCGGAAACGATTGCTGACGGACGTGCTGGAGACCGTGGCGGGAGTGGAGTCCGTAGTGGCCGGGCTTCCGCGCCAACTCATCCACGGAGACGTCAACGAACACAACGTCCTGGTGTCGGTCACCGACGACGGGAGAGCCTCGGTGTCGGCCCTGCTGGACTTCGGCGACGCCCACGAGGCGCCCGCGGTGTTCGACGCGGCCATCGCCGTGGCCTATTCCATGCTCGGCCAGAAGGATCCTCTGGCCGCGGCGTGCGCCGTGGCGAGGGGATACCATGCGACGCGGCCGCTGACGGAGGGCGAGGTCGACGCTCTCCTCCCTCTCGCCCGTGCCCGCCTCGCGGCCAGCGTGTCCATCTCGACGTGGCGTCGGCGGGCGGCCGGAGAAGGGGGTGAGGTCGACCCCTATCTCACCGTGAGCGAGTCCCCCGCGTGGACCACCCTCGAAGCGCTCCATTCCATCCATCCCCGGGTGGCCGGTGGGCTCCTGCGCGACGTGTGCGGATACCCCCCCTCCCCCCGGAGTCCGGCGCTGGTGGCGTGGCTGGAAGGGATGCGCGGGTCCTGCGCGCCGGTCATGGACGTTCCCACCGACGGTGGGACCGTGGTGCTGGACCTGAGCGTGGGGAGTCCGCTCCTCAATGGCCGCGACACGGAAGACACCCCGGCCTTTTCGCGGCGGGTGTTCCGGCACATGGAAGACGCCGGCGCCAGCGTGGGGATCGGACGATACGACGAACCGCGGGGCTTCTATCTCACCGAGACCTTCGCGGGGCGCGCTGGAGAGCTTCCGGAGCGTCGAACGGTCCACCTCGGGATCGACATCTTCCACCGGCCCGGGGCGGAGGTCCGCTCCCCCCTTCCGGCCCGCGTGCACGGTGTGCACGACAACGAGGGACGCCTGGACTACGGCCCCACGGTGATCCTCGAGCACGATTCCCCGGAGGGCCCCTTCTGGACTCTGTACGGGCACCTCGAGCGCGCGTCCCTGGCGGGACTCGAGGTGGGAGTACCCCTCGAGGCCGGGGAGACCTTCGCTCGCATCGGCCCCTATCCGGAGAACGGGGACTGGCCGCCGCATCTGCACTTCCAGATCATCGCCGACCTCCTGGACCACAGCGTGGACTTCCCCGGCGTGGCCCTCCCGCGGGAACGGAGGGTGTGGACCTCCCTGTCGCCGGATCCCGACCTGATTCTGGGTGTGGACCTCCCCACCACCTACGTGGACGCGGAGGCTCCGGAGGAGCGGCGGCGGCGGGCGCTGGGGCCCACCTTGAGCCTGTCCTACCGGAGGCCCATCCACGTGGTCCGCGGGGCGGGCGCCCATCTGTACGACGACCTGGGTCGGGAGTACCTGGACTGCGTGAACAACGTGGCCCACGTGGGGCACGAGCACCCGCGGGTCGTGGCAGCGGGACAGGCGCAGATGGGGGTGCTCAACACCAACACGCGCTACCTCCACGAGGAGGTGGTCGCCTACGCGGAGGAGTTGGTGGCCACCCTTCCCGAGCCGCTCTCCGTGTGCTGGTTCGTGAACTCCGGCTCGGAGGCCAACGAGCTGGCCCTCCGTCTCGCCCGCTCCCACACCGGAGGACGGGGCGTGGTGGTGCTCGAGAGCGGGTACCACGGGAACACCCAGGGGCTGGTGGACGTGAGTCACTACAAGTTCGCCCGCGCCGGGGGAGAGGGCCCTCCACCCTGGGTGGAGGCGGCCGCCCTCCCGGACGACTACCGTGGTCGCTTCCGCCGGGACGACCCCCGGCGCGCCACGCGATACGCGGACACGGTGGGTGAGTGCTGCGCGGCGTTGGAGGCGCGCTCGGTGCGGACCGCGGCCTTCCTGGCCGAGAGCATCCTCTCGTGCGGCGGTCAGATCGACCCCCCCGAGGGATACCTCGCGCTGGCGTACGCGCACGCCCGGGCCAGCGGCGCGGTGTGCATCGCCGACGAGGTCCAGATCGGGTTCGGTCGTGTGGGGAGTCACTTCTGGGGGTTCGAGGCCCACGGTGTGGTCCCCGACATCGTGACGTTGGGGAAGCCCATGGGGAACGGCCATCCCATGGGGGCCGTGGTGACCACCCGGGAGGTCGCCTCCTCCTTCGTGACCGGGATGGAGTTCTTCAGCACCTTCGGCGGGAATCCGGTGTCGGCCGCCATCGGGCGGGCGGTCCTCCGCGTGATCCATGACGAAGGGCTCCAGGCCCACGCCGATGCGGTGGGTGGAGAGCTACGCGCGGGTCTGGAGGCGCTCATGGAACGGCACCCCGGAGTGGGCGATGTGCGTGGGCGAGGACTGTTCCTGGGAATCGAGATCGTCCGACCCGGCGACGACCCCGTCCCCGACGCCGCCACGGCGTACTACGTGAAGGAGCGTGCCCGGGAGCGCGGCGTCCTACTGAGCACCGACGGCCCCGACGACAACGTGATCAAGATCAAGCCGCCCATGGTGTTCGCGCGCGACCACGCGCGGCGCCTCGTGGACCTCCTGGACGAGATCCTCGGCGAGCACCCCGTGCCCCGCCGCCGCTGACCGGCGGCGGGACACGGGCGGGCGTTCCCGCCGGCCCGGCTCAGCCCTCTCCGTCGGTGATCGTGCGGAGCAAGCGCTCCAACCGGGCCTTGTGCATCTCCAACTCCGCCTTGAGCTCCACCAGGCGCGCGGCCGGATCCGCCCCGGGCTTCTGGTCCGCCGTCTGGAGGTTGGAGTACAGGTACTGGAGTTGCGCCGCGAGCATGGGCTGGGGATAGCTCGTGATGGTCTCGTCGGTGACCAGCGCCGCGTGGATTTCGTCCAGTTGCCGCTGCAGGTCACCTTCTCCGGCGTCCTCCATGGCCGCCTCGAGGCGATCGATGGTGGCACCGGCGTCCTCCATGGCCGCGATGACGGCCAGGCTCAGGTCGAATTGCTCCCGGAGGTCCGCCACGGTGACGCCGTCCGCCGCCACCCTCGGGTCCATGAGGACGTCGAACCCGACCGTGTGCGCGGTGCCGTCCACGGTGAGTCGCGCCCCGTAGCGCCCCGGGACCACCATGGGACCGCCCCGCCCGGGCCCCGCCACGGTGAGATCCCATACGAACCGGTGTGCGCCCGCACCATCCGCCAGGCGCGGCACGCCTCTGGTACGCATGAAGGGTGCGCGCATCTCCTGGGCGGCCTCGGCGCGCTGTCCCGCGCCGGCCGCCTCGAAGGTCCGCAGCACCGCGCCGGCCGCGTCGAGGATCTCCAACTTCATCGACTCCGCCCGGGCGGGTAGGTAGTAGTCGATGGCGGCTCCGTTCCGGGACCACTCCGGCTCGTCGGGAGCCGGGTCGCCGAATCCGCCGAAGCCACCGCCGCGTACCCGGTACGCCGGGGCGGGCTCGAAGAGGTGGGAGCCGCCCCGGGCTACCTGAGACGTCCACTGCCTGAGGGGAGAGAGGTCGTCCATGACCCAGAAGGACCGCCCCATGGTGGAGAGGGCCAGGTCGCCCCGGGTCACCTTGATGTCGGTGATGGGCGTGACGGGGAGGTTGAACTGGAATGGCTCCCAGTGGGCCCCGTCGTCGAAGGAGACGAACATCCCGAACTCCGTTCCGGCGTAGAGCAGCCCCTCCCGTTCGGTGTCCTCCCGCACCGCACGGGTGGGGTGGCCTCCCGGGAGCCCGTTGTCGCCGGGGGTGAGGAGCGTCCAGTTCTCGCCGTAGTCGTCGGTGCGATAGATGAAGGGTCGCAGATCACCCATCAGGGTACGATAGCCCGCGAAATAGGCCTTCCCCGCCCGGTGGGGCGACGCGTCGATGGTCTGGATCCTCCCCTCCGGCGGCATGTCCGGTGGCGTCACGTCCGTCCAGGTCACGCCTCCGTCCCGTGTAACGTGCACGGGACCATCGTTGGCCCCGGTCCAGATCACCCCCCGTTCCACCGGCGATTCGTCGATGGCGTAGACGACCGAATAGTGCTCCTCGCCGGTGATGTCGCGGGTGATGGGCGAGCCCGACGCCATCTGGCGCTCGGGGCGGAAGGCCGTGAGGTCCGGGCTGATGGTCTCCCAGGTGATCCCCTCGTCGGTGGTCCTGTGCAGATACTGCGAGCCGTGGTAGACGGTGTTGGGGTCGTGGGGAGAGACCTCGATGGGGGCTACCCGCTGGAAGCGGTACGGGAGGTCGGCGGGGTTCGCTCCATACAGGTTCCCGAACCCTACGTAGTACTGCTTCTCCTGGCCCGTGATATGGCTGTAGCGTCCGAATCGTCCCTTGCAGTTGCTGTACACGATGTCGGGATCGCCGGGCTTGGGCACCGCCGGCCCCGTCTCGCAGCCACCGATGTCGCGCCAGAGGGCAGTATGGCCTCCGGGAGCGCCGTCCTCCGGCGGATTGCTGGGAACCATGACGGTGGTGTTGTCCTGCTGGCCGGCATACAGCCAGTAGGGAAAACGGTCGTCCACGTAGACCTGATAGAGCTCGGCGGTGGGTTGGTTGTGCTGCGTGGACCATGTCCGCCCGCCGTCCAGCGTCACGTTCGCCCCGCCGTCGTTGGACTGGACCCAGATGTCGGGGTTGTCCGGATTGATCCAGATGTCGTGGTTGTCTCCGTGGGGAGTGGACCGCCGCTGGAAGGTCGACCCGCCGTCGGTGGAGACGTAGAACCCTTCGTTGTTCACGAACACGCGGTCGGCGTCGGTGGGATCGGCGTCCACGTTCGTGTAGTAGAACGGCCGATTCATGATCCCGCTCTGGTTGCTCGTCAGGTACCACGTCTCACCGGCGTCGTCGGAGCGGTAGAGACCCTCGTCGGGGTCGGTGGTCTCCACCAGCGCGTACACGCGCTCGGGGTCGTCGGCCGACACGGCCAGATCGATCTTCCCGATGAGTCCCGTGGGAAGCCCCTGGCTCACCAGACGCCACGAGTCGCCTCCGTCGGTGGACTTCCAGATCCCGTCTTCGCCTCCGGACGCCTCCATTCCCGAGATGATGGTCCACGGCTTCCGCTCCCCGCGCCACAGGGCGGCATAGACCACCTCCGGATCATCGGGCTTCAACTCCAGGTCGATGGCCCCCACCGAGTCCGAGGTGAAGAGGAGGTGCTCCCAACTCCGGCCTCCGTCGGTGGTGCGGTACACGCCGCGCTCCATGCTCGGCGCCCAGGGATTCCCCAGCGCCGCCACCCACGCCACGTCGGGGTTCGCCGGGTGGATCTCCACGGCGCCGATCTGACCGGTGTTCTCGAGCCCCCGGTGGGTCCAGGTCATCCCCGCATCGTCCGAGCGGTACACGCCCTTCCCGATGATCACGTTGGAACGGATTCCGTCGGAGCCGGTCCCCACGTACACCACGGAGCTGTTCGAAGGCGCGACCCGAATGGCGCCGATGGACCCCGTGGCGAAGTACCCATCGGAGATGGGCGCCCAGGTGTTCCCGTAGTTCTCCGTCTTCCACACACCTCCCCCCGTGGCGCCCATATAGAAGGTGAAAGGATGGTCGGGATGCCCCGCCACGGCGGTAACGCGGCCGCCCCGGGACGGGCCCACGTTGCGATAACGTAGCCCCTGGAACACCTCCTGGACGGCGCCTCCTCGTGACTGAGCGAAGACGGGTGTGGCCTCCACGGCGGGAAGCGCGATGAGGCCCAGGAGAAGGATCGACGCGAGACGGATGGAGCGGTACGCTCCACGAAGCTGGAAGCCCATGAACGTCCTCTTGTTTCTCGAGTGGTGTCAGACGGTCAGAATGCTCCTCCGCCCCCGTCCGGTCAACACCACCAGGGGCTCAGAACCCGAAGGTGGCCTCCACCCACGCCGAGACGGCGCGCGCCACCTCGCCCCATACGTCTTCCCCGGTCCTCCCCGAGCGCCGGGGAACGCCGAACCCATGGTCGGCGTCCGCGATCTCGTGCAGCGTGGCGCGACCTCCCAGCGAGGCCACCGTCGACCTCAGGAGACCCGGATCCGCCAGTGCGTCGCGCGTACCCGACACCCAGAACGTGGGGAGGTCCACGCCGGACAGGTGGTCGGCGCGGCCGGTGCCGGGGCGCCCGGCCGGATGAAGGGGAAAGCCCAGGAACACCAACCCCCGGACTCCGGCGAGATCGCTCTCCGCCTGGGCGAGGGAGGCCACCCGCCCGCCCATGGACTTCCCTCCGGCCAGGAGGGGAAGCCCGGAGAGCAGATCCGGCGCCACGCCCACCACGCGGCGGAGGAGGGGAACCAGAGTGCCCACCCTGGGCGGAAGGGGCCGCCCGGCGGCGATGTACGGAAAGTCGAAGCGCAGCGTGGCGATCCGTTCGCCGAAGAGCGCCGCACCGACTCCTTCCATGAAAGGATGCTCCATCCCCGCACCCGCGCCGTGGGCGAGCACGAGGGCACAACGCGCCGCCGCCGGGCGCAGCACCAGCATCCCCACGTCGACCCCTCCCTCCCCGCAGGGAAGGAGGTGCCGAGACGCAGCCGGCCGGGAGTGATGCGCGCGTGGAGCGCCCATGGACGATCGCCCTCCGCCTCTGGAGACATGGCACACGATCACGTACTCTCCCACAACGTAACCGACCCGTAAAGCGAGACACCGGATGACGGAACCCACCACACCCGCCCACCGCAATGGCTTCTTCCGCCGTCCGGGGGTGGCCGGCGTAACGGAGTCTCTTCTTCCGGGCGGGCTCCACATCCTTCTGGCCCTCTATTTCTGGATGGGTCGCGGCGTCTCCATCGTCCACGACTTCGGCCCCGAGCCGTGGGACTGGTTCTGGCAGAACATCCCGCTCCGGCACCTCCAGGAAGGCGCGCTCCGGAGCCTCTGGCACCTCCACGCCCAACCGCCGCTGTGGAACGCCCTGGGGGCCGTGTTGCTCGAGGTGTTCGGAGATGCCCAACTCCTCGTGCTCCAGGGACTCCAAATCGTTCTCGGCGCGGGAACGGTCACCCTGGTGGCGCTCCTCGTCCGGAGCCTGACGGGGAGCCGGAGGCTGAGCCTCGGCGCCGGCCTCGCCATGGCGGTGCATCCCGCGCTCTTCCTGTACGAGGCCTACGCTCTCTACACGATCCTGGGAATGTTCCTGGTCACCCTGGGCGCGTACCTCCTGGTCCTGGCGTCCCGCCGTGGGAATGCCTCTTTCGCGCTCGGATTCATCGCGGTGATCGTGGCGCTCACGCTCACGCGGAGCCTATTCCACGTGATTCTCCTGGCCGCGGCGGTACCTCTGGCCCTGAGGGCCGGCGGTGGGTTCGGCCGCCGTCAGTGGATCGTGGCCGCGCTGCTCTGCCTCGTTCCCCTGGCGTGGTACGGGAAGAATCGCGCGCAAGCCGGGTTCTTCGGGGGAAGCTCATGGTACGGGATGGGGCTGTGGCGGGTTGCGCTCTATGGACAGTCCCCCGCCCGTCTGGACAGTCTCTACCGGGAGGGACGCTTTTCCGACGTCGTCACCCGCACGCCGTTCTCCATCCCCTCGGAGTACCGGGCCATGGGGTTCGACGCCACCAGTACGGTTCCCCTCCTCTCCGACGACAACCTCCACAACGTGAACGTGCCGGCGATCTCCCGGGAGTACAACCAGGCTGCCCGCACCCTCATCCTCTCTTCCCCTGGACGCTATCTCCGCACGGTGCTCGTGGCCTACGGAAACTTCTCGGCCCCCTCCTCCGAGTTCACCCACCTGGGCAACAACAAACCCCGTCTGGGGTGGATCGGCTCACTCGACCGGTGGGTGTTGTTGCGTCCCGCGTTCCAGGCGCTCGAGGTACGCTTCGGTCTGGGGTTCACGGGATCGCTCTACACGCTCCTCTTCCCCGCCGTGCTGATGTCCCACCTCTGGCTCGTCCTGCGCGCACGAAGGATGCGCGGGCACACGGCGGATCCACGGCATCCGGCCGTCCTCTACATGGCCGGCATGGTGGGATACACCGTGGTCATCGGTTGCGCCATGGAGCTCGGTGAGAACGTGCGCTTCAAGGCGCTGGTGGAACCGGTGCTCCTGGTCTTGGTCCTGACCGTCGCCCGAACCCTGCTCCGATCAGCGGCCGGTGCCGATGCGGAAGCCGAGGCTCACCACGGGCCAGAAGCGGAGATACGTGGGGGCCTGGGCTGAGAGCGCGTCCTCCTGTGCGGCCAGGTCCGCCAGGAACGCCGCGGAGCCGACCACGACCGGATCTCCTTGCACCGAGAGGTTCACGTTCGGTTGGTCGGACATCACCACGCCCAGATCCAGGAAGAGCCCAGGCCGGCCACTCGTGTGGTTCCCGAATCCCAGCACCACGTACGGAGCACGCTCCGGCGTGTCGAGTTCCGCGGTGAGAGCGAATACCTCCAGGTCGGTGTAGACCTGGCTTCCCAGCGTCGTTCCCGCGGCCGACGAGAGGTCCGCCTCGAGACTGAACCCCCCCCGCCGAACGAGCATCCCGCCCCCGATGCGCAGCGTACCCGCAAGATAGATGTCCATCCCCGCCGTGTACCATGCAGAGGGAAGAGTGAGGGTGAAGGGGATCTCGTCGATGGTGGTGGCGGGGCTCATGGGCATGTAGCCGGCGCCGGCACGGACAACCACACGTTCTCCCAATCCCAACGCGACTTCACCTCCCATCCCGAGGGTGCCGGCCCGTACGCCGGCTCCGAGTGCCTGCGCGGTACCGGACGTGGGGAGTGCGATCATGACCGCCAGGGTCATGGTAGATATCCTGGTCTTCATCCAATGCCTTTGATAACGACGTCGTGGGTCGGGGAATGCAGAGTCTTGAAAGATGCAGATTCGGGAGACGATCTCCAACTCCCCATACACCGGATCCGGATCAGGGGTCGCCCCTTGGCTCCTCGGCCCGTCAACGATTATCTTCTGACTTGAGAACCATTCTCAATCTCGGAGACCAGGCGTTGAACACCTCGACCACCACCCGCGCCGCCGCCGACACGGCGGCGTGCCACGAGCCGCACTCGGAACCGTCCGAGGAGGGGCGCCTCAGGGTCGCGTTGGTCGGAAACCCCAACGTGGGTAAGAGCGTGCTGTTCAATCGGCTCACCGGCCGATACGTGACGGTGTCCAACTATCCGGGCACGTCCGTGGCCGTGACCCGCGGCCATGCTCACGTGGGTGTCCACGACGCCGAAATCCTCGACACGCCGGGCGCGTACGCGCTGGTACCGGGCACCGAGGAGGAGCGCGTCACCCAGGACGTCCTCCTCGACGGCGTGTGCGATGTCCTGGTCCACGTGGTGGACGCGAAGAACCTCCCCCGGAGCCTCCCCTTCACGCTTCAGTTGCTGGAGTGCGGCCGGCCCCTGGTGCTCGTCCTCAACATGATGGACGAGTTGCGGAGCCTGGACCTGATCATCGACGTGCCGGCCCTCGAAGAACGACTCGGGATCCCCGTGGTGCCCATGGTGGCGATCCACGGAGACGGAATGGAGCACCTCCACACCGTCCTGTCCGACGTTGTCTCCATGCCGGTTCCGAGCCCCGTGAGCTACGGAAACGGGATCGGCACCGCCATGGACCGGGTGGAGGCGGCACTCCAGGCCGAGTATCCGGTGTCGACCCGCGCTCTGTCGTCCCTTCTCCTCCAGGGAGACCCGGGTGCGCGCGAGCGGATCGAGGCGGGGGAGCCCGACGGCGGAGCGGAGGTGGCGCGCGTGGTGGACGAGGCCACCCGCGCGCTGGGAGGCCCCGGGGTGTACCGCACCGCCTTCGAACGCCAGCGGGTCGCGTCGGAGCTCCTGGAAGAGGTCTTCCGGAGTCCTGCGAAGCAGAAGAAGCGGAGAGGTGAGCGGCTGGGAAGGTGGCTGGCCCGTCCGATGACGGGGCTCCCCATCCTCTTCCTGATCCTGTACGTGGGGCTGTATCAGTTCGTCGGCGTCTTCGGCGCGGGAACGCTGGTGGACCTCATCGAGGGCCCCCTCTTCGAGAGCCGCATCAACCCCTTCTTCGAGACCCTCTTCCAGGGTATCCCGTGGGAATCGGTGCGAGGGCTGTTCGTGGGTGAGTACGGGATGCTCACGCTGGGGATCCGGTACGCGGTGGCCATCATCCTTCCGGTCGTGGGGAGCTTCTTCCTCTTCTTCTCCATCCTCGAGGACAGCGGCTACTTTCCCCGCCTCGCCCTCCTCGTCGACCGGGCGTTCAAGCGCATCGGGCTGAGCGGCAGGGCCGTGATCCCCATCGTTCTGGGCTTCGCCTGCGACACGATGGCCACCATGGTCACCCGCACCCTGGAGACCAAGCGCGAGCGCGTCCTCTCCACGCTCCTGCTGGCCCTGGCCATTCCCTGCTCGGCGCAGCTCGGGGTGATCCTGGCCATCCTCTCCGGGCACGGGATGGCCCTGGGCGTGTGGGCGCTCTCCCTGCTGGGAACCTTCATGGTCATCGGGTACCTCTCGGCCCGGCTCCTTCCTGGTGAGACCGCTTCGTTCCACATGGAATTGCCCCCCATGAGGCTTCCGCGGCCGGGCAACGTCATGGTCAAGACGTACAGCCGCATGCAGTGGTACTTCCTGGAGGTACTCCCTCTGTTCCTCCTGGCCAGCATCATGCTCTGGGCGTTGGACCTCACCGGGATGCTCAGGGTCGTGGAAGGGATTCTGACCCCGGTGGTATCCGCGCTGGGGCTCCCCGCGGAAACGTCCACCATCTTCCTCCTGGGATTCTTCCGGCGTGACTACGGCGCCGCGGGGCTCTTCGATCTGAACCAGCAGGGTTTGCTCGACGTGGTGCAGCTCACCGTGGCGGCGGTGACCCTGACCCTCTTCGTGCCCTGCGTCGCCCAGTTCCTCATGATGGTCAAGGAGCGAGGGTGGAAGACGGCCACCGGGATGTTCCTTCTCATCACGCCGCTGGCGTTCGGCGTGGGCGCCTTCCTGAACGTGTCGCTGAGGTGGATCGGATGGTGAGTTGCGGGTTCTGCGCTTTCGAGTTCGAGGAGAACCGGGCTCAGCCGGCCTGCAAGGCGTGTCCCGTGGGGTCGGACTGCGGACTCATCCGATGCCCCCGGTGCGGGTACGAGAACCCATCCACGCCCGGATGGATCGCCGCGCTTCGAAGACTCTTCCGCCCGGCGCCCCCTCCGCCCGAGGCCCCGTACCGTCCGAGCCACTCGCTTCCCGTCCTCCCGGTGGCCGGAAGCACTTCAGGAGGTCGACCCACGTGACGGCGCACATCCACCGCTGTAGCGCGCACTCCTGCCCTTCTCAGCCCCTGACGACTCTCAGGGCGGGAGGCGGCGGAATCATCTCCTGTCTGACCGATCCCGAACTTCCGCGCACGGCCCGCCTGGCATCCCTCGGCCTCCTCCCCGGGGTGGAGGTACGGGTGGTACAGACGTATCCGGCCTGGGTGGTGCGCCTGGGCTTCACCGACATCGCCCTCGACGACCAGATGGCGAGCCTCGTGCGGGTGCTACGCACGGCATGACCCGGCGTCAGAAGGCGACCAGCCTCCAGATCTGAGCCACCAGGAAGCACACCACCACCCCCATGACCAGGGGGAGAAGCGTGGCCACGGCCGTCCACTTCCGGCTCCCCGTCTCCGTGAAGATGGTGTAGATGGTCGTGGAGCACGGATTGTGGAGGAGGCTGAAGACCATGAGGTTCACCGCGGTGAGGAGGGTCCAACCCCCGGCGCGAAGCACCTCGGCCGTGGCCGCCGTACTGTCGAGCTCGAACATGATCCCCGCCCCGTCCCCGACCCCGGCCATCCCCGTGGTCAGCACCGTGAGCATGAGCACGGTGGGAATCACGATCTCGTTGGCCGGTATGGCCACGACGTAGGCCAGGAGGATCACCCCGTTGAGCCCCATGAGGACGCCCATGGGATCCAGCCACTCCACCAGATGCGCCGCGACGGGAGTCCCGCCGACCGCGACGTTGGACATCAACCAGATCACCGCACCCGCTGGAGCGGCGAACACCACCGCTCGCCAGAGCACGATGAGCGTGCGGTCGACCATGGACGTGTACAGGGTCTGGAGGATCCGCGGAGCCCGATACGGGGGCAACTCGAGGCTGAAGCTGGTGGCCTCGCCTCGCAGGAGTGTCCGGGACAATCCCCACGACACGAAGAACATCGTGACGACCCCGAGGAGGGCCACCGCCACCACCGCGCCCGCGGAGACGAGTCCGGCCACCGCCGGAGGCGCCAGCGCCCCGACGAAGATGGACGCCACCAGGATCTGGGTGGGCCACCTTCCGTTGCAGAGGGAGAAGTTGTTGGTGATGATGGCGATGAGCCGCTCCCGGGGGCTGTCGATGATGCGCGTGGACACCACCCCGGCCGCGTTGCACCCGAACCCCATGCACATGGTGAGCGCCTGCTTCCCGTGCGCGCCGGCCTTCCGGAACAGGAAGTCCAGGTTGAACGCCACCCGTGGGAGATATCCGAAGTCCTCCAGCAAGGTGAAGAGCGGGAAGAAGATGGCCATGGGCGGGAGCATGACGCTCACCACCCAGGCGGTGGCCAGGTACACACCATCCACCAGGACCCCGGTGATCCACCAGGGGGAGCCCAACCCCGCCATGGCGTCCCGGAGCCAGGGATGGACGCCATCCACCAGGAGGTCGGCGAGCCACGCCGAGGGTACGTTGGCGCCCTCGATGGTGATCCAGAACACCAACGCCAGCACCGCGAGCATCAAGGGAAACCCGGTCACCCTGTTGGTGAGGAGCTCGTCGAGCTTCCGGTCGAAGTCGAAGGCCGCCCGGCGTACTCCCGCCACCATGGCGTCCCGGGCCAGCGCTTCCGCCGCCTGGTACGTCCGCTCCATGATCACATCGTGGAAGTCGTGGGGGAGATCCCACCGCAGCTCCGACGCCGTCTCCAGGACCTCCGCCCGCGCCTCCGGCGAGGGCAGGTGGCCCGACACCGGGTCGCCGAGGTCCCCCGCGCGTACGCTCTCCATCACCGCGACGTCCGCGTTGAGGAGGCGGAGAGCCACCCACCGGGCGTTGGGAACCCCGGGAAACGCGTCCCGGATGACGGGGGCGAGCGCTCCCACCGCGTCCTCCACGGAGCCGGAATAGCTCTCGATGCGGTAGGGGCGGAGCTCCACCTCGCCCCGGGCGACCCGGTGCGCGACTTCGAGGAGTTCCTCCACTCCGGTGCCGTCCCGCGCCACTCCCGCCACCACGGGCACGCCGAGCCCGAGCGAGAGTCGCTCCGGATCCACGGCGATCCCGTGTCTCCGCGCCTCGTCCACCAGATTCAGGAACACCACCACCCGGTCGGTGATGGCCAGCACCTGGAGCACGAGATTGAGGTTCCTCTCCAGGCGCGAGGCGTCCACCACCACCACCGTCACGTCGGGTCGGCCGAACAGGATGAAGTCCCTGGCGACCTCCTCGTCCACGCTTCCCGCCTGGAGGGAATACGTGCCGGGGAGATCGACGACCTTGACCCGCGTGTCCCGATAGAGGAAGGCACCCTCCGCCCGCGTGACCGTCTTCCCCGGCCAGTTTCCGGTGTGCTGGCGCAGGCCGGTGAGGCGGTTGAAGACCGTGCTCTTCCCGACGTTGGGGTTTCCGGCCAACGCGATGAGGTGGTCCCAGCGGTCGGGGCTCAGGCCGAGCCGGACCAGGTGCCCGGTCCCGCTCATCCGTCCACCACCACGTAGCCGGCCTGGTCACCCCGGAGCGCGACCAGGGCGCCCCTTATCCGATACGCCACGGGGTCTCCGGACGCCCCCACCAACTCCGGAGTGATCACCGTCCCTTTCACGACGCCCAGGTCCAGAAGGCGGCGGCGCTGAGTTCCCTGACACCAGGGAGCGATACCCACCACCTCGGCGGCCTCGCCCAGGACGAGGTCCCGGAGGGTGCGCCCCCGTTCTTCCGCGGCGGTTCCCGGGGGAAGCTCTCGAACGGTGAGATTGTGCGCGCCCACCGGATCCAGGGTCCACACGTCTCCGTCCATCCCCACCGTGACCCCCCGGGAGTTCCGTTCGATGACCCTCAGGCGCACCCCGGGTGTCATTCCTCGCGCGACCAGGTCCTCGTACAGTTCCGGAGGCTCGTCCTCCACGTGGAGGACCTCCACGGTGCTCTCTTCGGGCGCGTCCCACAGGCTTCCGCCACGGAGCGGAGGAAGATCGCCCCCCGACGTGGGAATGGGATCCCCGTGGGGATCCCACCGGGGAAAGCCGAGCCGGTGCTCGAGGTCGTCCACCTCCTCCTCGCTCAGCGCATGCTCCACCCGTTCGGCATGGGCGTGCCACTCGCCGGCGGGGACGCCGGTGCGATCCGCCAGGTACCGCTCCCAGAGACGGTGGGTCCGCACCAGCCGCACGGCGACCCGGCGTCCCTCTTCCGTGAGCACGGGGCCCGCCACCTCCGAGTCGACCAGCTCGGTCTCCACCAGAACACGCAGCACTTCCGCGGCCTTTCCCACGGACACGCCCAGATATCCGGCCAGACTCTCCATGTTGCAGCTCCGGCCACGCCGGCCGCACATGTAGATGTGCTTGAGTGCGTCCTCCAGCCGTACCCTGCGGGTATCTCCGAGCAATCGGTAGGCACGCGCGACCATGCCGCGGTCGGGCCAGAAGAAGAAGGCCAACACGACGACGACGAGCATGAAGATCCCCAGAGCCGCGGCCGGATCCGGCATGGAGTGGTCTCCCCGTTCCAAAAGTTTAGGCTAACCTAAACCTATGGACGAAGTCTCATCCTCGCAAGGAACGGAGGGCGTTCCGGAGGATCAGGTGTGCGTGCCGGACCCGTGGTGCACGGGGAAGTAGATCGTCACGGTCGTCCCCTTGTCCACTTCGCTCTCCAGAGAGGTGTATCCGCCGGACTGCTTCACGAATCCGTACACCATGCTGAGGCCCAGGCCGCTCTTCGCCCCCGGTGTTCCGGTAGTGAAAAAGGGCTCGAACGCCTGGGCCCGCACCGCGTTCGACATCCCCGTCCCGGTGTCCGCGACCTCGAGCAGCACATACTCCCCCGCGCGCATCCCGCGATGTCGCGCCACGTAGGCGTCGTCCGCGTAGAGATGCCGCACCCCGATGGTGACCCTTCCTCCTTCCGGCATGGCCTCCTTGGCGTTGAGGATCAGGTTCACCAGCACCTCCCGGACACCCGCCTCGTCCAGCCGGGAGGGAGGGAGCGCCTCCTCCACTTCCATTCGGATCCCCACGCCGTCACCCACCATGCTTTCCAGGATCTCGCGGCTCTCCTTCACCAACTCGCCCAGATCCACGGGCTTGGGGTGCAGGACCTGGCGACCGGAGTAGGCCACGAGTTGACTGGTCAGGCGGGATCCCCGGAACGCCGACTCCGCCGCGCTCCGGGCCATCCGGGCCAGTTCGGGGCGGTCGCCCAGCTTGTTGGCGATGAAGTCGAGGTTCCCGATCACGCTGGTCAGGAGGTTGTTGAAGTCGTGGGCGACGCCGCCGGTGATCCGCCCCACGGCTTCCCACCTCCTGGCGGCACGCAGACGCGCCTCGAGATCCCTCCGCCTACGGTCGACTTCCCGCTCCTTGGTCAGATCGGTGACACGGAGTCGGATCCGGGTGGGGCCGTCCAGGGGCACGGGCGTCACACGGATCTCACAGGGGATCTGGCGACCTCCTGCGTCGACACACCACCATTCCAGGAGGGTCGATGCTCCCGCCAGCGTCTCGGCTACACGCGTATGGAACACCTCGCGGGAAAAGGATCCGTCGGGTTGAAGCACGCGGTGGAGGGAACCCACGGGAAGCCCATCCATGTCCGCCTTGGAATACCCGAACAGAGACAGAGCGGCCCGGTTGGCGTGTACCACGACCATGCGGTCCCAGTCGACCACCAGAAGGGCTTCCGGAGCGTCGTCCACCAGCACCTCGAAGAGCTCGACGCGTGCCCAGAGCGCGCGACCGCGTGCCCAGAGGCGGGCCGAAACGATGCCAACGAGAACCACCAGGCCGATCATCCCGGGGACGATCACCGCCGGTCGGGTCAAGAAGGCTACCGCGCCGCCCGATTCGGGTCCCTGGGCAAGGAGCGACCCGGGCCACGACGCGAACGCGGCCAGGCTGGACAGGAGACATCGGGACACGCGCGGTACGAGCCGCTTCCTGCACCGCACGGAGAACTGTCGGGGCAACGGAGATTCCTGATTCGGGTGTGCCGCCCTGAGTCCGTCGTCGATCGAGGGAGGAGTGCACCGCCATTACCATCGAGGATCGACGTGTTCGCGGTGCTCCTTGAGCCCGTTCGACCCGATCAGTTGGCCCCGGCGTTGGACCGATGGCGGTAGACGTATTCCAGGAAGCCGCCCTGTACGACCCAGGCGGCTCCGATTCACCGCGCCAACTCTCGGTACAGAGCGACCATGGCCTCCATCCCTCCCCGCAGGTGGGCCAGAGGAAACCACTCGTCGGGTCCATGCATGTTGGCTCCGGGAAGGGCGAAGCCCATGACGGCGACCTGAGCGCCCAGGGTCTCGGCGAACTCGCGGGCGATGGGGAGCGTACCACCGTGTGCCACCTTCACCGGCGGGGTACCGAAGGCCTCTTCCAGCGCTCGCCCCGCCGCCGCGAAGAGTGGAGCATCGGGGTCGGCGCGCCAGGGCGGGTTCGCCTGGTAGGTCGTCACGGCCACGTCGATCCCCGAGGGGACCCTCTCCCTGACGTGCCGTTCGAACAGCGCCGCGATCTCCTCCGGGTCCTGGTCCGGGACCAGACGGCAACTGACCTTCGCGGCGGCGCGGCACGGAAGCACCGTCTTCTTCCCCGGGCCCGTGTACCCCGAGATCATCCCGTTCACGGTGAGCGCCGGTCGGATCCAGAGCCGTTCGTGGGTGGCGTATCCAGGCTCACCGAAGAGGGGCGCACCACCCGCCGTGCGGCGATACGCCTCGTCGTCGAACCCGAGGTGCCGCCACCCTTCGCGCCAGGCGTCGGGAACCTCCGCTACGGCGTCGTAGAATCCAGCCACGGCCACACGCCCCTCGCGGTCGTGGAAGCTCGCGATCACCTCGGCGAGGACATGGGCCGGATTGGGTACGGCGCCCCCGTACTGTCCCGAGTGGAGATCCCAGCCGCCGGTGCGGATCTCCACCTCGAAGTAGGCCAGGCCCCGCATTCCGAAGATGAGGGAAGGGCGACCGGGAGCGAACATCATGGAGTCACCGATGATGACGTGGTCGGCCCGAAGGTGATCGGCGTGCTCCCGCAGGTAGGGGACGAGGCTGGGGGAACCCACCTCCTCCTCTCCCTCGAAGAGGAGGATCAGGTTCACCGGAAGCCCACCGGTGGCGAGCGCGGCCTCCGCCGCGCCCATCTGGATGATGGCCTGCGCCTTGTCGTCGGCGGCCCCTCTGGCCACCACCATGCCGTCACGAACGGTGGGCTCGAAGGGTGGAGAGCTCCACGCGTCGAGGGGATCGGGCGGCTGTACGTCGTAGTGCGCGTAGACCAGGAGCGTGGGAGCCTCCGGGCCGGCGTCGTACCGGCCCAGGACCAACGGATGCCCCTCGGTCTCCTCCACCGACGCGCGCAGCCCGGCCGCCGCCATCCGCCCCCGGAGCCACTCCGCCGCCGCGCGGACGGACCCGGCGTGCTCCGGATCCGTGCTGATGCTGGGGATGCGCAGCAGCTCGAAGAAGTCGGCCTGGAACCGGGATTGGTGGTCCGCGATGTACTCCCGGGGTTGCGTCGTCATCCCTCTCCCCTCGTCACGAATCGGATCTCATCGATGAAGACCCTTGTGGTCCACCACCGAAACGGGAAACATTTGAAGCAAGCCGCACCCCGGGGGGGAAGGCCGGAATACACTCAGCGACGGGGGTCATGGGCACCCGAGTCGCGGATCATACACCGTATCGCATCGACAGGAGATACAAAATGCGCTCACTCGTCATCGCCGCAATCGCACTCGCCTTCGCTTCCACGGCGCAGGCGCAGGCAAAGATCGGAGCCCAGCTGTCCTGGGGAGACGAATCCGACCTGGGAATCGGACCTCGCGTCGAGGTGGCGCTCCCGTCGCAGAGCGTCAATCTGCGCTTCGTGGGGAGCTTCGACTACTTCTTCCCGGACAACTCGCGGACGGACTACTCGTATTGGGAACTGAACGGTAACCTGGCCTACTCCTTCGTGGCCCAGGGAGCCAACTCCATCATGCCGTACGTCGGCGGTGGCCTGAACATCGCCACGGCATCTTGGACGGATGTCGGCGGGTCGAATTCCAACACCGAGATGGGCCTCAACCTCCTCCTCGGTACCCAGTTCGAATCGAAGAACATCACGCCCTACGTGGAACTGAGGGCCGAGCTGAGTGGCGGCGAGCAGTTCGTGATCGCGGGAGGGTTCCTCTTCTGACGACCGAAGGCAGGAGCGGGGACGCCGAAGGCCGCGTCCCCGCTCCCGGCCTTTCCTACCACTCGCAGGCGCCTTCCCACCCCTGAGCGCAGACCATGGCCACGAGGTGGTCACACCCACGCTCGTCCCCTCCCCCAGGCCATGCCGGCCCGACCGGGGCGAAGCACTGTTCCTACATGTACGTGAAGCAGGCGCCCTGTCTACGTGCCCCCCCGTATGGGGGTGAAATGGACGACGAGGCATCCTGGGATCGTGATCCGGCAATGTCCCCGATCCCAGGAGGTCGATCATGCGTTCCCGCGTCCTCATCGCCGCGTCCGCCTCGCTGTTGGTCGCACCGCTCCACGGTGCCGCACAGGTAGCCTCGACCCGAGTCGATATCGTCCCTCCCCACCTCTCGACGATGCGGGTGGCCGCTACGACGGGAGCGCTCCCGCTGCCCGGTCCGGCCGGAACCCCGTCCTCGTGGATGATCCCCCTCCCGTACGTGGATCCCGAGCTTTCGCTCCGGATCCTGGACTCCATCCGCGCGGACCGTCCGGAAGACGTGTCCCTCCACCTGGCGGCGGCGCGGGAGGCCTCCGCCCTCGGCGTGCTGGAGCCTACCTCCGAGGCACGCGTGGCGGCGTTGCGCCGAGCCGAGGCGGCGGCGCGCTCCGTTCTTGCGGTCGACTCCCTCAGCGTGGAGGGCCACTACTGGCTGGCGGTCACTCTGGGGCTCCAGGCCGATGAGGAAGGGGGCCGCACGAAGATCGGACTCGCGCGGGAATCCTACGCGGAGGCCGGGCGGGCCCTGGCGCTGGATCCCCTCCACGGTGGCGCGAACCACGTGATGGGACGTCTCCACGCCGGTGCGAAGCGGCTCAACCTCGTGAGCCGGATGTTGGCTCGCGGGCTGGGGCTGGGCGGCGTCCTCGACCAGGCCTCCTGGGAGAGCGCGGAGCACCATCTGCGTGCCGCCGCGGAAGCCGACGATGGCCGACTCGTCCACCACCTGGAGCTGGCCAGATTCCTCCTCAGCCGAGGCCGGACCGACGAGGGCCGAGCCATCCTACGGGACATCGCCGGCCGCTCTCCCCGTCACCGCCTGGACGCCGTCTACATCGAGAGGGCCGCCGGAGTCCTTGCCGGGTCGACTCCGTGATGCTGGACAGGGAGGAACTCCGCACGTAGGGTGAGGCCGGTTCGTTCACACTCCCGACCAGGAAAGTCCCATGAACCCTCCCATCACCCGCACCGGCCGGGGCCGGATCTACGACAGTATCCTCGACACCATCGGTGATACGCCTCTCGTCCGCGCGCCTCGCCTGTCGGCCCATCACGGCGCGAAGGCGGACGTGCTCCTCAAGCTCGAGTTCTTCAATCCGGCGGCGAGCGTGAAGGACCGTATCGCGGTCTCCATGATCAACGCCCTCGAAGACCAAGGCCGGCTCGCTCCCGGTGCCACCGTGGTGGAGCCCACCTCAGGGAATACGGGGATCGGTCTGGCCATGGTGTGCGCGGCCCGCGGCTACCGCTGCGTCCTCACCATGCCCGAGATCATGTCGGTGGAGCGCATCAAGATGCTCCGCCACCTGGGAGCCGAGGTTCATCTGACGCCGAAGGAGGAAGGGATCGGTGGAGCCTTCGCGAAGGCGGACGCCCTCCTGGCCGAGATCCCGGGATCCGTGGCGGCCGGGCAGTTCGTGAACCCCGCCAATCCGGAGGTCCACCGGCGCACCACCGCCGAGGAGATCTGGAACGACACCTCCGGGGCGGTGGACGTGATCATCAGCGGGGTCGGAACGGGCGGCACCCTCACCGGATGTGGATCGGTCCTGAAGGAGCGCAAGCCCTCCCTCCGCATGGTGGCGGTGGAGCCCGAGGTCAGCCCCGTGCTCTCCGGAGGCGAGCCCGGGCCGGGGAACATGATCCAGGGAATCGGGGCGGGCTTCGTCCCCGACGTGCTGGACACCGACCTCATCGACGAGGTGATCACCATCGCGAACGACACCGCCCTGGAGATGGCCCGGCAGGCGGCCTCCATGGAAGGGATCCCCTGCGGCATTTCCTCCGGGGCCGCCATGGTCGCGGCGTACCAGGTGGCCGCGCGGGAAGACATGGCGGGCAAGACGGTGGTGGCGGTCCTCCCGTCCTTCGCCGAGCGCTACATCTCCACGCCCCTCTTCGAGGGGAGGTAGGGGTTCCGTCGGGGGAAATCCCCTCCGCCGGCGAGATCCGGGGACGGATCCGGCGCCGCATCGCCTGCGGCGCCGGACCTTCCCTCGTCGGAGTAGCGCGGCTCACAGGCCCCATCGTGTTCCGACGAGCCCTGAGACGCCAACCCGACCCAGAGGAGGAGCGTGGTATCCCTCCGTTCGCTCCACTGGTAGCGCACTTCGAGCTGGGCGCTCATCCCGGCCCGGTACGAGAACGGCGCGGACTCCCCCGGCGCGAGGTGGAGATCCAGCGTCCCGTCCCCGTGCGTGTCGCGAGCCTCGATGCGCCAGTCGCCCGAGTGTCCCCCCCAGACCTGTACACACCCGCTCAGCGTGAGGCCGAAGGTGGGCAGTGGCACCGTCCGGGTCTGCCCCACACCCGCGACGATGGGCACGCTGATCCACCCCCCTCCCACGCGCACCGCCTCCATGAGATCGGCGGGGGTCTGCGCGAGCACAGGACGAGCGACGCACGGAAGCACCGCGCAGATCGTGACGAGAGAGGTGAAGCGCATGGGTATCCTACGAGTCCGTCGTCCGTGGGGGAGCCAAGAGGTTGGTACTCTCGAATCTACACCGGGGATCCAGGGTCGGACGGATCCCGCTCGAGGCATGGATCCGCGGATCGGGGCCTCGCGTACGTGGGTTCCGAATGGCATGATGCTCGGTGACCGCGTCCCGAGATTCCCAACGAACCCGAGGAGTTCGGCCCATGAAGCGTATCCGCGCCGTCTCGATCCCGACCCTGATCGCGCTCGTGACCATGATCGCCCCGGTGCACGGCCAGAGTCCCGATCACTCCCGTCTCGCCCTCACCCTGGACTCCCTCGTCCGGGCGCACGTGGAAGACACGCTGGTCGCCGGTGTCGCGGTGGGCGTGGTCCAGGACGGTGACACCCTCCTCCTCCAGGGGTATGGCGTGGCCGATCTGGAGTGGGACGTCCCCATGGCCACCGACGCGGTCTTCGAGATCGGGTCGGTGACCAAGCAGTTCACCGCCGCCGCGGTGATGCGCCTGGTCGAGGAGGGGAAGATCGACCTGGACGCCGACGTCACGACCTACCTCCCCGACTACGACACCCAGGGGCGGCACATCCCCATCCGCCGCCTCCTCGACCACACGTCGGGGATCAAGGGATACACCGAAATGCCGGCATTCGGGGAGATCGTCATGCGCGACCTCCCCCGGGACTCACTCGTGGCCCGATTCGAGGCGGTGCCGCTGGAATTCGAACCCGGCACGGCCGAGATCTACAACAACTCGGCCTACTTCCTCCTGGGGCTCGTCATCGAGGAGGCGTCCGGCGAGCCGTACGGGGAATACGTGGCCACCCACTTCTTCGAGCCGCTCGGGATGTCGCGGTCGTACTACTGCGACCAGGACGCCGTGGTGGCGCGGCGGGCCCACGGCTACGATCAGGGCCCCGAGGGACTGCGACAGAAGGGATACCTGAATCACCTGTGGCCGTACGCCGCGGGGTCCCTCTGCTCCACCGCCGGCGACCTGGTGCGCTGGAACCAGGCCCTCCACGGAGGAGAAGTGGTATCGGACGGGTCCTATCGGACCATGACCACGCCCCGGCCCCTGGTGGACGGCACCCCCATCCGATACGCCGGCGGACTCATGGTCTTCGACGACGGCGGTCGCCGCGCGATCACCCACGGTGGAGGGATCAACGGATTCCTCTCCGACACGTGGGTCTACCCGGACCGGGGACTCATCGTCGTCGTGCTGCAGAACACGGCCGGCCGGCGAGGGCCGGGGCTCCTGGCCCGTGCCCTGGTGGAAGCCGTCATCGGGCCGGGAGACGCCCCCACCGCGGGCACGTTCGCCGGCGACCTCCATGGGCTGACCGGCACCTATCGGGGGCCGTCGCGGGGGCGGGAGTTGACGGTGGAGGTGTCGGTGGAGGACGGCGCCCTGGCCCTCACCCCCCAGGGCGCTTCCTCTCCGGCAACGCCCATGTATCGCGACGGGACGCGGTGGCAGGCCGGAAACACCTTCTGGATGTTCGAAGTCCAGGCCGACGGACGCGCCACCACGCTACGCATGGACACCGGGGGCGGACACTACGTCCTGAAGCGGGTGGAGGGGTAGCACCGCCACCGATGGCAAGATCGGGCTCCATCGGGGTAATGAGTTCTTCCATGCCGTGATCATCGGCAAGATGTCGACCTTCCCGCAGAGAGGTAACACCATGCATCGCAACGATCTTCGCTGGCTGGCCGTCGCCGCGGCCCTCACCGTCGGAGCCGCCGGGGCGCAGGCCCAGGAGCAGGCGCGCATCGTCGAGAATGGAGGGATCCACGTGGACGGATGGATGGGGCGCATCGACGCAGCCGAAGCCGGGCGCGGCCAGGTTCTGGAGAACGCCCGCCTCGCCATGGAGGACGGAGCCCTCCACGTGACCACCGGGCCCGCGGTGGCCTACTGGAATCCCGCCAACACCGCCAGCGGCAGCTACATGGTCGGCGCCACGTTCCACGAGCCCGCGTACATGAACCGGAACAACCATCCGCACCCGTACGGCGTGTTCATCGGTGGCAGCGACATGGGCACGGACCAGCAGAGCTACCTGTACTGCGCCGCGTACGGAAACGGCAACTTCATCGTCCGTGGGTTCGGTCCGGAGCCTTTCCAGGTGAACGGGCGCCGTGGAGAGACCAGCGAGGCGGTGCACCAGGCGGCGGCGGCGGGAGAGCCGGTCACGCAGGAGATCTCCATCACCGTGACGCCCGAGACGGTGTCCTGCTCCATCAACGGGACCGTGGTGGGAAGCTATCCCGTGACCGACGTCGTGGGCGCAGGCAAGCTGACCTCCACCGACGGAGTCTTCGGGATCCGCTTCGGGCACAACACCGAAGCCACGGTGACGGGGCTTCACAAGATGTAGGGCACGCCCGTTCGTGGACCGTGGGACGCGAAAGGCCCCCCGCGCCGGTGGATCCGGCCGGGGGGCCTTTTCATGTCTCGGCCGAATCCCTCAGGAGCGCGGTGCCGGCTCCGCCCGCGACGCCATCCGTCGGTAGCGGAGGTACATCCCCGTTCGCCATCTCAGGATCATCCCGAACGCCAGCACGAAGAGCATGGACGCGGTCTGCTTCGGGGGAAGGAGATGTCCGACGTACTCGTGCAGCGCGAGGCGTACGGCGAGCAACCCGAGGAGGATGAGGAGGAAGCCGTTGGACCGCCGCATCATCACCACCCCGCCCCGATGCTCGAGCGACGACGTGCGGGCCAGGGGCCAGGAGAGCACGAGCGCGCCCACCAGGAAGGCGCCGCCCGCCCACGTCCACGGGATCCGCATGGCCGGAACGGCGAACATCAGGAACCCGGTGCTCATCCCCAGGGGCGGGATCAGGATCTTGGCGGTGGTGACGGGCGTACGGGTCTCGCGCAGACGCCACACCAGGACGGACGTCCCCCCCACGACGGAGGCTGCGAACGGAAGGAGGTTCACGGTTCGGGTTCGGGGTTCGGGTCCACGTCGACAGGTGGAAGATACCGGGCGCGTCCACGGTAGGGTACACCGTTCCCATTCGGCCCGGAGCGAGGCGTCGGCCGCCCGCCCGGGCGGAGCCCGTCGCCCGGCGGCGCCGGCGACCGGATCGGCTTGCCTTTGCCACGAAGCCCCGGTATCCTCGGCCGTTCGGCCCTCCCGGCCGCCGGTATCCCATCTTCGGAGACGCCATGCGCATGGAGCAGGGGTTCAGCGTCTTCGTCATGGGATGGGGCGAAGCCGGTTTCGCGACCGTGGAGGCGGGTCGAAGGATCGCCGGGCGGTGACCTCGGGTAGGAACGTTCCCGTCACGAGAATCCGGTGAGCCCGCGCCGACGTGAAGACACTTTCACGTGGCGTTCATGAAAGCTTCAGATTCCGAACCCCATCATGGGTGACGCGCCCGCGGTGGTCGCCGCGTGGAACCGAGCCACACTCCGACAGAGGAATCCCTGGTATGAAGTCGACCCTCCCTCCCCTTCGTACACGGCTGGCCATCGCGTTCTCGCTTGTGATGGTCGGTCCCGTTCTGCTGGCCGCCACCCCGTTCCATTTCGGACTGGCCCGGTCCGTCCCGGCCGACGAGGCCACGGTTCACGAGGTCCTCGAGGTCAAGCTGTGGTTCACCCAGTCGCCCTCGGAGGGGACCGTCTCCATCCGCCTGATCGACGCCGCCGGAGAAGCCGTCGCGACCTCGGAGCCGACCCGAGACCCCGAGGACGACAAGGCCGTCAGCATCGCACCCTCCGCACCGCTGGAGCCCGGGAACTACACGATCGCGTGGCGTGGGATGGGCGACGACGGGCATTCGGTTCGAGGCGACTTCGGCTTCACGGTGGCGGGTCACTGAGCCCGGAACGGTGCTCCTCTTCCTCAACACCGTCACCAACTGGCTCCTGTTCCTCTCCCTGGCCATCGTCACGGGGGTGGTGATCGGCCGGTGGACGATTCTGGGCGATCCGTGGGAGGGTGGCGATCCACTTCTCCGTGAGGCGAGGGTCACCGCAGCCCGCTGGGGGGGGCTCGCCACTCTGGCCCTCTCCGTGGCGCTCGTCCTCGTCTTTTGGCGGCAGCTCATCGAGTTCCGCGATCCCTTTGCCCCCTTGAGCGAGGACGTGCACCTCCTCCTGCGCGGCACCCCGTGGGGAACCGCGTGGATCCTCGCGATGGCGGACACCCTGGTGATCGGCGTGTCCTTCGCACTCGTGGCGCGCGGGCGCGCCGGGGCGTGGTGGCCGGTCACCGTCACCGGACTCGCGGTGGGCGCGTTCCCGGCTCTGACCGGCCATGCGAACACGGGAGACCTCCGCGCCGTCACGCTCGTCGCGGATACGTTCCACGTCTGGGCGGCCGGAGGGTGGATCGGTGGTCTCGGCCTCGTGCTTCTCCTCGACCATCGACACGGACGGGCCGACCGGGTGGGCGCGACCGGGATACTCCCCACCCTCGTGTCCCGCTTCTCACCCGTCGCCATGGCGGGGGTGGCGACGCTGATCGTGACCGGAGGATTCGCATCCTGGGTGCAACTGGGCGGCATCGAGGCCGTATTCGGCACCCCCTACGGGAGGCTCCTCGTGCTCAAGCTCGCGGTGGTGGGGGGGGTCCTCGCCC